>Ga0209712_10003958_pt1 | contig 11911 bp, 14 predicted proteins | sample ArcOceMetagenome_FD_187443 | JGI IMG/M metagenome (GOLD analysis project Ga0209712, IMG submission 187443) | Marine eukaryotic phytoplankton communities from Arctic Ocean - Arctic Ocean - Greenland ARC118M Metagenome (SPAdes) (version 2) | ecosystem: Environmental > Aquatic > Marine > Oceanic...
CAATCTGAGTTTTTGCCGAATGCGTTCTTTTTAGGTGGCGATTCGGAAGGTGATTTGGAGTTATTGGAAGGGAAATTAGTGAATGGTGAAACGAGGATTTATGTTTGTCAAAATAAGGCTTGTAAGTTGCCCACGAAAGAGGTGAAAGTAGCTTTGGAATTGATGAAGTAATTTCAAATGTAAGTTTAAATCCAAACGAAAACGCAAAAAAGACCGTCATTCTGAACTCGTTTTAGAATCTCTTGACTACAAAGGCTGAATATTCATTTATTTACCATTTAAAAAGGTTCGTATTTTTAAATGGCACAAATTTGAAATTGAGTTCTGCTATCTTGAGGAGATTCTGACCTTCGTCAGAATGACGGTCTTTTTTTAGTTTTTTAATCCAATTATTTTAATTCAAATAAACCGCCATTGTCTCCACATCTCGAATTTGAACATCAATATTTTCACTCAAAGTCGTGGCTAAAGACAAGCCAACGTAATTAATAGAAATTGGAAAATTTTTGTGTTTTCTATCGACCAAAACGGCTACTTCTACTTTCTTTGGTACGACGTCAATTAGAACTGGCTTCATTGCATAAAACAATGTTCGTCCTGTATTCGCCACATCATCCACGAAAATAATGGCTTTGTTTTCTAATTGTTCTAATGGCAAATTAATTTCTACCGGTTTTCCCAATGGATTCGCAGGACTCAAGGACACTTGTGTTAAATGAAAAATCGGTTTTGCAAACTCAATTTTATCAATTGCATCCAATAACATTTTCGCAAAGCCTAAACCATTATTGTTAATTCCTATTAGGTAGACTTCAGCCTCATTGTGATTATGTTCTAAGATTTGTATCGCTAATCGCTTTATCTTTTGCTGAATTTGCTGTTTGTTGAGTATTAATGACATTTTAGTTTTGTAGTTTTAGTGGTTCACAAAGCTTATCTGTTATTATTTCAGTAATTTAATTCAAGAATGTCTAAAACTACAAAAATACTTAAACTACGGCAACCATCAAACTACTTCAATCAAAAACTATAAAACGGTACAAACTATTTAAACTACTTAAACTAATATAGTTTTACCATTAAACTCCTTTCCTTAAACTTCTATTTTTAAGGTTTTTTCACGATATTCGTCATTCTAAGAATGTGTTTAAATTTTATTCTCTGGCTTGGAAATGTATCTTTTTTGCATTGACGTTCTCCATTCAAAAAAGTTTATCATTTTATAAATTCAGAAATAACTTTCAGACAGATGCTAATAATTAATTTTATTGAACTAACAAAAAAACATGGCTCAGACTATATTTGCCCTTCTAACGATTGGCTCGATAGGTTTTTTCCTATTTAAGGCTTCTAAGATTAGGAGAAACATCTTACTTGGGCGAGATGAAAAAATTTCTGATAACGTTGGACAACGTATTAAAAATGTGATTTTGATCGCTTTAGGTCAAAAGAAAATGTTCAAACGTTGGCTTCCGGCAACATTACATTTTACGATTTATGCCGCCTTTTTGATTACACAAATCGAATTATTAGAGATTTTTATTGATGGTTTTTCGGGGAATCACCGCTTGATTTGGCATAGTGTGGAGGGAACTTTTTTTGGAGGTATTTATACTTTCATAATTAGTTTCATTGAAGTACTTTCTGTTCTTGCGCTTGTGGCGACCTTTGCGTTTTTAGCACGCAGAAACCTATTGAAGATTCCACGTTTTCATAAACCTGAAATGAATGGTTGGCCAAAGCTGGATGGTAATATTATTTTATATTTAGAAATAGCTTTAGTTCTTTTTATTTTCATGATGAATTCTGGTGATTTGGCGTTACAAGCTAAAGGTCATGCTGCGTATCATCATACGGACAACTTTGCTATTAGTCAGTTTATCGCACTACTTTGGGCCGATTTAGATACTTCTACTATTCTTTTGATTGAGAGAATCGGTTGGTGGGGACATATTCTGACGGTTTTTACTTTCTTGAATTACTTACCATTTTCTAAGCATTTACATATTATGCTAGCGTTTCCGAATGTCTATTTTGCACGAGTTGAACCGAAAGGCGAAATGATACATTTAGATAGTGTAACGGAGCAAGTAAATGAGCTTTTTGGGGAGGAAGAAGAACCGGAATCGATTGTGGATGTTATGGTATTGAAATCAGAAAAGAATCCATTCAAAACGATAGCTGTTGACGAAAGTCAAAAAGAAGAAAGCTTGGATGATATTTTTGGTGACACCGGAGGTTCAGAAGAAGGTTTAGATGATATATTCGGTGACTTAGGAAGTGCTGAAAAGGAAGAAAGTTTGGACGATATTTTTGGTGATACTGGAAATTCGGAAGAGACGGAAAGTTTGGATGATATTTTTGGCGATACTGGAAATTCGGAAGAGACGGAAAGTTTGGACGATATTTTTGGCGATACCGGAAATTCGGAAGAGACGGAAAGTTTGGATGATATTTTTGGCGATACTGGAAATTCGGAAGAGACGGAAAGTTTGGATGATATTTTTGGCGATACCGGAAATTCGGAAGAGACGGAAAGTTTGGACGATATTTTTGGCGATACTGGAAACTCGGAAGAGACGGAAAGTTTAGATGATATTTTTGGCGATACCGGAAATTCGGAAGAGACGGAAAGTTTAGATGATATTTTTGGCGATACCGGAAATTCGGAAGAGGCGGAAAGTTTAGATGATATTTTTGGTGATACTGGAAATTCGGAAGAGACGGAAAGTTTAGATGATATTTTTGGCGATACCGGAAATTCGGAAGAGACGGAAAGCGTCGATGATATTTTTGGCGATACTGGAAATTCGGAAGAGACGGAAAGCGTCGATGATATTTTCGGAAATAATGAAGCGGAATCCGTGGACGATATTTTTGGGAATAGCCAAGAAGAAAGTGTAGATGATATTTTCGGAAATGGAAAAGAAGAAGAAAGTATTGACGATTTATTTGGTGATGATAAGGCGAAAGTTACAGAAGAGAAATTAGTGGTCACTGAATTTTCGGGACAAGCTAATCCTAAATCACAAATTGTGGAACAGGAAGAAGACTTCATGCCAAAATTTGGTGCAGGCGACGTTTTTGATTTGAGCTGGAAACATATTTTAAGTTCCTATTCTTGTACGGAATGTGGGCGTTGTACCGATGCTTGTCCTGCGAATATTACTGGTAAAAAATTATCTCCTCGAAAAATCATGATGGATGTTCGAGATAGGGCAGAAGAGGTCGGAAAGACGTTGGATGCGAATCCGAATATGACGAAGGAAAATTACGATGAAGGTAAGGATTTATTCAGTTATATCACGGAAGAAGAATTACACGCTTGCACGACTTGTAACGCTTGTGTAGAAGCTTGTCCGGTGATGATTTCACCATTAGATATCATTGTAGAAATGCGTCGTCATTTGGTTTTGGATGAAGCAAAAGCTCCGGATTCTTGGAATGTTATGTTTACCAATATTGAAAATAATGGTGCACCGTGGCAATTCTCAAGTGATGATCGTGATAAGTGGATTACAGAATAAGCAAACACTTATTTCTCATCTGACGGGAAATCCAAAGATTGAAAAAATAAAATTAAAAGCCTCAAGAGGGCGACATCATAAACATAGGGCAAAGCCTTATGAAAACGAAGTGACATGAAAGTACCAACAATGGCACAACTCAAAGCTGAAGGAAAAACACCGGAAATCTTATTCTGGGTCGGCTGTGCGGGAAGTTTTGATGATAGAGCAAAAAAGGTCACAAAAGCCTTTGTCCAGATATTAAATTCGTGTGACATTGATTTTGCGATTTTGGGTAAAGAGGAAGGCTGTACCGGTGATCCGGCTCGTCGTGCCGGACATGAGTTTACCTATCAAGTTGCTGCAAAGAGTAATATTAAAACAATGAATCTGTACGGTGTGAAAAAAATTGTCACGACTTGTCCACATTGTTTTAATATTTTGAAAAATGAATATCCATCTTTGGGCGGAAATTATGAAGTGACGCATCACACCAAATTTTTGCAGGATTTGATTAATAATGGTCAAATCAAAATGAAAGAAGGCGGTATATTTAAGGGAAAAAAAATTACGTATCACGATTCCTGTTATATCGGTCGTGCGAACGGAATTTATGAAGCGCCTCGTTCCGTTTTGGAAGCTTTGGATGCAGAATTAGTGGAGATGAAACGTTGCAAAACTAATGGTTTGTGTTGTGGTGCTGGTGGTGCTCAAATGTTTAAAGAAGATGAACCTGGCGATAAACGGATTAATGTGGAACGTACAGAAGAGGCTTTGAAAACTGGTGCAACGGTGATTGCTGCGAATTGTCCGTTTTGTCTGACGATGATGCAAGATGGGGTGAAGAGTTTTGAGAAGCAGGAATCTGTAATGGTTTATGATTTGGCAGAATTGGTGGTGCAGAGTATGTAAGCAAAACGTTGAAATAAAAAATAATAAAGATTGTTATGCCGAAATAAATTCGGCATAACGATTTTGTATCAAGGAATTGAAAATGAAAAAAGTATATTATTTAAAAACGTGTTCGACGTGTAACCGAATTATTAAGGATTTAGGTTTAGGGGCTGATTTTGAATTTCAAAATATTAAGGCGGAAGCGATTACGCCAGAACAGCTGGATGCGATGAAGGAAAAAGTGGGTAGTTATGAAGCTTTATTTAGTCGTCGTTCGATGAAGTATAAGGCTTGGGGATTGAAGGAAATGGAATTAGGCGAAGCGGATTATCGCAAATATATTTTGGAAGAATATACGTTTCTGAAACGTCCTGTGATTTGGATTGGCGAGGAGATTTTTGTTGGGAATACAAAAAAAACGGTTGAAAGTGCGAGTGTTGTATTGGGAAATATAGGATAATTGACAGATTTAGTGACTTTTGGCGTGTATTTGTTCGTCTAAAATATTAGGAATTATAAATTTTTCATATTTTTGATTTCTATCAACTGTTAATTTTTAAGCGTTAAGGTATTTTGGTGTTAAGATATTAAGATACAACCCAGAAAATAGCGATAGATATAATTAAACAATTACAATAATCAATCAATATTATGGCAAGAATTCTTTTAGTTGAAGATGAAGAAAATATCAGAGATCTCGTTAAGTTAAACCTTGAGATGGAAGATTATGAGGTGGTCTGGACGGATAACGGAAAAGATGCGTTTAAGTATTTTCAAGGGCAACACTTTGATTTACTAATCTTAGATGTGATGCTTCCTGAAGTAGATGGATTTCAATTATGTGAGCAAATTCGATTGGAAAATTTAGATGTTCCAATTATCATGCTTACGGCAAAAGATACGACGCTCGACCGTATTCAAGGATTAAAAAAAGGTGCAGATGATTATATCACAAAGCCTTTTAACTTGGAAGAGTTATTGTTGAGAATTAAGAATTTACTTCGCAGAACATCAAAAGATCCTATTCATACGCCAGAAACGGTTTCTTTTGGTAGCAATGACATTAATTTCGTAACATTTGAGGCAACCGGTCAAAAAGGTGATTTCAACTTGACGAAAAAGGAAGCGATGTTATTGAAATTATTGATTGATAGAAAGAATGAAGTCGTTTCCCGTCAGCAGATTTTGCAGGCAGTTTGGGGCTACGATGTCTATCCTTCGACTCGAACGATTGACAATTTTATCCTTTCGTTTAGAAAGTATTTTGAAGAGAATCCAAAGCATCCGAAATTCTTTTTATCGGTGCGTGGAGTTGGTTATAAGTTTGTTGAAAAATAATTAATTTGTAGTTGCCAGTAGGCAGTTTGTAGTTACAAAAAAAGTCCGTCGTTCTTTTGAATGATGGACTTTTTTGTTCTAAAGTTTCCAAGTCAAACCTAAACCTGCATTTAAAGTGATTAAGTTAAAAGTCTGATAGTAATTTACAGTTGTGGAAATTGGATAGTAATTTCGATTATAAACACCAGTTCTTGAAATTTCACTATATAATACGCCGCCTCTGATTTCCAATTTCAACTTTGAATTAATATTTCTCTGAATAGACACATTCCCTTTTGCTGCAAAGTTTTGAGTAATATTATATGTAAAGCCACGAAGATTACCAGCTTCTAATAATTGTAAAACGCCTGCATTTAGAGAAAGTTTAAGTCGATTTTTTCCATGAGTTTGGATATTAATACCAGGCATAAGATAAATCATTTCCCAATTCGTGTAATTAGTAATTTTAGGATTTAAAAAAGGGTAATTAAAACGTATTGAGTCCTCAATCGCTGCTATATTCAGAGCATTATAATTATAACCTAACGTAAGATTTGCTCCAATGGAATTATTAAAATAATAGCTATAACTTCCATCTATCAAGATTCCCGGCAATGCTCTTCCAACAACATTCGGTGTAAAAACATCGGTTTGTCGGTAAGCTCCGAATGGAACAGATAAACTGCTGTATATTGAAAATTCTTGCTTTGATGGTTTCAAAGTGTCTTGTGCCATTAATGTTACATTGCATAATAGACTAAAAAGTAAACTGTAGATGATTTTTTTATTCATTTCTGATTGGTTTTGATGTAGATGATGTGTTTTTTTTTACTCAAATTAATTCATTATCCCAAAATTTCCGCCTTTTTAATATCACATCCAAAATTGGCAAAACGGTTAAAAATCGAGCAATAAGATAAGATAAAGGAGCTAAAGCAGTGAAAATCTGTAATAAGATTCCTTTTGGATCTGCGCCATTAATTGGAATTCCTTTTGGCAATCCTAAAAAGAGAATCTCGACCAAAATGACAAATAAATAAAAACCGAAAATTATCCAATTTGAGGTTTGATTTGTCCAGTGATAAACTCTTTGAGCGATAAAAAGAAATATTGCAGAAAGCAAGGCAAAATGAGCGTGAGCGGAAGTCATAAAATGAACATCTTGTGGAGAAATCAAGATTAAAATTAAAATGAGATTTCCAATGATGCTAACTAATAATCGTTGTTTGCTTTCTTTAAATAACATATTCGCAACATGATTATTCCAATTCATAGGTTTGAGATTTATAAAGTCAAAAGATAAGATTAAAATTAAGTATTGGTAATCGAAATATGGATTTTTTGCTACTAAAATATTTACTTTTTATACGAATTAAAAAATGGCTTTACCGAATATTCGATAAAGCCATTTTTAATATAGAACGAAACTACGAAACTCATTTCCTCGCTTTCCATTCTACTTCTTTAACGCCTAAGTCTTTCGCTAATAATCTTCCAAGTGTAAATAAATAATCAGAAAGACGATTCAAATATTGAACGATAATCAAATCTACCTTTTCATTTTCTGCCAATGCGACCACCAAACGTTCCGTTCTACGACAAACACATCTTGCCAAATGACAGAAAGAGACTGTCGTATGTCCGCCGGGCAAAATGAAACTTCTCAAAGGCGGCAATTCTGCCGTCATTCTATCAATTTCCTTTTCCAATAACTCAATATCCGCTTGATAAACATCCGGCGTAATCATATCTTTGGAAGGATCAGAAGCTAAGTTAGAACCGATGGTAAATAATCGATCTTGAATTTCTTTTAAAATATCTCTAACCGTGTCATTGTCCGTTGCATCACGCACCAAACCGATATAAGAGTTCAATTCATCTACCGTTCCGTAAGCCTCGATTCGAATATGATATTTCGGTAATCTTGCACCACCAAAAAGCGATGTTTGACCTTTATCGCCCGTTTTTGTATATATTTTCATCTGAATTGTTTCATTTTTTACAAATCTGACAGGTTTTCAAAACCTGTCAGATTTTTATAACTAACGATCGCTTGTCGTCATTATCTTCTCATTATAAGTATCCGTTTCCAATAAACCATCCCGCAAACGAACCACACGATGTGCATGCTCTGCAATATCAGGTTCATGCGTTACCAAGATAACCGTATTTCCGGAGTCATGGATTTTTTCAAATAATGCCATGATTTCAATAGATGTTTTCGTATCCAAGTTACCAGTCGGTTCATCGGCAAGAATAATCGCAGGATCATTTACCAATGCTCTCGCAATTGCCACACGCTGACGCTGACCACCCGAAAGTTCATTCGGTTTGTGATTTACTCTATCAGCCAAACCAACAGCTTCCAAAACTTCATGGGCTTTCTTCAATCTATCTGCCTTACTCACACCAGCGTAAACAAGAGGCAAAGCCACATTTTCTAGGGCGGACAATCGAGGTAAAAGGTTAAAAGTTTGGAAAACAAAACCAATTTCTTTATTTCGAATCATCGCTAATTCTGCATCTGATAAAATGCTTACATCTTGATTATTCAGGATATATTGACCTTCCGAAGGCGTATCCAAACAACCTAAAAGATTCATCAACGTGGATTTTCCAGAACCGGAAGGTCCCATCAAAGCAACGTATTCATTTTTATTAATAGATAACGATACATCTTTAAGTGCGTGCACCGTTTGTGTCCCCATGTAATAGGTCTTACGAAGGTGTTTAATGTCAATTATAGGTTGCATGATTGTTCAATTGTTTAATTGTTTGATTGTTTAATTATGGAGGGATTACGTAAAAACGGTCACAGCCAAACAATTAAACAATTAAACAACTTTTTCTCATTTATCAATAACTTTCAAAACTTTGAAATAGTTACCATCGTGATTTGGAGCATTCTTTAAGGCTTCGGCTTTCGTAATCGGTTGCTTCACCAGATCTTCTCGCCAAGGCTTTCCATTACCCATTACGTGACGCAATGGCTCGATACCTTCTGTATCTAAATCTCCCAAAGTTTCGACCATTTCCAAGATATTTGTTAAATCCTTGGTAATGTTTTGTCGCTCCGTATTCGAAAGCTGTAACCGAGATAACTTTTCAAGTCGTAAGATTAAGGCTTCATCTACTATCATAATAAAAAATTAGAAGTTCGTTACAAAAAAACGGTTGAATATCAAATATTCCTTATTCATTGACACTTTCTAACGCCGCTTTTAACATCGGATCACCTTGATTCATAATATAAAAATAGCCATTATCTTGGAATACTTGACGTGCAAAATACGCTTTCAGTCGCTGGCGTAACTTTTCTTTGGCTTTCGCCAATTCTGCCGAATCCACCTTCGAAAGACTTTCCTCTGATTTCACGAAATTGATAAAATCAGTCATCATTGCATCCGTAACATTGAATTGATTATTGAACACTTGAACTGTTTTATATTTCTTCAATTGTTGCTTATAACCTTCATATTCTGAATAAACGAAACGAGGAACATATTGCAACGCTTTCGCATAAAAAATATTAGCAAATAAAGTCGTGTCAATCGGAATAAATACATCTGGCATAATTCCGCCGCCACCAAAAACCACACGATTTTTAACCGTAGTATAATATTTCGTCGTGTCTGTAATATTGATGCTATCTTGATTTACCAACTCACCACTTTTGAAACGATTATACGCTTCTTCGCCATAAGCATCCATATCGTCATAAGGTTTCTGAATCGAGCGACCAGAAGGCGTATAATATCTTGCCACGGTTAATCGCAGTGCAGAACCATCACTCAAATTATACTGTTCTTGAACCAAACCCTTGCCGAATGAACGTCTGCCGATAATCATTCCTCTATCGTGATCCTGAACAGCACCTGCCAAGATTTCACTTGCAGAAGCCGAACCTTCATCAATCAAAATCGTAATTTTATTAATTGGAAATAGCTGACGACCTGTTGATTTATAATCTTTACGAGAAGATGTTCTACCTTCTGTATAAACCAATAATCTACGTTCCTCGAACATTTGATCCAACATCTTCGCAACTTCTGACAAGTAGCCACCAGGATTTCCTCTTAAATCGATAATGACGTTTTGCAAACCATCATTAATCATCCCTTCCAATGCTTTCATATATTCTTGATAAGTCGTTCCACTAAACCGATTCACCTTAATATAACCAGTTTCTTCATTTATCATGTAAGCAGCGTCCACGCTGTAAAGTGGTATCACATCGCGAGTAATTACGTAATCAATTATCTTTTTATTTTTACCTCTTTGAACGCCAATTTTTACTTTTGAACCTTTCTCACCCTTTAATCTATCAATCACATCATCCGTCGTTAGGCCGATTCCAGCAACAGTAGAATCTTCAATCTGAATGATTTTATCACCAGCTAAAACGCCTAATTGATCCGCTGGTCCACCAGGAATTGGCGTTACGACAAAAATTGTGTCGTTCAACAATGTAAATTGAATACCAACACCCTCGAATTTCCCTTTTAATTCCTCATTCACCGATTGTAAGCGAGACGCAGGAATATAACTCGAATGTGGATCTAATTCTTTTAAAACATGAGTAATCGCTGTTTCAATTAATTTATCCTTATCCGTTTCGTCTACATATTTAGACTCAATTAATCGGATTAACTCCTCAATCGTACCAGGATTACTATGAGCATTCAACGCATTATTCGCAGCAGAATCTCCTGTATTTAATTTGAAACCAAGCAACATTCCGATTACTAAGATAAACGATAATAGCAATGGCAACCAAATATTTAATTTTTTCAAAGGATCCGGTTTTTGATAATCATTCATATAATAAAATATTATTTAGATACAATAAGGTATAAAGGTTTTCTGGTATGTAAGGCGTACCGGCTTGAACTTATAAAACCTTAATACCTACAATCCTTTATACCTTAAGCCATCATTATTTTGTTTCTTTGTAACAATGTTAAAACAGAACTGTTTTGAATGGTTCTTAAATTATTTATAAATTAGCCAAAAATACATAAAATGCACTTAATCGCAGATAGCGGCTCGACGAAAACAGCTTGGCGGCTTATAAAAAGCAAAAATACTATTTTGAAATTTGAAACCATCGGATATAGTCCCCAATATATTACAACTTCCGAAATGATTTCTGATTTAATTGCTGTTTTGGTTCCACAACTTCGAATCACCTCTGATGAAGTCACGAAGATATCGTTTTATGGAACAGGTTGTTCTACGTCTCGAACGGTGGAAATTATTCAATCAGCCCTAGAGTCTGTATTTGAGAAAGCAGCGATTGAAGTCAATCATGATTTGCTCGGAGCAGCGAGAGCACTGTGTGGGCATTCGGCAGGTGTTGCTTGTATTTTGGGAACTGGTGCTAATTCCTGCCTGTACGATGGTAGATTTATTATTGATAATATTCCATCTGTTGGTTTTATGTTGGGTGACGAAGGAAGTGGCGGATATTTAGGGAAGAAATTGATTCGAGCATATTTTTATCGAGAATTACCAATGGATTTGGAAGCCGATTTTAATAAGCAATATGGACTCAATCGTGATGATATGTTATTAAATGTCTATAAAAAACCAATGCCAAACCGTTACTTGGCAAGTTATACGAAATTTCTAAGTCAGCATTTAGCGCATCCTTTCGTCTGGCAATTAGTAAAATCTGCTTTTCAAGATTTCTTAGATTCAATGATTTTGAAATACGAAAATATCCATGATTTACCGATTAATTTTTTAGGTTCAATCGCTGTACATTTTCAAACAGCATTGAAAGAAGTTTTAATTGAAAATAAGTTGAAATTTGGACGAATTGTGGAAAATCCTGTGGAAGAAATGGTGAATTATCATTTAGAGTGAAGGGAGTCTTGGGTTGCGAGTTTAATCGTTTTGATGAAATTAATATCCTGACTAATTTTAGGACTAATTCAATTAATATTTATAAATCGTCTAACGATGACGATGTGTCTATATTATTGTATGATTTTATAGGTAAACTATTATACCAAGAAGTTATTACCGATAACGGTAATAATTTATCCGAAACAATATCTTTTGAAACAATATCTTCAAGTACATATTTTATAAATGTACAGATAGGTGGTCATTTAAAAACACAAAAAATAATTATAAATAAACATAAAAAATTTATTTTTTATGTTTATTTATAAAGTAGCTGCATTATC
>Ga0209712_10003959_pt1 | contig 11910 bp, 9 predicted proteins | sample ArcOceMetagenome_FD_187443 | JGI IMG/M metagenome (GOLD analysis project Ga0209712, IMG submission 187443) | Marine eukaryotic phytoplankton communities from Arctic Ocean - Arctic Ocean - Greenland ARC118M Metagenome (SPAdes) (version 2) | ecosystem: Environmental > Aquatic > Marine > Oceanic...
CTCGAAATCCAATGTCCATTCTGAAAAAGTCACTTAGGACATTGAAGATTTCTTCTTGAAAAAAAACGTATACTTGCTCCATCTTTTTAAAATGATTTGCAGATTAATTTTGCTGTAAGTTACTCACAAGGTGACTCGAAGTCACCTTGTGAGTAGTAAACAAAGATAAACATTTTTTACAAACCAAAAATAAATTTTTAGATTAGTCTAAAAATAAAATAATTTATGAAATACGATTGGCTACTTTTTGATTTGGATAATACGATTTTGGATTTTGATCAGGCGATGGTTTTCGGCTTTGAGAAAACGATTAATGATTTTCAAATTCCTTTTGATGAAAACCATTTTTCTATTTATCAAAACATAAATCACGCCTGTTGGGCAGATCTAGAAAAAGGAATGATTACTCAAGATGAATTGCGGACGCTTCGCATGAAGCGATTCCTAAACCAGATTGAATCGACTCATGATCCAATTCATTTTTCGGAAACTTATCATGGAAATTTATCGGCTAAGATTTTTTGGATGGACAATGCACAGTCTTTGATTGAAGCTTGGAGTAGTCAATTTAAGTTGGCTTTGGTGACGAATGGACTGAAAGAAATTCAACGGGCTAGGTTGGTAAAAAGTGATTTGGAAAAACATTTTCATCATGTGGTGATCTCAGATGAGATTGGTGTGGCGAAACCTCATGCAGGTTTTTTTGATCATGTGTTTGATAAAATAAATTTTCCAGAGAAAGAAAAAGTGATGATTATTGGAGATAGTTTGAGTTCCGATATTCGAGGGGGAAATGATTATGGAATTGATACTTGTTGGTTGAATGTGAATGGGAAAGTTGCTCTGGAGGATAATGTGCCGACGTTTACGATTGAGAAATTGGAGGAGCTAGGTGGGATTATACGTAGCGGTTCGCTTTAGCTGACCTGAAAAAGAGCGAAGCGATTTTTCTTAGAAAAAAGGTAAATACTTCTGGAGGAATTTGCTTGAAAAATTTCTCTACCGTACACTTTTTGAAAATTGATTTTCTCAGGAAAGGCTAGCTTTGCGAAACCCGCAAAGCTAGCCTTTCCTAAAGAAAATTTCTCGGGCTGCTGTCAAGTGTACGGTAGAGAAAAAAAATAGGAATTGATTGAAAAAAATTCGCTTCGCTCTTTTTTTTAGGTCAGCTAAAGCGAACCGCTAGATTACATATCTTGCCAAGCCAAAACACCGCCGATGACATTCCTCACATTCTTATATCCTTTTGCTTGAAATAATTGTTGTGCCATTCCGCTGCGAGCACCTGATCGGCAATGAATGATGATTTCATCATTTTCATGACCTTCATAATCATCAATTGCATTCATCATATTTCCCACAGGAATCAATTTTGCACCTAAGTTAAATACTTCATATTCATGCGGTTCTCTAACATCGATGAAGATGAAATCATCTTTTCGATCTAATTTTTCTTTTAATTCTTGAACGGTAATATCCATTTCTAGTGCGTTTAGTTTTTTATTTTAAAATGTTTTTTCCTGAAAAAATATAAAGCGAACGTCCAACGTTTCTTCCTATTTTACTAAAATAATTTTTCGATTAATCATTTCATTGGTTTTATCATTTCTTACTTTGATAAAATAAATTCCGTTTTGTAAATGACTGATATCCAATTGGTTATTTAATCGATTTTCGCCAAGCATTTTTCCAACTGAATCAAGAAGAGTGTAGGAGAATTGATTAATGTTTCCTCCTTCGATTTCAATATTTAAGAAGCCAGTTGTTGGATTTGGAAAAATAGTTAACTCGGTATTTTGAGTTATTTTATCAGTCTTAGAACTTTGCATCGGCACTCCTATTCCAACGATTGGACGAATCATCAAAGTACCTTCGAGCGTTGGATCAGCTGTACCAACATTTTCCCAATCTACCCCAAAGCCAAATCCATCGAAGAAGAGATTTTGCATTCCATCTGTTTTACTTTTGTCTACTCCGACTGCGATACATTCATTCAAGGAGCAATTAGAAATTTGTTGCCAGCCGACATAAAAATCTCCAACTGGAATTTCTAGTGGAGTCAATTCACCGGTGTTCGCATCCTTGAGCACGTAAGTGGTGAACCCATTCAAGGAATCCAAATAGCTATCAATATAAAGTGGTTTTTGTAAAAAACCTTCATACTCTGGCGAGTTATCTAGTTCGCCAATCCAAACTTTCAAAGTGAAATTTTGAGTAGAAGTATTAGCAAAAATATGTGGGAAATGAATCCGCACGGCCTTCAAAGAGTCCGCAACATTCGCATGAAATTTAAGCGCAAGTTGCACATCTTTTTTAGTGGCTTCGATTCCACTTTCTGCAGTTCCATCATCGTAAGCGAAATAATTATCAAAGATGGTGGTGTGAGTGACTACGTTGTTGTCTTCTACCGTTGGATTGAAACTTGGGGCTTCTTCAGAAACGTCATAGGAGTAAGTTTTTTGAAATTCCAAATATTTTAAGTCATCACCAAAATCACTATTCAAAGAAGCCGTAAAGGCTGGATAAGTTGCAGCAATTGGTATTGGAAAATTAAATAACGCTGAACCAGCAGGTATATTTGCATCCAAACCTTCCAATAAACCCAAGTCATAAACCTCAGTTCCTGTTTGTAATTCTATTAATTTATTGTTGGTATTTTCTGTAGTATTTATTAAGTCTGAGTGATTATATAAACCTGTTTCGATAAACATATCTTCTGCCGGAATTTCACCATCAATATCTGCGATAAAATGCCACCAAGGCATGCTCGTATATTCTTCTAAAATTGGATTGGGAACTTTGGTAAAAGCAATGTCTTCCAAAAATGTATCACCATCTCCAACGACTAATCTCACATAATCCAAATGCCAATGATCTAAATTTCCACTTCGTAAAGTGTAATTGGTAAATCTAAATTGGAATCCATTATACAAATATTGGTTTTCGTTGACGGGGTAAGAATGGAAAGTAAAACCGTCGGTAGTCGGCGTATTTAAAGTAGTGAAAGTATCAATCGTATTCCAATCTCCAGCTGAATTTTTAAATTCCAAAACTAGAGAATCACGACTTCCTGGCACATCCGCTAGTCCTTTAGGTTCAACATAAAAACTTAAAAATAAATTACTATTTATATTGAAAGCACCCATACTCAAATAAGCAGAAGTCAAGAAATCCGCTGAGCCATAACCACCGCCATAAGCTCCACCCATCTCATTTAACCCATCAAAAGTAGCTACTCCAACTGACACCGGATCAACTGCCATCGTGTTATTTACAAATACATTTTTATCCACCCAATTGTTATTTGGATAAGGGCCGGAGTAGGAAAAATCATCCATGAAAGGTAAGTCAATCGTATCCTGAGCAATTGAAAAAGGAATTTCGTAAGTATCACAAACACAGAACGCATCGCATATTTCAAAGGTCACTACATCATCACCTGCAAAGCGATTCGCTTCATAAAAAATACAACTTCCAAAAGAATACACTTCTCCAAATATGGGATTATTCCCGACCAAATTTGCGCTGAAATAAGGAGTAGGCAATACTCCCGTATCTACACAAATGGTAATCGTGTCTTCTGCATTTAAAAAAGTGGTCGGTAGTGTAATCGTATTTTCAGGACGATGAACATAGATTGGATAAATCGTCGTATCGCAAGCACCACTATTGGTATTACATACTCTTATCGAAAGACTATCAATACCAAAATCAACTCCGCCATCCGCCACATAAGTAATACAAGTAGAATCTAAACTAGCTGTACCAAAAGCTAAATCTCCGAGATCAATTAATTCAAAACTGGTAGAATCACCAATGTTGGTCGTATCAATGCAAGTGATAAAAGTGTCTTGAGATTGTAGACAAAACCAATTTTGAATAATCACATCTCGACTTTGCACACTTGTCGGAAATAGTTCCGCTTTTCGCTGAGTCAACATCGACTGAATCTGCTGTTGCTTAACCGCATGTTGATTTTTGAGAATCGGATTGTGGGCAAGTGGAACTTCGTTGATTTGGGCTTGTGCAATGGTTGTTGTAATTATGAAAATTACGATAGCGTAAATTCTTTGCATAGTTGAATAAGGTTTATGGTATTTTGTTAAGTCCAGTTTTTAAAATGATTTGAACATAAACTTACCTTGGAAAAAACGCATAATTAAAATCTTTGTTGTCGATTTAGAAGTGGAATCTTGAAAAAAGATGCGTTTTGGAAGAATGTATCTTTGGGTTGAATGGTTGAATGGGAAATCGGTTGATCAGGTAATTAGGAATCCCAAACCTCAAAGTCCCGTTCGACTGATTTCCTAATTACCTGATCAACCAATCGACTAATTATTTTTGCCCTCGTCCCCTTCGTCCTCACTTGGCGCTTCCAATTCATTAATCGCATCATCACAATCATCTGGTAAATTTTGAGTCAAACGCAATTTTACTTGTTCGCCAAATCGAATGGAGGACCCTTCCGCAGGATTTTGTAACCAAACATAGGCATTGTCTTTATCGATCACAGTTTGGTCTGCTTCAAAATTAATGGTTAGGTTACTATTTTCTAAAATCAATTTTGCTTCACTCAAGGTTTTACAGACAATATTAGGAACAGTCGTATTACCATATCCTTTTTTAGAAATGACAATAGTTAGTGGCGTTTTGGAGAAAGTAGAAATCTTTTTAAATTTTCCATCCCTAACATCATTTGTGATTTTTTCATCTTTATAAAAAATATCTAAGATGGTATTTTCAGCCACTCGGCTATCTACTTTAGATTTAATGGTATAGATAATATTCCGTTGTTTTAATTGTTTTTCATATAATCGAGCACTTTCATTACTTCCATCTAGTTGTGGAAGTTCAGCATAATCATAACCTGCTTTTTTTACTGCCAAATACACCGTTCGTTTTTCTTTGACTAAGGCATCAGGTTTTGGATCTTGATCGGTTATTGTTAAAGCTAGAAGGTTTTTATTGCTTTCCGAACTTGGCATCGAGTCCACTACGATTTGAAAACCTTTTTTCTTCGCTTCATTTTTTACATCCAATAAATTTTTCCCAACATAGTTAGTCATGTGAATCGCTTCGCCATGATTAGTATAACACTTCAACCAAGTCGTGGTAAAAAAGAAAAGCACGATCAGCATACCGATTACTCCTGCAAAGTTTTTGATAAAGACTTTACTGCTAAGAAATGCAAATACCTCCAAACTGAAGTATTTAATCTTTTCCCATATTTTGTTTAGGTTCTCTTCCATAGATACTGAATTGGTTAATTTGCCGCAAATTTAACTAAATTATCTTTAATCTTGAGGCATATAATATAATGTGATTTTACTACAGATTTTTTTGGAAAAAAAATAATCCGAGTTAATCTGTGATGATTTTTTGGATAGAATCTAAAATTAGAAAATACATCTTACTTTTGCACCTAACTTCGAGTATTTGCAATAATCCCTAGATTATTCGCCAACTCATTATTCATCACTAAAATACTTTTGTGAACAAAGAAATCCTTCGCCTCGCCATTCCAAATATCATCAGTAATATTTCCATTCCATTGCTGAGTACCGTCGATACGATGCTGATGGGAAGATTGTCAGAGTCACACCTTGGAGCAGTTGGAGTTGGTGCGATGATCTTTAATTTTATCTATTGGAATTTTGGTTTTTTGCGCATGGGGACGACTGGAATTACGGCTCAAGCATTTGGAAAAAAAGATGATTCCGAAATTATGCAAACCTTAAGTCGAGCACTTTTGGTTGCTTTGATTTTAGCGGTGGTGATTTTTTCTTTGCAAGTTCCTTTTGGAAAAATGAGTTTCTATTTGATGAATATTTCTTCGGAACAATATCATTTGGTGGAAGAATATTTTTATATCCGAATTTGGGCAGCTCCCGCTACACTTGGATTATTTGCGATGATGGGATGGTTTTTCGGAATGCAAAATGCTATTTTTCCACTCATCATTACCGTTTTTGTCAATCTTGTAAATATATTGTTAAGTTACTTTTTTGTCAAAATATTAAACTGGGAAGTCGCAGGCGTGGCGTGGGGAACGGTCATCGCTCAGTACGCAGGAATCATCTTGTCGTTTATTCTTTTTTATGGAAAGCACAAAACTCACCTTTCGCAATTTAGTCAAAAATCGATGTTGCAAATCGATGCTTTAAAACAATACTTGACAATTAATCGGGATATTTTCATTCGTACCTTTTGTCTCACTTTTGCCTTTGGTTTTTTTTACAGCCAATCTTCGGTGGCAGGAGAAACTGTTTTGGCGGCCAACGTAATTTTATTGCAATTTTTAAATTGGATGTCCTACGGCGTCGATGGGTTTGCCTTTGCCAGCGAAAGTTTGGTGGGCAAATATGCAGGCGCAAAAGATACACTAAATGTAAAAAAAGCGATTCGTTTATCGTTCGTCTGGGGGATGGTTTTGGCAGTTGGTTTTAGTTTGACTTATTGGATTTTTGGAAATGAACTAGTTTATATTTTTACGGATAAAGAAAATGTGATTGAAGCGAGTTTGCCCTTTTTATTTTGGATGATTGTCTTTCCTGTGATCAGTACACCTTGTTATATTTGGGATGGAATTTATATTGGATTGACTGCTTCGGAGGCGATGCGAGATACGATGTTGGTGGCTTTGATGATCTATATTTTGTTTTATTTTTTATTGAAAGATGGGTATGGAAATCATGGATTGTGGGCAGCGCTGTTAATTTTTATGGGAGCTCGGGGATTGATTCAATGGATTTATTATGAGCGAAAATTGAAAAAGAGTCAGGGGTGAGGTTAGTCGCTTTGCTCTCGGTCAGGAGTCAGGGGCTTCTTATTCTCTCCAGAGTGTAATCACTTTGGGTTCAAATTATGGAAAAAAAATCTGACTCCTGACCGAGAGCACAGCGATTAACCTCATCTCTAACTCCTTTTTTCAAAAAAAGAAACAGGTCATTTCTCAAAAAAAGAAATGCCTACTTTCCAAATACGATTGAACTCAATAACGGCCCCTTCATTTATGAGTCGTTTTTTATGAAAAAAATAACAGATTCCAATTTGATTTTTGCGATGGAATTTCTACCTTTAAAAATCTGAAGGAAACGATAATGTGGTATTAAATTTATATATATCCATTTGATAATCAATAAATTAGACAACGTACTTTTTACGATATGCTTACCTCAAGTTCAAAATTCAAACATTGGCGATTTATTGTAGCCAGTAATAAAAGATCATTTACTGATCCAATTAGTTGGATGCTATTTTATTTTTTGACGATTGGATTCTGTACACTTCATTTTTTGAATATGTATTATTTGATTGATAATCCATCCTGTGGATTTCTTGAGTTTGTTACCAATCTCGACTGTATGGAAGGCACGAAAAAAGCAACACCACTCAATGCGTTTTTAGTTATTTTGAAAAATAGTTTGGTGTACACCTTATTTATGATGGTGCCGATTTATTTTAATTTGTTTGTCCTTAAAAGATATATTATTGATCCAAGCGGTGGGACGGTTCTATCTTATGTTCCTTATTTAATTGCGGTTTTGGTCAATGCTTTGATTTTTGCCTTGTTGATGAATATCATTTATAATACTTTTCCAGGTTTTATGAAAGTGAAATTTCGGTACGTGGTAAATTTGTTGACGATTTTTGGAACTCAATTGGTGGCGACTGGTTTGCTATTTCGAAGAGAGACTTTGGAGTACATTCGAGAATTGGAAAAAATTAAACGACGCGAGCAAAAATTCAAAGAAGAGAATGTCCAACTCAAAGAGAAATTGCAAGACATCGAAATTAGCGGAGACAATAATTTGTTAAAAGTTGGGACAAAAAAATCTTATAAAATTATTCAACTCAAAAATATTCTCTACCTCCAAGGAGACGGAAATGAGCCTTTGATTTTCACCAATGATGAAGTTCGAAAATATCGCGGTTCCAAAAGTATGAGCGATTACAAAGAGCATTTACCTGCCGATCAATTCATTCAAGTGCATCGAAGTTATATCGTTGCGAAAGATAAAGTGATTGGTAGAAAGGGGAGTGTTTTGATTTTGAAAGGCACTTCTGAAGAAATTCCAATTAGTAAATCTTATGAGGAGTGTGTAGATCGAGATGAGTATTTAGGCTTCCAATCAGATATTGACAAAGTGATTTCTACTTTGAAAAATGAGGAATAGTTACCTCATCCTCGTTCCCTCTCCCTAGAGAAGAAGAGAGCTAGCTTTCTTAAAAAGAAGAGAGTGAGAGCAAAGGTGGGTGAGGTGTATCAAAAAGAAAATCATTTTTAACTCAAGCAGTCTGTGTCAAAAATAGGCTTGGGTTGTTTATTTTTTTTACAAAGAGGTATTTAGTTTTTAACCAATAAATAATTAAAGATGAAAAAATTAGGAAAGAAAAAAGTGCTAACGTCAAAGCAGTTTTTTAAAAAATCAGAATTTTGATGAGACCTGAGAGGCGTGAAAATTTATTTTATTTTATTTTAAAGACTGGACAAACACTAAAATGGGTTTAGGGTAATTATTAAAAGAACCTGCCAGAATTCGAATTCTGGCAGGTTTAAAATCTTCTTGTTTTTTTTAATCAATATCTTTCCAACATTTGCTCATTTCTAAAATCTGCATAATTCCACGACAACCAAGAATACTTATCCTTCTCCTCCTCAACCCTTTTCATTTTTTCATCACAGAGTTTATTCAAAGTTGCTCGTGAATAACCTGGCGGCAATTTTTTGACAATTTCAGCATTATATTTTTTGAGTAAAAAAAGATTTTTGTCCGAAACATCTTGAGTTAAAAATTGAATATCGAGCGGTCTTTTTGTTTCAGCCAATATATTATATCGAGTAATTTCGACATCCCAATTCACCAAACTTGCCAAACATAACAAGATGTACACGCCCCACGCATTTCGATTGATGAGGTAATAAAAACTGTGTTGCTCTTGCACTTTTTTAAACATCGTAATCAACCCGAAAATAACTGCGATCAAAAAAATCACCACGCCAATTCGTTTGTACGCCAAGCCATGATATTCGATGTATCTGTAGTTTCGCATACCCACGGAGTAGGCTAAGATGGCGTTTTGGAAAATCCACGCATAGGTGAAATATTGTAACGTTTTGTTTTTGGATAAGAAATTTAAGTTACCTCGGAAATAATAAATGATGATACTCATCGCCAGCATAATACTTGCAATTAAAAGATGCGTTCCTTCGTGAACATAATTTTTCAAACTATAAGCTGGTTGTTCTTCAAAGTCAAACCATACAAATCGAACATCAATCACATTGACCAAAAGCAACAAAATATTTAGCATGCCCATCATCAAAACGGCCGTTTGGAATTCTTTTTTTAGCAAAAGCATTTTAGGATTTAGCGCAGGGAATTCTCTTTTTTTTCTTTTGCGAAATAACGTTTCTGAATGCGAATTATTTAATCGAACTAAATGAGGAATCGCCGTTTTCCAAATTGCAGCTCCGACAATCAATAATCCAAGAAGGAAAAACAAAATGCTTTCGAAAGAAATATTCCAATGGAAATAGGTGAAAAATAAATTCCAAGTTTGATTCGAAAGATGGGCAAATTTTGGATTGGCAGAATAATACAAACTATAAAAAACACCCAAGACGAGCAAAGGCAAAATAGTGATTCGTGCATAGACTAATCCACGTTTCCAATTGCCCATCGTTTGTTCGAGTTCATCTTTTTTTCCAAACAAATTTTTGGGTATAGTTTCCAGATGAAGTAAACTTTGGAATGGTCCGTAAAAAAAGAATTTCAATTCTTTTTGATGTATAAATCCAACCATCGACATAAATCAAATCCCAAACATTACCATGCTTAAAATCGAATTATTGAGGAGTATCATGGTCGCCATCAACAATGTCAAAATGGAAGTAAAAATAGCTTCCTTCGACAACTCCTTTTTGTTGAAAATAAAAAAGTAAGTGCCTAAAATGTAGGTGGTGAAAATTAAAACATTCACACCCATTTTTTCTTTCCAAAAAAAAGTATAGAAGAGGATCGTTCCGATCAAAACAAAACCTGTGGTTATTTTTTGTTGATTCATTTTTTAATATTTTTAAAAGTACTTTGAGTTGAAAAGTAAAATTATTTAAAACTATTTTGCAAGTGTTTTTTGAAATAAAAAAAATGAAAAACAAGGGTGAGATAGATAAAGTGTTGATTATCAGCTAATTAATAGTTGTAAGTTTTTTTAATAAAAATTAAAACAGGTTACTATTTGCGTTGTATCATTTATCTTTTCGTATTTTTCGTTTTGAGAAATCAACTTTTTTTTTATAAAAATTACATCAAAATGAAACTCAAATTTTTCCTCATTAATTTCTGTTTTCTACTTTTTTTAGCAACTACTTTTTCGCAAGTTCCAAGCGATGATGTTTTCCAAAAATATGCAAAAGAATCTTTCCCCCAACTCAAGGAATTACTTGCCATGCCCAACGATGCGAACATCCCTGACGACCTCGAAGACAATATAAAATGGAGTGAAAAACATTTTGAAAAAAGAGGATTTACCACTACTCGATTGGAAACAGAAACAGTTCCTCTTTTGCTCGCAGAAAAAAAATGTAGTGATAAAGATGCAAAGACCGTTTTGATTTACTTGCAAGTCGATGGACAACCTGTAGATCCAAATTATTGGTTTCAAAAAAATCCTTACGAAGCAACGTTAAAAGAAATTGATCCTGAAGGTGGATGGAAAACGATAGAATGGAATTCTCTTTTTGATCAAAAAATAAATCCCGATTGGCGGATTTTTGCCCGCTCAACTTCGGACGCCAAAGGGCCTGTCAATATGTTTTTGACTGCGATAGATATGATGCTGGATAAAAAAGAAGAACCTAATTTTCATATGAAAGTGATTCTTGATTTTGAAGAAGAATTAGGTTCTCCGCAATTGCCCAAAGCGGTGACGAAATATAAAAAACAGTTAGCATCAGATATGTTTATCATCTTTGATGGGCCGATGCATATTACGAATCAACCTACGTTGACTTTTGGTGCCCGAGGAATTTCTACGATTACTTTAAAAGTTTTCGGACCAGTATTTCCACAGCACAGCGGGCACTATGGAAATTGGGTACCGAATCCTGCGGTGCGATTATCACAACTAATTGCAAGTATGAAAGATGCAGATGGGCGAGTGATCATTCCAGGTTATTATGATGGAATCACCATCAGCGATGAAGTGAAAAAAATCTTACAATCTATCCCCGATGATGAAGCATATCTCAATGCAAAAATAGGAATTGCCTCAGGTGATAAAGTAGCACAAACTTATCAAGAGTCATTGCAATATCCTTCCTTGAATGTAAGAGGTATTTTGTCGGGTTGGGTAGGCTCTGAGAAAAGAACAATTATTCCATCGTCAGCTGTAGCGGAAATTGATGTGCGATTAGTACTGGAAAGTGATCCTGATCGCTTGATTAATTTGATCCGTGAACACATTGTTATGCAAGATTATCTTGTGCTTGATCGAAAACCAACTTCGCAAGAACGAGCGAAGCATCCGCGCATTTGTCAATTTACTTTTCAAAACTCTTACTTGGCTTTTCGAACTGATTTTGATTCGGAAGTCGGGCAATGGTTGGATAAAGCAATGATTAAAGCTTTTGGGAAATCACCGATTCGGATTAGGACTGCGGGCGGAAGTATTCCGATTTCTCCTTTTGTCAATCAGTTGGGTATTCCTGCCGTTTCTGTTCCGACAGTGAATCGAGATAATAATCAACATAGTCCAAATGAAAATATTCGCGTGGGGAATTATGTGGATGGGATCAAAACAATGTATTCGATTTTGACGGAACGGTTGGATTAGAAGCTTTTTATCACATAGGCACATAGTAAAGATAATGTTTAATTTTTTCTTCGAAAATTTCTATGTAGTCTA
>Ga0209712_10003963_pt1 | contig 11907 bp, 14 predicted proteins | sample ArcOceMetagenome_FD_187443 | JGI IMG/M metagenome (GOLD analysis project Ga0209712, IMG submission 187443) | Marine eukaryotic phytoplankton communities from Arctic Ocean - Arctic Ocean - Greenland ARC118M Metagenome (SPAdes) (version 2) | ecosystem: Environmental > Aquatic > Marine > Oceanic...
GTTTATTTTGTTTTCTAATTAATTGAGGGTGCAAATATATTTTGGAAGAACCAGTTTATTGACGCTCCCTATAATGTCAGACAAAAAAAAGTATCTTCATTTATAGGGAAGCTATTTTTTTGTATTTAAGATCAATATAATCAGTGAGTTATGATAATTTATATACTTGTTAAAATTTTTAAATTCGGTGAGTCATTTTAAATTTTCGCCTAAAAAAGAAATTTTGTTTAGCCATTTATTTTTATTGTCCTCACTTGAATTTTTAATTGGTGAAATGTATGTGACTTTAACAGGGTTAATTCCACAAAATTCTAAGGTTCCTTTTTTGAATTGATTAATTACAGGTCGTTTCATGATTAAGTAATCATACCATTTAGGCGTATCTGCCGTAATAATCAAGCGTGCTGATTTAGCTTTTAAGAGTTTGTTTGGCAGTGCTTTCCCTTTAATTGGTTGGTAGGTAATTCCAGGTAGAAATGTTCTGTCTATAAAGCCTTTCATAAATGCAGGATAGCTATACCACCACATAGGAAATACACATACAATATGGTTTGCTTTTTTAATTTTATCAATAGCATCCAGTAAATCTGGTTCGAGCTCGGTTCTTTGTCTGTATCTAAATTTTAAGTTGGGATTGAAGTCTAAATCCAAAAGATTAATTTGCGTTATTGTGGCATTCGTTTTCTTAGCTCCAATTGCACAAGGCTATGATAAAGCATGATTATAGCTCTTTTTATCTGGATGTCCATTAATTATTGAAACGTGTTTCATAATTTGTTCTTATTTTTTAACAAAAAACAGCACTATGAAGCAGCTTAAAAAGGACATTTGTCTAATTCGATATCGATTTTCTTATACGGCTTAAATGTCGTTGCGTAATTCTTAAATATGAAGAAAGGCAGTTAAGAGGTATTAATTGTAAATATTCATGTTGATTTGTAATTAAATCTTGATAGCGTTTCTCAGCGCTTTCTTTTTGTAGTATAAAAATTCTTTTTTCCATTTTTATATATTCTTGCTCAGCAATGAATTTGAAAAACCTAAGCCAATTAGTGCTTGATTTTTCTAATTTTAAAATTTCATCTCTTGAAATAGTTAACAATTCAATATCTGTCAGAGCTTGAATATTCTCTGCCGTTTTAGTTTGGGACAAAAATGAAGAATATGCACTAACAAAGGAATTAGAAAAAGTAAAACAGTAGGTTACTTCTTCAATTGAAGATGAATAATAAAATGACCTAAATAATCCAGATACCACAAATGCAACTTCTTTGCAAGTTTTACCTTCTTTGATGAAAAACTCGCCTTTCTTTAGTTTTTTGTGAATTAGGATACTTTCAAAGAATTCAATACCCTCATTTGATAGTATGTTAAATGATTCTAAGTAGTTTCTTATTTCTTTAATTAATACCAGCGGTTGGTACAAAAATAGTCTTAGCTTTTGAAAGGCAATGCTATCCGCTTTAGTGTCTGACTGTAAATATAATAAAGCGACTTTGACGAAGTGTTAAAGCCACTATTATTTTAATAAATCCGTAAGCTTGGATATTCAATTATGGTTATGTATTTATCGCAAACTCTATAGTAACCATTCAACACATTTTTAAGTACTTCTTTTTTTGACTTTTCAGTATATCTAAACATTATACAGCCACCATATGTGCATACTTTAAATGTTAAATAGCGCCAACCAAATACCGTTTTTCTTTGCATTTTAAAACAGCCCATTTTATGTTCGATATATCTAATTTTTATTTCCTTCATATATTTTAAGTTGTAGCCAATTTTTTAATCTGTCAGTTTTCTCATTATCCATTCTAAAGGCCCAGATTTTTTATGTTTTCTCCATAGTACCGCAAATACAATACAGAGTAAACTAAATACTAGTGCATAACTAACTGAAAACTCAACGGTATAGTTTCCCATTTTTTCAGGATCTACTAATTCAATAATTCCCATTCCTATAATGACATGTGCAACATAAAAAGTTAATGCTAATTGTCCTGTTTTGTTTAATGCATCAATTATTAAAGTATTCTCAAATCGTTTGGCAATTATGATACAAGCAGAAATAATTGCAAATGCTATAGAGATACCATTAAACATATAAAAAGGTAGAGGTGGCATTGGATTTGTTCCTAGAATTTCAGTTAATTCCAAAGCAGCTTCTTGATTTCCATCAGCTAAAAATGAAATAGCCAAATAAGATAGAATTTGGATAGAAATAAAAAGTAGTGTGCTCACCAAAAATATTTTCTTTATAAATTTATCGTTGTGTAAATCTTGTTTTCCAAACCAATAACCAAATAACATAAATGCAGTCCAAGGCATTACGGGGTGAAAGCCATTAAAAAAGAGATTTCTCATAAATCCTTTAAACGTCCAAAAATCTTGATAATTTAAGGAGATAAAATCCCAGCCAGTCTCATAATTCCAAAATATAACAAGTATTGGATAGATAAATATTAGTGCAGTCCCTAAAATTAAAATTGTTCTTTCTTTAAAGGGTAAGACCATTAGAATGATGACCATATATATTCCATAAAAATGTAGAATATCTGCTGGCCAAATTGTGATATACGAGAGTCCGAGAACAAACAAGAACAAAGCTCTTTTTGCGATTCTAATCTTAGCAATTTTTAATTTGTGTCTGTCGTTATTTTTTATGGCAGAGTTTGTCATTAAAGCAAGTCCAACTCCAGCCAATACAACAAACATTGCTGCGGCTTTACCATCAAAGATACTAGCAAAAGATTTTACCCAAGTCTGTCCATCTTGACCCAATACAACTTTGAAGTTAACGATTATCATTCCTATAACTGCCAGTGCTCTTGCAACATCTAGCCCTATTATTCTCTGTTTCATGAATACTTTTGTTTTTTCAATTAAAAATTGATTCCTACTTCTAATTCAAATCCAAAATTTCGATTGATAATCTTAGAGGTTTGAAGCCGTTGAAATAGTCCTGCTCCGATAGTAATTCCAAAATCTTTCCAAGGAATAACTTTAACTCCTTGATACGCGCCGAGACCAATCAAAAAATTATTTGATTTTTTGTTTTCCAAATCTCTTAAGACTTCTAATCCAATAGGCACATTTAAACCAAGATCTAAATAAATACCAGCTGCTATTTTAGCATAACCATTTAAACCAAAACCTAATGAGTATGAATTGACTGAATTATAGCCACGCTTCTGCACTAAATTGGATTTAGCTCTAGACTGACCATACGCAATTTCAAAAGGAATAATAAAATCTTTTTCACTATCTAAAAATCCGGTATAAGCAACTTCCCAACCTTCATTATATTTATCTAGCATTCTTTTAAATGAAATTATATTAAACCACTTACCTAGGGGGACATATGGTTCAAAAGAAGCTTTACTTCTGTTTCCGTTTTTTATGATGTGATTAGGTAAATCGGCCTTTTTACTATTAATAAAACTCCATAAGCAATATTCTAAAGCTGCTCGGATTCTTTGTTCGTGGGTTTCGTGTATATTCTGAACATCTGAATCTGGAAAAACTTGATCTTCATAATGTGAAATTTTATAAAGTTTTTCAGCATTTTCTGAATAGAAAGTTAGCGCAATATAAACCCTTGCAGTATGCTTATCGATACTTGTTTGTGCCGCTTCAATTTTTAAGTTGTTAATCCGTATTTGTACTGGAATTCCATTACTTTTTTTTGGTAGCGCAGTTTCCATGAAACTTCTAATCGTTTCGGCTGTTCCGTGCTTTAAAAGTATACCAACCTTCTTTCCAGAATCATCTTCCAGAACTCCGATATATTTATCTTGTCTGTCATCCAAGACCTTCTCAATATAAAAATTCTGATTCTTAATCTCGAACGGAATCGTTTTTAAAGCAATCGTTGTCTGTGAAAAACAGTGTGCATAACAAAAAAGCACGACTAAAAAAGTCCTAATTTCTTTCATCTTTAATCTATTTAATAGTACTATTATAATGTACCTCGATAGCCCTCATTTCCTCAATATCGAAGGTAAGTACCAAGTTTTTTTTTGTTAGTGATATAATGTTGGCCTTTAGCGTTTCACCATTTTCATCTGTCATTACAATATATGCTCCGTTTCTATTAAAGATGTAAATTCCATTTTCTTGTTTACCTGCTGATTTAGAAATAAAACTCATATCGTCATTAAAAAGCATGAAATCTTCTTTCTCCTTTTTGTTAGGAGCGTACTTTTTACCACTAATTACATACGTATCGAGATGCCAATTATTGAGTAACCTGTTTGTTTCGATCTGCTGAGCATATGTTGTTATACCCATGGTGAATAGTAAGAGGCTCATACTATTTAATAGACCTTTAATGGCAATCGCTTTGATATCTTGTTTCAAATTTTTAGATGTTGTTTTCATATTATTTTATTGTTCGTTGTTTTGATTCATGTGGCAAATATATTTTGACTTAAACATAGAAATACACCGTCCTATAATATCAGACAAAAAAAAGTGTCTCCCTTTATCGGGAAGACACTTTTTTTATATTTAAATACTTGTTAATTAATTAGTTATACTAATTTTAAGGTTTATGAATTTTTTTAAATTCTGTAGGAGTCATTTGCATGTTTCTTTTGAAAGCAGCGTAGAAAGCTGCTTTACTATTAAAACCCACGTCTAAGGAAAGCGCAAAGATTGTTGGAGGTTTTGGTTCTATGAGTTTCTTTTTAGCTTCTTCAATTCTAAAGCTATTAATAAAATCAGGGAAACTCATCTTCGCATTCTGATTGATCGCTTGCGATATATGGTGAATAGAATGGTCTAGTTTTTCAGCTAAAGCATTCAATTTTAAGTCGAATTCTAAATAGAGTTTTTCTTTATTTACAATAGTTTCTATTTCCTTAAAAAGCTGAGAGGAATCAGATAAAGAAGATTTCGCATATTTTTGAATAATAGTACTTGATAGATCTTCAAAATCTCCAGAGTACGCAAATACAGGAAAGCGCATAACTGAAAACGTGAAAATAAAGAAGAATATCAAATAGATAAATGTTTCGAATTTTAGATAATCGTTAAAATTTACAATATCAAAACTCCCCAAAAGGGTTATTGTAAAAACGGCTATTTCCAATATAACTATAGTGATTGTAATAATTTTAATCCATTTAAAATTGTTTTCTTGACTTGCATTTAATTCAATTATTAAAGGAACACTTTTTAGTTTTTTGTAGGCTAAAAATAGAAGTAATATATTAATTGAACTCACCAAAATATTTTCTGCTAATACAAATAAACCATAGTCCGATGTTTCTAAAGCTGCCACAAAATCTTCTAGATTTTGAGAGTGATCAAAAGGAAGGAACACTAAAATTCTGAATAGCGTATAGGCAACCACTATAGGTATCCATTTTTTTAAATTAATTTCAGTTCTAGTATAAAGTGCAATAAAATAATAAAATAATAAGCCTGTAAAATGATAGAAGAAATAGGTTGTACCCGAATAAGTTACAGGTATTTGATTATTGATGGTCAAGTAATAATCTAAGGAAGTAATCACATAAATAAATAGCAAGGAAGATAGCACATAACGTATCTTTTTATTCTTTCCTAGACCATGCTTATTAAATAAAACAAAAGCGATTAAAACCAGTCCAAAAACTGCACTTAGTAAGGGTAATAAATTAAAAATAATCATATTACAAAACTAAAGTTTTGATTGATTAAACTAGGGTAAAACACTTAATATATTTCATCAGAATCAATGAGTTCAATTTTCACCTATAGCTAGCGTCGGCAAAAAGACCTTAGTGGATGATTCGAATTAAATACAGTAGAAAAGTGCTAACGAAAAGTTTTATAAAGCAATCGAGCTCTTGGTAGCGACTATTTTAATACCAGCTAATTAAAGATACAAATGTTTAGTTCGAATGTTTCTTAAAATAGGGCATTTGAATAATTCTCCCTATAATTAAATAAATAAAAAGTATTTTAATATGAATTAGTAGACTGTCGTATTCAAAAAAAATATAAATGCTTATGTATTTTATAAGTATGAATAATTTTGAAATCTATTTAAATAAAACATTCTTCACACGTTCCTTGAAGTAATATTTGAGATACATCAACTTTACGATTAGGCATCGTAGGAATAAGAACAGCTGTGGATAAACATTCTACTTTTCCACAATCTGAACATTGAAAATGTGGATGCACATCATGGTGTGAAACACTGGAGCAACCATTGCATTTCGCATACCATTTATGACCGTTTTTACCTAAAAACGAATGCAAAAACCCATCATCTTCTAACTTCTCTAAAACACGATATATTGTCGTTTTATTCATCTTTAAATGAAAGCGTTCTATTAATGTAATCGCTGAAATAGCCGTTGAGTGCTTTTCAAATTCATCAAGCAAGATTTTAACTGATTTTGTTTTCCTTAAAATTCCCATTACACAAATATAGCGCAAGTAAAGTGGTAAAAAAAATAAAACTATAATTATTGCAACATAGTTGCGTTAGTTGTTATTAACACTATATTTGCAACTTAGTCGCATTAAAGTAAATTATGATATTAATAAAACAAAAAACAGACCTTATAGGAGCAATAACTAGCACGTTGTGTCTTATACATTGTATTGCTACCCCCTTTATTTTTATAACTCAAAGTTCTTCAATGGTTTGTTGTGATAGCGCACCCGTTTGGTGGCGTTTTATAGACTATTTTTTTTTAGTAATTTCTTTTTTTGCTGTATATCGTTCTACTCAGACGACCGCTAGTTATTGGATAAAACCTTTTTTATGGTTGAGTTGGAGTGTGTTGTTTATAATTATCATGAACGAAAAAATAACATGGTTTCCTTTAAGTGAGCAAGCTATTTATTTTCCAGCACTTACATTAATAGGATTACATCTCTACAATAAAAAATATTGCCAATGTACCACCACTAAATGCTGCACGAATGAAAGATAAAGAACAAATTCAAATAATAGGAGATAATCATTTTTCAACAAGTATTAAAACACCCTTGCGTGCTGATGCCTTTGATAAATCAGATGATGAAAAAATAAAAAATATACAACATCACTTTGGTAAAATTATGGAAGAATTAGGTTTAGACCTAACAGATGATAGTTTATCTGGAACGCCTTATCGTTTTGCAAAAATGTATGTTAAAGAGTTGTTTTATGGATTGAATCCTGCAAACAAACCAAAACTATCAGTATTTAATAATAAATACAGCTACAAAAAAATGTTGGTAGAGCAGAATATTACTGTAGATTCTGCCTGTGAACATCATTTTTTACCAATAATTGGGTTTGCAAATGTGGCGTATATTCCTAAAGATAAAGTAATCGGCTTGTCAAAAATAAATAGATTGGTAGATTATTATGCGCGTCGTCCTCAAGTTCAAGAAAGGTTGGTTTTACAAATTTTAAATGATTTGCAAGCTGTTTTAGAAACTAAAGATGTTATTGTTTCTATAACGGCAAAACACCTTTGTGTTTCTTCAAGAGGCATTAAAGACCAAAGCAGTTTTACAACAACTTTAGAATATGGAGGCTGTTTTTCTGAAAGCGAATATCGAAATGAATTTTTAAAAATAATAGCACAGCAATCAATCTAAAATAGTAAGGAACATAGCAGAAGAAAGTTTGTTTATTTATGGGCAAAGCAAGTTTAGGTTTGTTTTTTTCGCCTCAATTCTTAATAAGTTGTGGGTACAAAAAACCAACAGATGATTTTAGTACTATTTCTAAATAAATATTTAATAAATAGATAAAATGAACAGAAGAAGATTTTTTAAAAATGGATCGCTAATTAGTCTTGGAGCTACTTTATTGCATCCTTTTAATAATGCAGTAAATACAATTAAATATGATATTAAAAATAAAAAAGCAAAGAATATTATCATTATTGTAAGTGATGGAATGAGTATTGGAACTCTGAATATGACTGATTTGTATTTGTCTAGAAAAATGGGTACTGGTACTAATTGGTTACAATTATATAAAGAGAATAAAATAAATAGAGCTTTAATGGATATGGCATCAGCTAGTTCTATTGTTACAGATTCTGCTGCTGCAAGCTCTTCTTGGGGTGGAGGTGTACGAATTAATAATGGTGGATTAAATGTGAGTAAAAATGGTGAAGAGCATCTTCCTATTTGGCAAAAATTTAAAAAAGCAGGTAAAATGGCGGGCTGTGTTACCACTGTACCTATTACGCATGCAACACCCGCAGGTTTTTGTATAAATTCTAAATCTAGAAACGAACAAGAAAAAATTGCAGAAAAGTATCTTGAACAAAAATTTGATGTGATGATGGGAGGAGGAGATACTTATTTTTCTCCAGAGAAGAGAAAAGATAAAAAAGATATGTACAAAGCTTTTGAATCAAAAGGATATAATGTTGTAAAAAATAGAAACGAAATGTTTTCTGCTTCTATTGACAAGCCTATTTTAGGTGTTTTTGATGATAATGGACTTCCATATTCTATAGATCATCAAAATAACAAAGATTTATTGCAGCAAATACCGACACTTGCCGATATGACTAAAAAAGCCATAGCAACAATGAAAAATCATGCTGAAGGTTTTGTATTACAAATAGAAGCAGGAAAAGTAGATTGGGCTGCACATGGAAACGATATTACTGGACTTATTTATGATCAAATTGCCCATGATGAAGCAATACAAGTAGCCATGGATTTTGCTGAACAAGACAGAGAAACTTTAGTTATTATAACAACAGATCATGGTAATGCCAATCCTGGAGTAGTTTATGGAAAAAAGGCTAATGATAATTTTGATTCTATTCAAAAATACAAACATAGTAACGAATGGATTTTAAAAGGAATTGGAAAAGAAACGTCTATATCGCAAGTAAAAGAAAGAGTAGATTATGCCAATAATTTTACTCTTACAAATGATGAGGCTAAACTATTATTAACTTTTTATTCTAACTTAAAAACAGAAAAAGGTCTTTACAACCCCAGACAGCTGCCTTTTAAAGCTTTGGCAGAAATACAAAAAAAACATAATTCTGTAGGTTGGATAAGCATGCATCATTCTGCTGATTATGTAGAATTAGCTATGTATGGACCTGGAAGTCAACTTTTGAAACCTTATATAAAAAACACAGACCTTCATTATTTAATGTTAGAAGCTGCAGAAATTGAAAATAAATTTTAAATAATACGCATATCTTTAATTTATAAAGTATCTAGAAAATGGAAGCTATTATTACGATTGTTGGTTTTTTAGGAGCAGGAAAAACCACGTTGTTAAAATATTTAATCAATAATTTTTCTGAAAAAGGTTGTACGCAAATGGATGCAGAAAAGGAGTACACTTATTTTGAACGCACTCCAGATGGTGAAGCTTTTATTAGACCTTTTTAATGGAACACCCATAACAGGTTCTGAATTATTAACAATAGGTCCAAGAAGTGAACCCTTTGTCTTAAATAAAATCGTTAAAAGTGTTCTTAATTAATATTTAAAACAACTATCAATTAAAATGAAAAAACTACCAGTAACAGTACTAAGTGGCTTTTTAGGAGCAGGGAAAACTACATTACTAAATCACATATTGCACAACAAAGAAGGCTTAAAAGTAGCCGTAATTGTGAATGATATGAGTGAAGTAAATATTGACGCTCAATTTATTGAAAATGAAAACACCCTTTCTAGAACCGAAGAGAAGTTAGTAGAAATGTCGAACGGTTGTATTTGTTGCACACTGCGCGAAGATTTAATGATAGAAGTAGAAAAATTAGCAAAACAAAATAAGTTCGATTATTTATTGATAGAAAGTACAGGGATTAGTGAGCCTATACCTGTAGCACAAACTTTTACTTTTGAAAGTGAAGATGGTAAAATCGATTTAAGTAAATTTAGTTATGTAGATACGATGGTAACCGTAGTCGATGCTTTTAATTTCTTAAAAGATTTTTCAAGTTCAGATTATTTAACAACTAGAGAACTTACGAATATAGAAGGCGATAATAGAACTATTGTAAATCTATTAACAGATCAAATTGAGTTTGCGAACGTTATCATCCTTAATAAAATTGATTTGGTTTCTGAAGATCAATTAGAAGAATTGCGCGCTATTATTCAGAAGCTAAACCCTGAAGCGAGTATTATTATAACAGAAAAATCTAAGGTTGTTTTAGAAAGTGTTTTAAACACCGGTTTGTTTGATTATGAAAAAGCCGAAGCCTCGGCAGGATGGCTCAAAGAATTAGAAAATGACCATGTCCCAGAAACGGAAGAATATGGCATAAGTTCTTTTGTTTTTAGAAGTAAAAAACCATTTCACCCAGACCGTTTTTTAAATTATCTAAATCAAAGTTTTCCGCAAAACATTATTAGAAGTAAGGGGCTATTTTGGTTGGCATCAAGATCTGGTCAAGCATTGTTATGGAGTTCTGCTGGAGGTTCTTGCAAAGCAGATAGTGCTGGTGTTTGGTGGGCTTCTATGCCTTTTGGAGAACGAATCAGTCAAACTGCTTTTAATGAAAATAAAGAACAAATTGAATCGGGTTGGGATGCTCAATTTGGTGATAGAAAAATAGAATTGGTTTTTATTGGACAACATTTAGACAAAGAAGGAATGATTACTCAATTAAATAAATGTCTACTTACAGATAAAGAAATTAAGTTGTGGAAAAATAAAGCATTTACACAAAAAGATCAATGGCCCATAGCAGTTTAAATAAGAGCGTGGTTTCTATAAAATTTTGAATGATACAAACAGAAAATCTTACTTATCAATATAAAAAAGGAACCGCTATTTTCAGTTTTCCAAATATCACTTTAGAGAAAGGAGAAAATTTACTCATTTTAGGAGCTTCGGGTATTGGAAAAACAACACTTTTGCATCTTTTAGCGGGTTTATTAAAACCAGTTAAAGGAAATATATTTATTGATAATACAGATTTAAATGCTTTAAAAAGTAACAAACTAGACACCTTTAGAGGTGAAAACATAGGACTTGTTTTTCAGAAAAAACACGCTATCCAATCTTTAAATGTGTTTGATAATTTAAAAGCACGTCTTTTATTTAGTAATGCGCTTGTAAACGATAAAAAGATTGAAATCGTATTGGCACAATTGGGGTTGTCTGAGTTAAAAACGAGTAAAGTAAGCGAACTTAGTGAAGGGCAATTGCAACGATTAGGAATTGCATTGTCGGTTATACACAATCCACAAGTTATTTTAGCCGATGAACCTACTTCTAGCTTAGATGATAAAAACTGTAAAATTGTTATTGAATTGTTGCAAAATCAGGCGAAACAAACCAATGCCAATTTAATAGTAATTACGCATGACCATAGAATAAAATCATGCTTCCAAAATTCAATTACATTATGAATATTTGGAGTATTAGCATACAAAACATAAAATCTAAACCATTATACACTTTTTTAAGTGTTTTTATAGCATCCTTAAGTATCGCCTTGCTTTTGGGAACTCAACAATTAAAAAGGTCTTTTGAAAATCAAATAGAAAACAATTTAGGGAAGATAGATGTTGTGGTTGGTGCTAAAGGAAGTCCATTGCAACTTGTTTTGGCTTCTGTATTGCATTTAGACAATCCCACAGGGAATATTTCATACAAAAAAGCGCTTAAAATCAGCAAAAACCCGCTGATTAAATCTGCCATTCCTATTTCTTATGGCGATAATTATAAAGGGTATCGGATTGTAGGAACTACCCATGAATATATTGCTCTTTATGATGGTGAGTTGAAAAAAGGACATCTTGTTGAAAATGCGATGCAAGTAGTTTTAGGGAATTCTGTAGCTAAAAAATTAAACCTTAAAATAGGAGATACCTTATTAAGTGCTCACGGATTAGTAGAAAACAGTATTGAAGAGCATGATGAATTGTTAACTGTAGTAGGAATTTTAAAACCGACAAAAAAAGTAATAG
>Ga0209712_10003965_pt1 | contig 11903 bp, 11 predicted proteins | sample ArcOceMetagenome_FD_187443 | JGI IMG/M metagenome (GOLD analysis project Ga0209712, IMG submission 187443) | Marine eukaryotic phytoplankton communities from Arctic Ocean - Arctic Ocean - Greenland ARC118M Metagenome (SPAdes) (version 2) | ecosystem: Environmental > Aquatic > Marine > Oceanic...
CAGAAAAAAGAAGTAAAGTTTAATAGACAACACTTATCACCAGGAGTTTATTTCTTCAGATTAACGACTTCCAAAGAAGGGAAAAATGTTCGAGTGATTATAAAGTAAAAAAGAGTTTTACAATTTAGTTAAAAGTACAAGAGGCTTTCTTTTATTAGAAAGCCTCTTTTTTTGTGCACTAAATATAGTTGATGACTTGTTTTATAAGTAGCGTTAGGGTCATAGATAAGTCACTATTAGTTGATCATAAATGAAATATATACTATCATTGCAGGTCAAGGTTATGAATTATTTAGACGCTGAAAACCCAAAGATTAAAAGGGTTTATTTGTGAAGTAAAAGATGCGTTCTATTATGCAGATAATAACTGGGGATAAATCCAAATCACCAAAAGGAAATGTAAATACCTTATTGTTTGTTAAAGCGAATACTAAAGCAGCAATATCTATGTTCGATGTTAACAGTAAATAAATCCATTCTGGTTCTAATTAATTCATAAATGGTAAAATAAATTTTAATCCAAAAATGAATAGCAAGCAAGTTAATTACAAAACTTCTAAGATTATTTTAGATCGTTAAAAAACAATGTAATTTTAAGTGAGCGTTTTTTTATGCAAGATGATTAAGTTTTTGATCTATTCAAATACTCAGATGAGAATTTAAATTATATGCAACAACTCCTTAAATAAAGTGATCATTTTAGGTTCAGCTGCACCGGCAATGGCAATAATTTCGGAAATATTTACAGGTTGTAGGTTTTTAGGATCACATTCATCGGTTAACACAGAAATTGCTGCACAAGGCAAATTAAGTTGTTTGGCAACAATTACTTCAGGGACAGTACTCATACCTACCGCATCTGTTTCTAAAATTTGCAACATTCTATATTCTGCTCGGGTTTCTAGCTGAGGGCCAACAACACTTGCATAGACACCTGTATGAATTTTGATATTTTTTTCTTGCGCAATTTTTATAATTTTTTGATTGATATTTTTTGAATAAGGAGCTAACATATCCGCAAAAATATTTCCAAAATTGTTTGCTCCTTTAAAGGCTAGAGGTGAACTTCCTTGTAAATTAATGTGGTCTTCTAGCAGCATTAAATCACCTTTTTTATAGGATAAATTAATGGCTCCTGCTGCATTTGAAACTAATAAGTTTTTAATTCCTAAACCGTGCATAGTTCTAATACCGTATGTTACTTCCCAAGGACTGTAACCTTCATATAAATGAAATCGACCTGCCATTACAAGTACTTTTTTGCCAGACAATGATCCATAAATTAATTTACCAGAATGAAACTCTACAGTTGCTATAGGGAAATTAGGAATTTTTGAGTAGGCAATTTGTTTTTCAATCGAAATTTCGTCAACTAACTTCCCTAATCCTGTTCCTAATACAATTCCTATTGCTGGATGGGTAATTCCTTCTGATTTTAAAAAATCAATCGTTTCTTGTAATTGTTGTTGCTTCATACTTATAAAAATTGCTGAAAGGAGGGATGATATTTTATGTCTTCAAATATATCTATATCGTTCAGCTCCTTTAACAAATGTACTTTTTTATCTTTTAAATCTGCTAAAGTATCTTTTCTAACCGTCTCTGTTCCCCAATTTTTATTTTTGAAGATCTTTGAATGCAAAGAATTCATCCCTAGTAAATAATAACCACCATCTTCAGCAGGTCCAAGAACCACATCATTGTTCTCTAAGTCAGTAAAAGCTTTTTCTATGTTTTCGGATGTTAAATCATACAAGTCACTACCAATAATCAGTACTTTTTCATAACCATCACCAAAACTTTTTTTAAAAGCATTTAACATTCTAATGCCAAGGTCTTCTCCAAACTGTTGGTGTTTTTGATAGATGTCCTTGGACCATATATCATTTTCTCTAATTTTTACAGAATAATAGACTGCCTTATCAGAGGAAACGTTTTGAGACTCATCTCTCGTTTTTTGCAATAAAAATTTATAAATTTCTAAAGCAGTTTTATCTCCAACCGTTTTGGCTAAGCGTGTTTTTGCTTTCCCTAATTCAGGATTTCTAGTAAAAATTAAAAGTAAGTTTTTACTCATAAATTTTCGTACCTTTTTTTAAATATGTGCTCCAATCTTTATTAAAAGCATGGACTTTTTTTGTGGGGTTTCCGAAAGTATCTATGACTTCGAAATTGTTGTTTTTCCATTCAAAAATCCCCCCATATAAGTTATATACATTGGTGTACCCTGCTTTAATGATTTGATGCGCAATTCTTTCAGAGCGAATCCCTAGAGAACAATATACCACAATTTGAGTTTCTTTATCTTCAGGTAATTTTTCAAGTGTTTCTTTCAGCTTAAATTCATTATAACCCACACAAATAGCCTCTTTTATATGACTGACGCTGTATTCTTTTTGTGCTCGTGCATCTAACAAAATAGCTTTCGTCTTTGGCAATGCCAATGTTGCCACGGACATATAAGGAACATTTCTTTTGTTCCATTTTTGCAATAGGTTGTCTACTTTTTTCTGACCGAAAGTTGTTGCACTAATCAATAAGAAAAGAAAAATTATTTTTCTCATTTTGTTAAAAATTATCGTTTAGCAACATCCACCGCCATCATAATGATAGGTGGACTCTGAAAAGAAAATATCATCTCTTCCTAAAGCTTGCAAAGCAGCTGTGGTTTTATCGCAAATTGCTAAGGGTTGGTTTTTTAATAACGTATGGCCTAAACCATCATCAAAATAGGCTTCATCACCAAAATAAATAGCAGCTCTTCCTGTAAAGATACAAGGGCCATCTGCAGGCATTGGATCTTTAATTGCGGCCACTTCTATGGATTCAATATAAATTAATTCATCCGTTGGATAACTCTTTGGGTCTAAAATCCGGTAGGGTTTTCGTGCTCTAATTTCAATCGTTCCAAAACCAGCATCTGTTAACGCTTTTACATAATCGGCAATTGATAAACTCCCGCTTAAACACAAAGCGCGTAAACGAGCGTCATTTCGCAATTCGTCATTCATCGGTTGCTCACAAGTTGGGTCGCTCATCACTAATTTTCCATGAGGTTTTAAGACGCGGTACATTTCTTCAATTGCTTTTTTTAAATCATCAGACTTAAAAATATTGAATAAACAATTTTGAGCAGCAACATCGATAGAATTATCTTCTACAGGTAAATCCATCGCATCCCCTTTTCTTAAGTCAATAAAATCACTTTTAAACCAATCATTTTGTTCTTCAGCAATTTTAAAATTTTTACGAGAAGCTTCTAACATTTCATCAACAACATCCAATCCAATTACGCCACCTTTATTTCTGTTAAAATATGCAAATTGAAGTAATTCCATTCCGCCACCAACACCAACATATAGCATTTTAGGATTGTTAGTTAAATCTCTTGCATGCACTGTAGAGCCGCAACCGTAGTTCATCTCTTGCATGATTCTAGGTATCTTAAGACCTGGTAATTCCCAAATAGGATTAGTTGTACAGCATAAACCAACATCTGGTGTTAAGGCTGCTTCTTTATATACATTATGTGTAGTTTCTAAGTAACTCATGTTTTTTATTTTTGATACGAATTCATGAATGATTCGTGATTTTTTTTAATTGAAAAATTAGGCAACAACTCCTTGGCAACTGCTTCCTGCGCCAGCAGTGCAACCATAACAATGTTGATTGATAATGATATTTCTGTCTTGCAATAATTCTTCGTTATAATCAGCGATGTGCTTTACTTTACTGGCAACCTTTAAGTTTAGCATCTGATTAAAATCGCAATCATACAACCAGCCATCCCAACTTACAGAAAGCGTATTTGTACACATTACATTCGCAACGGCAGATGGGTTGTAGGCATCTACCAAAGAAATCATATAATCTTCATAATTTTCAGAAGCGATTAAATAATCTAAAAAACGACTAATTGGTAAATTTGTGATCGCAAATAAACTATGAAAATCGATATCAAAATCATTCTTTAATGCTTTTTTGAAATCATTTTCTAATGCCATTTGATCTCCGGGTAAAAATGCTCCTGAAGGATTATACACCAAATCTAATTTTAAATCTGAACCTTCTAATCCATAACCAATAGCGTTTAATTCTTGCAATGCTTTTATGGATTTATCAAAAACGCCATCTCCACGTTGTTTATCCGTTTTTCCGCGGGTCCAATGCGGCATTGAAGAAACGACATGCACATTGTGTTTTTTAAAAAATTCAGGTAAATCGTGGTATTTTTTATTGGCTCTTATAATGGTTAGGTTAGAACGAACAATAAAATCTTTGATCCCTGCTTTGGATGCTTCTTTTACAAACCATCTAAAATTAGGATTCATCTCTGGAGCGCCACCAGTTAAATCTAAGGTATGCGCTTCTGTTTTTTTGATGACTTTTAAACATTGATGCATGGTGTCTAAAGTCATAATTTCTTTACGATCAGGACCCGCGTCTACATGACAATGAGAACAAACTTGGTTGCACATGTAACCTAAGTTTATTTGCAAAACCTCTAACTTTTTAGGACGCAAAGGAAACTGATTTGTTTCTTCAATTTTAGCTGCAAAAGTGGGTAATTCTCCATCTGCAAAAATGCCTTCAGAAAGAATTTCCATTTGACGAGATGTATTTGCAATATCGTTATTTCTTGCTTTTAGTGATTTTGTAGCCATATATTTTGTTAAGCTAAACTTATTTCAGCTTCTGATAATTGTTGATAGGGTACTGGAAATAAATGCAGCATAAGTCATACACACCAGCTCGCTAAAAAAGGGAGATTAGCGTTCTACTTACATTTCTAATTTATTTACTTTATTCATCATTTGAACGCCGTGAACTAACGTTGCACCACTTTTTATGGCAGCACCAACATGAATTGCTTCCATCATTTGTTCTTTGGTAATTCCGCGCTGCAAACCATCTTTAGTATAGGCGTCTATACAATAAGGACACTGTTCTGTATGAGCAACCGCTAAAGCAATTAAAGACTTTTCACGAGCCGTTAAAGCGCCTTCTTCAAATACTTTTCCATAATAGTCAAAAAACTTGTTTCCAAGCTCTTCATTCCATTCTGTAATTTTACCAAATTTTCTTAAATCGGCAGCATCATAATAGTTTTTAGACATTGTTTTTGTTTTATTTCTGATGAAAAATAAAGGTACTATTTTCCGTTTAAAGTCCAGTCATATTTTAAATAACTAATTTTTGCTTTTGGACTTATTTTTATTTTTGAATAGGTATTTAAATAAGCTATTAGTGATCCATTTTTTGTAAAATCGTCTTGAAACCAATCAAAGATTGAAGAGATCTGAACGTTCTTGTTATAAATTTTATTTTTTGAAGAATTGTTTACAAATTCTTTCATTAAACGTTCTAATTCCTTATCAACATTGTTCTCTGTAAAAGCTATATTTGATAGCTTAGGACAAGAAGCAGAGGCACAATTTACGCCTACATGAATCCTTGGGTCAAATAGTTTTTTACGCAAAATTTGATGTTCTATATAATCTAGAGTATATGTTTTACCACCAATTTTAGCATAAGGGATTTTCCATGCAGATTTTCCTTTCCGCTTTATATTCATTATGCTGTTTTTTAGGTTTTTTGAATATTTAGCGTGAAGAATTAACGTAATTGTGTAGGCGTTATAAGCATTCATCCAAAAAGCTTTTTGTTTGTTAACAGACCAAGTTTTTTTTGGTTTTGTATTTTCGAGATATATTGTATATTTTCTTAATTTTTGACCATTAAATTTATCATAATCTACGATTCCCTGTTTGGTAACATGTTTTTGCAATAAATCATTAAAAACGGATGTTTGCGCAAGTACCTGCGATATAAATAAAAGGGTAACAAATAATAAACCTATTTTTTTCATTTTTGCTTTTCTCTAAATAGATAGACGAAGCTATTTGGTGTTCATTACAAATATCACTATGAAATTTCTTCTCCTACTTTTAAGTTGAATTTTTTTCTAAAAAGAAAAACAACGCCATATAAAATAGGAGTATCTATAGCTGCAATAATCACTTTAAAAAGGAAGCCGCTAATTAATAAACTAGGAAAAATTGGCCAAGGTAAAATTTGAAAAGAGCACAATAAAAAAAGAACTGTAAACGTGTCTATAAATTGCGAGGTAAAAGTTGAGAAATTATTACGCAACCATAAATGTTTACCATTCGTTAGTTTTTTCCAAAAATGGAAAATTCTAATGTCTATAAATTGTGCAAATAAATATGCGATCATCGAAGCAAAAACAGCTAAAGGAGATAAGCCAAAAACTTGATGAAAAATTGTGTCGTTAATTGGAGAGCTTTCTATTGATGGAACAAAATCAGCAATTAAAATGATTAGCATTGAAAAGAAGGATGCAAAAATACCGGCAATAACAACTTGATTTGCTTTTTTCTTTCCATAGATTTCTGATAAAATATCAGTGATTAGAAATGTAATTGGATAGGGTAAAATGCCTACTGAAATTTCAAAACGATACAAACCAAAAGGTTCCCAATAAAAGAATTTTTGAAAAATTAAATTGGATACAACCAAAGATGCTATAAATAATGCGGCCAAAATTAAATAGAGACTATCTGCTAATTGTTTGTCTTTAATTTTCATTGTGCGAATTTACTAAATAATCTTTCACTTTTGTAAAAGCCATTTGTTAATTGATACGTTTTGTTAGTTTAAAAACATCTGCTTTTTTTTCTGAGCCTTTGTTTTGGCTAGTTCTGATGAATTTGTGAGGAATGAATAGATTTGTGTCGAGAACAGCAGTAAAAAAAGATAAATGGAAATGCACGAAATAGCTTCGAATAAAAATCATTATTTTTGCCGACAATTAAATGAATAAACAGTTACACACATAAATATTTTATGAAAGCATATATTTTTCCGGGACAAGGAGCACAATTTACAGGAATGGGATTAGATTTATACGAAAAGTCTGCATTGGCCCAAGAATACTTCGAAAAAGCAAATGATATTTTAGGGTTCTCAATTACAGACATTATGTTTGAAGGAACTGCTGAGCAGTTAAAAGAAACGAAAGTGACACAACCAGCTATCTTTTTACATTCTGTAATTTTAGCAAAGGTTTTAGGAGATTCTTTTCAGCCAGAAATGGTTGCTGGTCATTCTTTAGGAGAATTATCAGCATTGGTAGTAAACGGTGTTTTATCTTTTGAAGATGGATTGCGATTGGTTTCTAAACGTGCTTTAGCCATGCAAAAAGCATGCGAAATTACTCCTTCGACTATGGCTGCTGTTTTGGGTTTAGAAGATTATATTGTGGAAGAAACTTGTGCAGAAATTGATGGAGTAGTAGTAGCAGCAAATTACAATTGCCCAGGTCAATTAGTTATTTCTGGAGCGGTTTCTGCGGTTGAAAAAGCCTGTGAAATTTTAACAAAAAAAGGAGCAAGAAGAGCTTTGTTATTGCCTGTTGGTGGTGCATTTCATTCACCAATGATGGAACCTGCAAGAGAAGAATTAGCGGCTGCAATTGAAGCAACTGAATTTAGTGATCCTGCGTGTCCTGTGTATCAGAACGTAACAGCTAGTGCGGTTATAGATCCAGATGAGATAAAGAAAAACTTAATGCTTCAGTTAACGGCGCCTGTAAGATGGACACAATCTATACAAGCAATGATTGCGGGTGGTGGAACTGAATTTATTGAAGTTGGACCAGGTAAAGTGTTACAAGGCTTAATGCGTAAAATTGATAGAAGTGTTGTTGCGAGTGGGGCTTCTTTAATGGAATAATTTTTTTTAAGCTTTTTTTTTCAAGAGCAAATTTTCTCTTTCAATAATTGGTTTAAACATTAAGAGCAATTAAAAATTAATCATCATGAAAAATCTTAGCGAAAAGTTTTTATTCTTTTTAACATTTATTTTTACCATTGGTTTTGCAAGTTGTGAGAACTTAAACAAAGAACTTTCAATTTAGGGACAAGTAGTATTATTAGAAAGTAGCGAATGGCTTTTAAAGAATTTTGAAGATCAAGTAATGCATTCTTTTGTTAGTGGCAAACGCCTTACATATTATGGAATAGACACTGTGTTTTTAGACGAATCAATACTTGGTACTAAAGATTATTCTATTATAGATATAGATTTTAACTTTGGTACTATTAGAACACAGGAAGTAAATTTTTCTTTTAATACGAATATTATAGAATGTTTTGATGCTGGAGATCTAAATACCATATGATATAATGGAGAATCTAATTGCGAGCAATGTATTTAGAGATTGCTAAAGAAAACATTTAGAGGCTTTCAAAACAATTTGGAAGTCTCTCTTCATGCATAGGGAATCTAATTTTTAATTACAAAGCATACATCTATATTTTCAGTTTGTTTCGAAGAATAAGATTACTTTTTTAGTAGTAATAACCCCAAACATTTTGTTCTTTAATTTTTTATTTGCTTTTGTCTTTTATTTAAAAGAATAGGTTCTCCATAACCTAACGCGGTCATTCGTTCTAGTTGGGTTTCTGCATCGCCTACCACGAGCCAAATCATTTTATTTGGATTTACATACTTATTCGCCAATTCCTTAATCCGGTTTTTAGTCATGTTATTAGTGGTGTTTTCTTGGTCTTTTACATAATCAGCCTTCCAACCATAAGCACTTATGTTCGATAACATTCTTAACTTTGCACCTGCCGTCTCAAAGGCTCTTGCGTTACTTTTAATTAAGAAGCTTTTAGTTGTTTCTAAATCTTTATCAGAAAAAGTATTTGGATATTCTTCTAAAATTTTCTTTACCAATTGTGCCGCTTCTAAAGTTACATTACTTCTAACCCCGCTAGAAATGGTAAAAGCACCTTTAGCTTTTGTTCCAGAGAAACCAGAACGAACACCATAGGTATATCCTTTTTCTTCGCGCAATTCTTGCGTTAGTCTAGAGGCAAAACTACCACCACCTAAAATATAATTCATGACAGTAGCAGCATAAAAATCTTTATCTGTAGCAGCCAAAGCAGGAGCGCCAAACCGTAAAACAGATTGTTTTGCATTTGGGATATCATAAAAATAGACTGTTGGTGCAGTTGGTGTTTCTGGAGTTTTATATATAGGAATTGTTACTTCTTTTGCTGTCCATTTATTATTTAAGCTTTCTAATGAAGCAGCTACTTTTTCTTTCGAAATGTCTCCAACAATTAACATTTTTGCGACTGAAGGAGAGATGTAACTTTTATAAAATGCTTTAATGTCTTCTATGGATATTTCTTCAACAGACATTAAACTTCCAGCAGTATTTTTAGAACGAATATTGTCTTTTCCATAAATTAATTCATTATAAGTGTTTTTTGCTACCGCATTAGGGCTCGCTTGTTCTTGACGTAAACGTGCAATAGTTGCTTTTTTTAATAAACCGAATTCTTTTTGATCAAACCTTGGTTCTAACAAAATTTCTTGAGCTAAAGCCATTGTTTTATTATAGTTTTTAGCAAGTGTTGTTCCGCTTAAAGTAATACTCTCTTTACTGGAATACATGTTGAGCGAAGCACCTAATTCTTGAATAGCTTCTTGTAATTCTTTTGCCGTTTTATTTTTAGTTCCTTTATTTAAGAGACCAGCCGTTAAGTTAGCAACACCCAATTTATCCATAGATTCTAATAATTGTCCGCCATCAATAGTTATATTAAAGCGCACTAGTGGCACTTCGTTACTTTCAATTCCGAGTATTTTTAAACCATTTTCTAAACGGTCTTTATATACTTTAGGAACTGATAAAGCTAGAGTTGTGCCATAAGGAGGTTCAATGCTTCTGTTAAAAGTGGAAGGTGTTTTCTCATAGGTTGCAGCGATGTTTGGATTGAATTTTTCTTCTGCACCCACTATAATTTTTTCTTCAACAACCTTCGCTAAAACAGCTCCTTTTAGTGCCAAATTAGTAGCGTTCTTCGGCACAAAACTTGTCGTGATGTAGTTTTTATCTTTGATGTATTTTTTATATACACGCATTACATCTTCTGAGGTAACCGCCAAAGTTCTTTTAATATCTTCTGTCACAAAACTAGGGTTTCCTGTATAAGTATTATAAGATGCTAAATTGGTTCCTTTACCTAAAACACTAGATAAGCTCGCATAAAAATTAGTTTCCTGCCCTGCTTTAATCCTTTTTAATTTTTTTTCTGAAATTCCTTCTGCTTCAAATTTTTCAAAAGCTTTATGAACACCAGCTTTCACTTCATCTAAATTTTGACCATTAAATGCTCTAATTGAAAGTTGTGTTTGTCCTGCTATTTCTGAAGTATAATTGTACATTGATGTGTTTGATGTTAAATTTAGACCATCAACCAATACTTGATTTAAAGGTGCGGATTTACCATCTGTCAAATATTGCGTTAATACCTCCAAAACATAAGCATCTTTATGGTATTGCTCTACAGTGGGCCAAACCATTGTTAATTGAGGGACTCTTGCGAAATTATCCTCATAATATAAATGTTTAATTTCATCAACTTTTCCTGGTCTTTTTTCTAATCCAGGAATCTCATCTCCTTTCGGGATTTCATCAAAATATTTATGTACCCATTTTGTAGCTTGCTCAATATTGATGTCACCAGACAAAACTAAAGTAGCATTGTTTGGTACATACCATTTTTTGAAAAATGTTTTAACATCATCTAAAGTGGCATTTTGTAAATCTTCTAAGGAGCCAATTACTTGCCAATTATAAGGATGCTCTTTTGGATACAAATTTTTTCCAATTACATATTGGTTATGTCCGTAAGGTCTATTATCTACACTTTGTCTTTTTTCGTTTTTTACAACTTGCTTTTCTTTTGCTAAAACAGGGTCTGTAACCGTATTTATAAACCAACCTAATTTGTCTGCTTCTGCCCAAATCATTTTTTCTAAGGCATCTTTAGGGACTGTTTGTAGATAATTTGTTCTGTCTCTTGAAGTAGACCCATTTGCACCGGAACCACCAATTCTTGCACTCATTTTATCTAAACCGCCTTTTCCTAAATTTTCAGATTCTAAAAACAATAAGTGCTCAAATAAGTGTGCAAAACCAGTTCTTCCTTTAGTTTCTCTTGCAGAACCCACATGTACCATTAATTCTACAGCCACAACAGGATCTGATTTGTCTACATGAAAAACTACATCTAAACCATTTTCTAGTTCAATTTTTTTATAATTGATACTCAATTCTGGTGTTTCTTCTTTGGCTAGATTTTTGCAGCCGATAAAAGCGATTGCCACTAAAAAAGCAATAAATATATTTTTCATTTAAGTTGATTTTTAAAACTGAAAGTTACCACAATGGAAAAGAGAAATGCTTTCTGTTTTGTTAAATAAAAATTAAAAACAATCTAAACAATACATTTGGGTTTTTTTATTCAGAATTCCAATTTACTCTTTCCAAGAATAAATGTAGATTTGCAGCTTCTTAAAGAAAATATAAATGCAATATAATCACCTAGATATAGAAAATAAATGGCAAAAATTTTGGTCAGAAAACCAAACTTTTAAGGCTAGTAATAAATCAGAGAAACCTAAATATTATGTTTTAGATATGTTTCCTTATCCTTCTGGTGCAGGTTTACATGTTGGGCATCCTTTGGGATATATTGCAAGTGATATTTATGCGCGTTACAAACGTCATAAAGGTTTTAACGTGTTGCATCCGCAAGGATATGATTCTTTTGGTTTGCCAGCAGAACAATATGCAATTCAAACTGGTCAGCATCCAGCAAAAACAACGGAAGAAAATATTACAACCTATAGAAGGCAGTTAGATCAAATTGGGTTTTCGTTTGATTGGAGCAGAGAAGTGCGAACTTCAAATCCGGAATACTATAAATGGACACAGTGGATTTTTATTCAATTATTTAATTCTTGGTATAATAAAGATTCAGACAAGGCAGAAGATGTTTCTACTTTAGAGAAAATCT
>Ga0209712_10003967_pt1 | contig 11903 bp, 12 predicted proteins | sample ArcOceMetagenome_FD_187443 | JGI IMG/M metagenome (GOLD analysis project Ga0209712, IMG submission 187443) | Marine eukaryotic phytoplankton communities from Arctic Ocean - Arctic Ocean - Greenland ARC118M Metagenome (SPAdes) (version 2) | ecosystem: Environmental > Aquatic > Marine > Oceanic...
CACAAATCCGGGTGTTAGGTACTCAGGGAGCTTTATGCACTTAGAGTATATTCGTAGACTACCAAGTGGTTTAACCAACCTGTTTGAGGATAGAGAAACTATTTTAGATAAGATTTGCGTGATTATAGACGACAATGTCGCCACAATTGCAGATATTGTCGTCACACAATGAATTATTCGTAGGTTCCGGTTTCTCCCTGTTCTTAAAAAAGAACAAACCTATAGAAACCAAGGATATGGTGCTAACTTGTTAAGCGCCCCCAAAACGAGGGCTCAGTCATCTATGTTATAAATGAGGTCCTGCTGAAGTAAGGGCTTTGCCTTCTTCATTATCGGTGAATTTCGTAAAGTTATCGATAAATAATCCGGCTAATTGTTTGGCTTCTTTTTCCCATTCAGCGGCGTTTGCGTATGTATTTCGTGGGTCTAGAATGTGACTGTCAACACCTGTTAGTGTTGTAGGGAAAGCAAGGTCAAAATAGGGAAGTGTTTCGCATTCAGCGTCTTCAACTTCACCGCTTAAAATTGCGTTAATAATTGCGCGGGTTGCCGCTAAACTAATTCGTTTACCCGTGCCATTCCACCCCGTATTGACGATATATGCACTTGCACCCGCATCAGACATTCTTTGTTCTAACACTTCGGCATATTGGGTTGGATGTAAGCTTAGAAAAGCCTGTCCAAAACAAGATGAAAACGTAGGCGTAGGATGGTTAACACCACGCTCAGTGCCTGCCAATTTTGCAGTGAAGCCTGACAAGTAGTGATATTTGGCTTGTTCGCTTGTTAATCGTGATACCGGCGGAAAAACGCCAAAAGCATCTGCGGTCAGAAAAATAACTTTTTTAGCGTGTCCCGCTTTGCTAATCCCTAAAACGCGGTTTTCAATATGTTCAATGGGATAAGAAACTCGGGTATTTTCAGTTTTAGAGTTATCAAAGTAATCAGGTACATTACCTTTTATCACAACATTTTCTAGTAGGGCGTTACGTCTAATTGCGTTATGAATTTCTGGTTCTTTATTGGCATCTAAATCAATTGTTTTGGCATAACACCCGCCTTCGAAATTAAAGATACCATCATCGTCCCAACCATGTTCATCGTCACCAATTAATGCGCGCTGAGGATCGGCTGATAATGTTGTTTTTCCGGTTCCCGATAAACCAAAAAATATAGCAGTATCATTATCTTTACCCACGTTGGCTGAGCAATGCATCGACGCGATGCCTTTTAGAGGAAGAAAGTAGTTCATCATTGAGAACATGCCTTTCTTCATTTCACCGCCATACCAAGTGCCACCAATTAATTGCATTTTTTCAGTTAAATTAAATGCAACAAAAGTTTCGGAGTTAGTTCCGTGTTTTTCGAAGTCTGGATTGGATGTTTTCGACGCATTCATCACCACAAAATCAGGCTCAAAACTATCATGTTGTTCTTCTGTGGGTCGAATAAACATATTTTTGACGAAGTGGGCTTGCCAAGCAACTTGCATAACGAACCTAACCTTAAGCGCGGTATTAGCATTTGCGCCACAAATGGCATCAACTACATATAAATCTCCACCAGAAAGTTGTTGCTGGCTGATTTTTTTTAAATCTCTCCACGTTTCTAATGGTATAGGTTTATTGTCGTTGTTATTGTCTGCAGTTCTCCACCATACTGTATCTTTAGTCGTATCATCTTTTACCAAAAACTTATCTTTTGGAGAACGTCCTGTATATATCCCAGTATCGACATTGACTGCACCTGAGTCTGTCACTGTGCCTTTTTCGAAACCCGTTAAGGCTTCATGAGTTTCGGCTGCAAATAATGCGTCATAACTCGGGTTATGGAGAATATTAGCTATATTTATAAGTCCAATCGTTTCTAAATGCGCGCGAACTTTATCGATTCTGGTACTTTTTGATGTGAGTGGCTGCTGTTCTTTGATTGTCATATTTTAATCCAATAGTCATTATCTTGGTTTTTTTGCGGCCAAATTATAGCGCTAAAATGTTTAGCGCTAGGTTGTACCGGACTTTTTAATCTGCGGCGTTGAAGTCATTGTTTTATACACAATAAAATTCAATAAATCATAACAAGGGTATTATCTTGGCTATAAGCACTGTGAATAAAAGATTACAAAAAGCATGCAGAAGTAAATATTTAGGTAATATGGATATCTGAGGATCAATGGTAAAAAATTGAATGTCTGTGAGTATAGCTTTACCAATATACAACCTGAATTCAGGATAACTGCTTATTGACAAGTATAATAAATTTGATGAGCTATAGTGACATTAGCAGGGGCAATTTATAGTAGGGAGAGCTTGAGTTCAGAGGCCGCAGAGATATTTGTCTGCTATAAATCAGACATTCTTTTTGCTTATAAAAAAAGAGAGCACTATGGCTCTCTTTTTGACAAATAAATTGTAATTAAGCTTTTTTAACGGCAGGTTTAGCAGCTAGTTTAGCTACTGCAGCAGTCAATGCGTCAATTTTTGCGCTTAGTTCTTCAATTTTTTGGTCAGCGTCAGTGTTGTTCAAACCAAGTTTAGTGCGAACTGTTTCGATGCGAGTTTCGATTTCAGTTTTAGCTGCTACTTTAGTTTTAACTTCTTCAACTTTACCTTTACCTTCAGTTTCAAGCTTCTCGCCTTTAACTACTAGCTCATCAAACAATTTGTTTGAATCAGTAGAAAGCGCTTCAAAACGACCTTTAACTTCTTCATAGCCTTTACCGTATGCGCCTAGACCGGCTAACCATACTTTACGAGCCATATCTTCTGCAGTCGCGGCTTTTTCTTTTATCATGTCGATGTTGTTCATAATGTTTACTCCGTAGATGTTTAAAAAATTAGTAATTATTTAAAATTAATCATATTGCTTCGATAAAACGCATCTTACGGATGAAAATTAGAAATCGCATACTAATTAAACAACTTTTTTAAATAACATTAAAAAAGTTGAATGAGTCATTAGATTCACGGATTGTTAGCATTATTAGGCATGCTTTAAATATATTATTGCTGGGTCTTATTCAGCCCGCTTTTTTTTATAGATTTGTTACCCAGTTGAAGGGATGAAAATGCTTCACTTACAGATTTTTACAGACGGTAGTGTTAATACTCAGCTAAAGGTAGGTTATGGCGCTTACCTTGTTGTATCGGATCAAAGCATGCCAATAGATACACTTAAAGATAGGGTGAAAATCAAACGGTTTGAGCAAACGAGTTCGACTAAGCTGGAATTGCAAACTTTGTTGTGGTCACTGGATGAAATAATAGCTTGGGCGGGTGAAAGCGAATTATCATTGACCATTTATACCGATTCCCAAAATATTGTTGGTTTACCGGGTAGGCAAATTAGTCTCGAACAGAAAAATTATTTCTCTAGTAAAAATAAGCGACTAAATAATTATGAACTCTACAAAGAGTTTTACCGATTAACCTCTAGCATAAAATGTAACTTAGTTAAGGTGCTCGGCCATCAAGTATCTAGCAAGAAAGATCAAATAGATAAATTGTTTGGTTTGGTTGATAAAGCATCTAGGCGCGCGTTGCGAGAAGAGTTTTAATTTGTTCTTCTGGCACTGTTCGACAATCATTCAAAATACATAATATGAATTATCTAAATGTATTGAATAAAGTTAAACATCGCCTGCTTAACTATTTTTCATTGAAACTTCTTAGATTAATGTATAACCACCCACCCATTGCGCCAGCAAAACATTGTGAAACAAAACCTAAGTTACTTCGAGCACCCGCAATGAATGTGATGTCCAATATAGGATGCATAGCTAAAAGTGCCGAAGCCACACCAACCCCGCCTGCAGTAAAATAGAGTATTGAATAAGGTATCGTAAAGCGTTTCAGCAACAGTGCAGCAACGCTAAAGCCTAGTAAAAGACTAATTGCAATAACGACCCCATAAGTAGGGTATAAACCAATCAAATCGTCCAAACTCATGCTTAGTCTGTCATTAAAACTAATATTGACCCCCACAGATGTCAATTCAGCCATAACAAATTGGCTATGAAACACACTTGCTAATACAAAAGCAAAGATTGTCGCAATCAAAAAATGGCTGCAAAGTCTCAGGTAAAACTTAAATTTCATATATATCACTTAATTTGGGCAATTGCATTGGGGTAGGAACTAGGTAATCATGCGTTAACTGTGTACTAAGATCAACTCAGTTAGTGATTGATGTTTATGTGTTTTTTTATTTCTAAGGGCGACCAATTTATGCGCATGCGAGTTTTTATTTACGGATTATTATCTGCGCTGGTTTTGTCATTAAGTTTAGCGAATGCTGAAGAGTTAAGTTTTCCAGCCTATGAAGTTGAAACTATTGCAAAAGACTTGGATTTTCCATGGTCCTTAGCATTTTTACCTGATGGTAACTTGTTAGTTACCGAGCGCTCAGGCCAAATTAGAATGGTCAGTGCAGGTAGTGTTTCTGAACCTCTCAGTGGTCTTCCAAATAACATCTATGCTAAGGGCCAAGGCGGGGTTTTGGATGTGGTACTACATCCTGATTATGGATCTAATGGTTGGCTGTATCTATCTTACGTTGTTGGTTCAGATGATAAAAATGCTTTGCAAGTCATGCGCGCTAAGTTAAGTGGAAATCAACTGACACAGCAACAGACCATTTTTACTGTTAGCCCATTTAAAGATACGCCAGTTCACTTTGCTGGGCGTATGACTTTTTTGCCCGACAACTCATTACTGATCACCAGTGGAGATGGTTTTGACTATCGAGAAGATGCCCAGCGCCTTAACAATCTGCTCGGTAAAGTTATTCGTGTTAATGACGATGGCAGCGTTCCTGCAAACAATCCGTTTTTAAGCGAAGATGCAGATTCATTAAGCAACTACGTATTCAGTTACGGACATAGAAATGCACAGGCTATTTTGTATGATCCTGTTCGATCAGTTATTTTTTCAAATGAACATGGACCAGATGGTGGCGACGAACTGAATGTTATCCAAGCAGGCGTAAATTATGGTTGGCCAGTGATAACTTATGGCAACGATTATATTGGCGGACGTATTAGCCCCTTTACTGAATACCCTAATATGCAGCAACCGCTTTTAGACTGGACTCCGTCTATCGCGCCTTCGGGTATGGCCGTGCATTCCGGTGATATGTTTAAAATACTTAATGGTGACTTTTTGGTGAGTGTGCTCAAATTCAAAGAAGTGCGTTGGGTGCAAATGCTTGGCATGAAAGTTGTTGGACAAGTGTCTTTATTTAAAGAGCTTGGGCAACGTATTCGTGATGTCCGTGTTCACTCTGACGGCTCCATTTATATCTTAACGGATAGTGAAAATGGAAGCATTCTCCGTATCACTCAAAGCAAAAGTGAATAATTAAGAGTGGCCAATCAACAAAGAGTCATCATGAATGTCGAACAACAAATAATCAGACTCTAGTATATAAATTCAATGAATATTGATTATATACAAACTAAGGCCTTCGCCAATTTCACTTTTTGTCAATAACCCTTATAATTGTTGGTCTCATCCTTGTGCTCCTGTGTTTGTTGTTGAAGCCAACCGATAGAGCACAGATTGATGTAGATGCTGTTGCACGTCGGTGAACAATATACCGTAAAGCATATTCCGCCTAAGCGTTTGAATGCTGAGTAGCTGCCGGTTTAGTAGCGTTAACAAAATAACACCACCCGCTGGTGGATAAGCCACATATTAGAGAGTGCTTGTGTAAAGAGCGCTTATTTTACCAAATGATGCTTGATGGATAGAAAATCAGGTAAACTGTCGACAAAATTTTACCTAGCTAGTTATTATATGATTAGCTGGTTATAGCCCTTGGGAGTGGTATATGAGTTTGTATTTAGAATACGTTAAAGAAATCGAAAGCCGTAAAAAAGACTTAGGATTGGCACCAAAGCCAATCGATGGTGCTGAGCTATTAGCTGAAATAATTGAGCAAATTAGAGATACGGCCCATGCTCACCGTGAGGAATCACTTAACTTCTTTATTTATAATACCTTGCCGGGAACAACCAGTGCTGGTGGTGAAAAAGCGAAATTCTTAAAAGAAATCATCCTTGGCGAAGCGGTTGTTGCAGAAATCTCCGTTGCATTTGCATTTGAATTGTTATCACACATGAAAGGTGGCCCTTCAATTGAAGTGTTACTTGACCTTGCATTAGGTGACGTCACAGCATTAGCTGGTCAAGCATCTGACGTATTAAAAACACAGGTGTTTTTGTACGACGCTGATACAGCTCGCCTTGAAGCCGCTTTAAAGGCGGGCAATGGAGTAGCTAAAGATATTTTAGAAAGCTACGCACAAGCTGAATTCTTTACAAAATTACCTGAAGTTGCTTCAAAAATTGAAGTGGTGACTTATATCGCCGGTGAAGGTGATATTTCAACTGACTTATTATCACCAGGCCATCAAGCACACTCTCGTGCAGACCGAGAATTACACGGTCAATGTATGATCACCCCAGATGCTCAAAAAGAAATACAAGCTTTACAAGTAAAACATCCTAACGCGAAAGTGATGTTAATCGCTGAAAAAGGCACTATGGGTGTAGGTTCATCTCGTATGTCGGGTGTGAATAACGTGGCACTGTGGGCAGGTAAACAAGCCAGTCCATACGTACCATTTATTAACATTGCACCAGTGGTTGCGGGCACAAATGGTATTTCTCCCATTTTCTTAACCACCGTTGATGTAACGGGTGGTATTGGTCTTGACCTTAAAAACTGGGTTAAGAAAGTCGACGCAAATGGTAACAAAGTGGTTGACGAAAATGGCGATTCGGTATTAGAAGAAGCTTACTCAGTCGCTACTGGAACTGTGTTAACTATCGATACAAACGCGAAGAAGTTATACAACGGCGATAAAGAGCTGGCTGATATATCGTCAGCCTTTACCCCGCAAAAAGTAGAATTCATGAAAGCGGGTGGTTCTTATGCTGTAGTATTTGGTAAAAAACTGCAAACATTCGCAGCTGAAACTCTAGGCGTTGATGCACCAGCAGTATTTGCACTTTCAAAAGAAACGTCAATTGAAGGCCAAGGTTTAACCGCAGTTGAAAAAATCTTTAATAGAAATGCGGTAGGTGTCACCTCTAAAGATGCATTACACGCAGGCTCTGATGTGCGTGTTAAAGTCAATATTGTTGGCTCTCAGGACACAACAGGCCCGATGACATGCCAAGAGCTTGAGGCAATGGCTGCGTCAACTATTTCTCCCATTGTTGACGGCGCTTACCAGTCTGGTTGTCACACGGCTTCAGTTTGGGATAGCAAAGCAAAAGCTAATATTCCTAAACTTATGAGTTTTATGAACAACTTTGGCCTTATCACAGCCCGTGATCCTAAAGGCAAATATCACGCAATGACTGACGTCATTCACAAAGTATTGAATGATATTACGGTGGACGACCGCGCTATCATCATTGGTGGCGACTCTCACACTCGTATGTCTAAAGGCGTCGCCTTTGGTGCTGACTCAGGCACAGTTGCGTTAGCACTAGCAACGGGTGAAGCGGCGATGCCAATTCCTGAGTCGGTAAAAGTAACCTTTAAAGGTAAAATGAAAGGCCACATGGATTTCCGTGATGTTGTTCACTCAACACAAGCGCAAATGCTAAAACAATTCGGTGGCGAAAACGTTTTCCAAGGCCGTGTAATCGAAGTGCATCTTGGTACCTTATTAGCTGACCAAGCATTTACTTTTACTGACTGGTCTGCAGAGATGAAAGCAAAAGCTTCAATCTGTATCTCAGAAGACGACACCTTAGTTGGCTCATTAGAAATCGCTAAGAGCCGTATCCAAATCATGATCAATAAAGGTATGGACAACACAGCTAAAACGTTGCAAGGACTTATCGATATTGCTAACAAACGTATTGATGGTATTAAGTCAGGCGTTACACCCGCGTTAACACCAGACAACAATGCTAAATATTTCGCTGAAGTGGTGGTTGATTTAGACCTAATTGACGAACCAATGATTGCCGATCCCGACGTCAATAACGATGACGTGTCTAAGCGCTACACCCATGACGTTATTCGTCCTGTCTCTTTCTATGCTGATAAGCCAGTTGATTTAGCGTTTGTTGGCTCTTGTATGGTGCATAAGGGTGATATGCAAATCATCGCTCAAATGTTCCGTAACATTGAAAAACAAAATGGAAAAATTGAATTTAAAGCACCATTAGTTGTAGCGCCACCCACATATAACATTGTTGATGAGCTTAAAGCTGAAGGTGACTGGGAAATTCTACAGAAGTATTCTGGTTTCGAATTTGACGACGCATCGCCTAAAAATGCTGCGCGAACTAAGTATGAAAATATCATGTATTTAGAACGCCCAGGTTGTAACTTATGTATGGGTAACCAAGAGAAAGCTGAACCCGGCGATACCGTTATTGCCACTTCAACTCGCTTGTTCCAAGGCCGTGTTGTAGCGGATTCAGCTGAGAAAAAAGGTGAATCACTACTAGGCTCTACACCATTGGTTGTGCTTTCGAGCATGCTTGGTCGTTTCCCATCAATGGATGAATACAAAGCAGCAGTAGAGGGTATTAATCTCACTGACTTTGCTCCACCGACTCATGCATTAACGTCAGAACCAGCAGCGGTTAGGATTGCTGATCCTAGCTAAATCTAGGCTAAAGACATAAAAATGAAAACCGGTACAACGTCATAGTTATACCGGTTTTTTTATGACTCAATTTCAACACACCTGAACTTTTTATCAATTTATCATTTAGATAACTAACTATTATCAATGAGTTTGAACCATTAAGTTTCCTATTCAGATGCTTTTATTAGCAGCAATTTTTACTCTATTTAACGAATGTACCAAAAGCGACCTTAAACAAATAGCAGGCAGTGCCATAGCCTATGGAGCTGATACCGAAGTGAAATACGATGCTAACGCATGTAGGATCTTAAGGCAGCAATGTGTGCAAGGAGACTTTCAGGAATGGGAAACCAGTGACAAAGAGATGGGTTGTTCGTGTAAAAAACTGTAATCTAAGTGTCTAATTCGTATTAAGTCATTAAAAGATATGCCTAAGCTTCGTTTACCCTCAGTGGTTTTTTTACTTGCCTTTATAGCTAACCTGACAATTGCTCATCAAGCTGACTCGGTATTTCCTAAGATCCAGCTACAAGTTAAACAAAATGTCTACTCGTTAGAATATGCCCATACATTTGAGTTGCGTGCGCAAGGCTTGATGCATAGAGAAGTTATGTGTGAGAGCTGTGGCATGTTATTCAACTTCCAGCAAGCCAAACGTGCAAGCATGTGGATGAAAAATACCCTTATCCCTCTCGACGTAGCTTTTATTCGTACTGACGGCAAAATTACTGATATCAAAGCTCTGCAACCTCACGATTTAACTCCCATAGGTTCTTCACAGCAGGTGCTTTACGCTTGGGAAATGAATCAAGGCTGGTTTGCAAAAAACGCGATCAAAGTTGGGGATTCGGTGGTTATTCCACTCAACAACAAACCATAAACAAGATGTTAGATAAATTACTGTCTGTGTCATCTACTTAAATTTAAGCGTGTCTTACAAAAAAATAGCCTGATCAAGATGAATATACTATTCCAAAAAAGCTGATCTACGGTTGAATTTTTACTTTTTAATTATAAACAAAAACTGCTATTTTTATGAGCAACAAGATTTAGATTAATAAGTGAATAAAACAGTGACTAACACCGCGATCAACAACCTGAATGTAGCCAAGTTTGGTGGTACCAGCGTGGCAAATTTTGCCGCTATGAAAAATTGCGCCCAAATTATTAAAAACAATCCTAATACAAAAGTAGTGGTTGTCAGCGCATCAGCCGGTGTAACCAACCTGTTAGTTGATATGGCACATACGGCCATGGCTAAAGAACAAATCAAACATAAGCTAACTGAGATAGACAATATTCAACAGGCTATCTTGCAGCAGCTAGAAAAAGCGGATCAAGTAGAGCCGAAATTACTACAGTTACAACGTTCATTATCAGATTTAGCCTTACATGAAGAAATGCTACATCGCGCTGATTTAAAAGATGCCTTGTTATCCCATGGCGAAAGAATGTCTTCATTGTTATTCAGTGCAGTGCTGAACCAATTTGATGTGAAAGCTGAAAACTTTGATGTGCGTATCGTGCTTAAAACTGACAGTGAGTTTGGTCAAGCGGCACCTAATCTCGAACAAATTAGTATAACGGCCAAACAACTGATGTTACCTATATTGCTTGATACCGTGCTGGTTACTCAAGGGTTTGTTGGTGCAGACCAACAAGGTAATACAACGACACTTGGTCGAGGTGGTTCTGATTTTACCGCCGCTTTGTTGGCAGAAGCACTGAATGCAGACACCTGTGAAATTTGGACAGATGTGATTGGTGTATACACCACCGATCCAAGGATCACAGATTCTGCCCGTCCACTTCCAGAACTCAGTTTTGAAGAAGCTGCCGAAATGGCGACCTTTGGTGCCAAGGTATTACACCCCGCGACTATGGAACCAGCCCTTAGACAAAATATCAAAGTTTTTGTAGGCTCAAGCAGAGAGCCTGAAAAGGGTGGTACTTGGATAGTACGTGATTGCGAAACCGAACCTTCTTATCGGGCTATTACTCGTCGTAAAGAGCAAGTGATGGTTACAGTTAAAACCCCTAAAATGATGTATGCACAGGGGTTTCTACAAAAAGTGTTTACCATTATTGCCAAACATAAGCTCAGTGTTGATTTGATCACCACATCAGAAATATGTGTGTCTTTTACTTTGGATAACCCTGCCAACTCAGTGCTTGAACGCCTTAACTTCGAGACTATCGAAGAGCTTAGTCAGTTTTGTGAAGTGTTAGTGGAAGAGAACTACGATCTTGTGACTGTTGTAGGCAATAACATGCATAGCGCAGCTGGGATTTCGAGTAAAATTTTTGCGGCGGTTGCGGATTATAATTTACGGATGATTTGTTATGGGGCGAATCCGCATAATCTTTCGGTCTTGGTGAGTGATAGGGATAGTAAGGATGTGGTTTGTGCGTTGCATAGCGCGTTGTTTGAGTAGAGGGGGCCGCTAGTTGCTCTCTTTATGCTAAATCACTAAGAGCATGAGTCATGCTTACTGGCCACAATGCTCTGATGCAAGATATCCATCACATCAATATGAGTGTATCTAATGCGTTAATAAATAATGTGAGAGCCTTCAAAATAGCTGTAATAGCCATTTTTGATTTCGTCTCTTTGTTTACCATCTAAAGGATGATTGGCTGAAAAGGATTATTCATGGCTACACTGCGTAACCCATTCGGTGCAAAAAATTTTACAATTAATTTTCTTTTACAGGTGATTTCTTTTTACTAATCACTTTTTTTGAAATGCCATTAGGCGCAGCCATTTGTTTACGTCTAGCAGCAACGTTTTTTAATTCGCTGCGTCTATCTTGAGCTGCATTGGCTTTAGCTACAAAATTCGCCCGAACGCTTGGGTCCATGTCTTCAAATACGCCTTTCAATCTGATTTTAGGAATTGTTCCGCTCGATTTAGGTGAGCTACACATATGAACTTCTAGGCATTAGATAGTACTTGTTACTAACTAATAGACCTTAGGTGTCGTATATTATTTCAATTACTAAAGGATAATTTTGTGCAAAAAGGTCGGCAAGTCTATTGGTAAACCAACCACGGTTACCTTAACTTGGTTATTCCAGTAGCAATACAAATAGCACCGCCTGCCATACCTAACCAAGCTTCAATTGGTGCATCACCACTGAATGCTCGACTAATCTGAGAACTTGCTGAGTCGAAAATGTTATAACCCCACAAAGCTAAAGTAACTCCTACAACAATCAGTATTATGCCAATAATTTTTTTATTCATCTTTGTTCCTCAATTATCCAACACCAAGTTAGCGCGTGTT
>Ga0209712_10003968_pt1 | contig 11899 bp, 10 predicted proteins | sample ArcOceMetagenome_FD_187443 | JGI IMG/M metagenome (GOLD analysis project Ga0209712, IMG submission 187443) | Marine eukaryotic phytoplankton communities from Arctic Ocean - Arctic Ocean - Greenland ARC118M Metagenome (SPAdes) (version 2) | ecosystem: Environmental > Aquatic > Marine > Oceanic...
CCCCCCCCTGACGCCTGCTATTCTGCCCCTCGTGAATTCCCTTCATACCACATGTCTGGAGATCCTCAAGACAATCATCACAGCAATGCGGCAGAGAATGCTGATAGTCCTACCAATGGATATCGGCATGACGAATGTTCTTCTTGGTGGGATGCAAACGTCTTCTCTCAGCCGCATCAGCACCAGTACCAAGACCATTGCAACCAGTACCAACAACAGCATCAACAGCATGCTCCTTATTACTACAACAATTGTGCTCCGTATTCCTACTACACGTACAACTATGACAATCATATTGCAATAAATGCCCCTTACTGGAACTGGAACCAACCTCCTGATGGAGCCAATCAGAACAAGAGAAGCTTCTACGAATATGAGTCTGCATCTTCTATCAATGATCATGCTTCTGGCATTGACCACATAAAGGCAGAAACAATGCCACACACGAAATGTAGGTCAATCAAAAAACGCACAAAGAAAAGACCTGACGACATGCCCCGCTATCCTCTCTCTGCTTACAACTTCTTCTTTAGTGAAGAACGTGAAGTGGTCCTTGCGGTGCTGTCCCTTCTTCCATCCGAAGGACCAAGTCGTAATGATTGCGAGCCTGCTATTCCTGTTTGTGTTAGTGATACTAAGACTTGCACTACGTGTAGTAGCAGTACTGAAAAAGGTCAAGGAAGTTTCAAGGACGAAGCAATGGAGGCCAAGCCCAAATTTCAGAACCAAGAGGAAGAAATGCAATACATCAAAGCAATCCTTTCCAATCATAAGATGTCCGAGAAAGAGATGGAAGAGCTGCAGAAAAGGATCAAAGCAAACACACAGCGCATGCTCGATACTCACCTGGAGGGCGGCAAGATGAAGAAGTCCCACAAGAAAACCCACGGGAAGATAACTTTCCAAGTCCTTTCGAAGCTCATCGGTCAGAGATGGCGTGAAATATCCGACGCAGATGCCAAGCAGCACTACTTCGACTTGGCGAAGAATGATATGGACCGCTATAAAAAGCACATGAAGAATTATGACGATAGCACTTAAAGTCTAGTCTTCCATCCAGCTAGAAGCCAATGATCAGCTTGTACAAAAACAGAGTGTTCGGTTCGCACTTCCCGTCAACATTGCATTATACTATTTGTGGGATTCGTCAGCAACATTGCTGACGCAAGGAATATCATATTTCTTTATGATTATTTCTCATATTTGTTTGTGTTAATTTGTAGGTTATCAATTAATATCAAGAGTTAAACAAGAAAGTACTTTTTTGGCTTTTCACCATTCGTTCTGAGTGTTTTGTTCCAACAATTCGTTCTAAGCACTGTGCGTCATATCTTGTAAAAAGATTCATGCAGCTCACAGGAGAATCAATATCAATCATATCATTGAGATTATTGCTTCCTTCCGACGACAGCATGTTCAACAATTCTGGATAAAATTCAGCGTTTTCTGGGAGACCGAGTAAGATCAAGTGCTTGGCGCCCTTGATATGATGCCTCATAAAAAAGTGAGCTCTCCCGGTGTACAACATGATTCTTTTCTCTCCTTGCAAAAATCGGGCTCTGCCCCTTGAGACTTCACTAACGCGTGCGTATTCTGTGACGCTAACAAAGTGGTGGGAGGCGATTTCATTCTTTAACAAGATGTTTCTTACGGAGATGAAGTCAAAGTATGATGGGATATAAATCAGGGTATGATCTTGCTTCGTTCTGATGAGTTGCGGGAGGATTGTGTCCTTGAAGTATTTCACTTTGTTCTCGCTTTGGGTCGCAATAGAATCACAGTGCACACGTTGAAACACCTGTCTTACCTTTGTTAAAACGTTACAAATGCTCGCATCGTCGTTAGGAACTTTCCTTCTTACTTTGATCTTGCCGGCTAAGCTTCCAGAGCATCGATTGAATGTAGAAATGACATGAGGGTCGATGAAACGTGACACTATAATAGTTTGTCTCCAGTGTGATGCTTGACCAGAAAGTAAATAGTTTCTCACGCGGGAAAAATCAATTCCTGTGCTTTTCTTTGGTTGTTGGTTTAGTCTTTCGGTGATACTACCCATGTGATCCCAGTTCTGCATGAGCAGCACATCCGATTGATGAACGATCATGACTTCAATGCTTGAAAGAAAATCGATGTCAACATCCTCCTCGTCTCCATCATCTTCATCGTTGGTGATCATTTTTAGTCCGATTGGAGAAGCAAGGATAATATCGCTATGATAGAAATCCGAGAAGAGCTTTACAGTTACACCTGCATCGGCCGGTTTTTGCTTTTTCCCTTTTTTCTTAGTACTGGACATTGATATACCAATCTTGAAGTCGTCATCGGAATTCACTCCGTCCCCGAACAGCTCCGACCATTCTTTCCCTTTGGCCTTCTGGACTGCTCGTCGGCGCTTGTCGGCCGCTTTGTCATCATCTTCCTCAAAGTTCATCGGGCCATACTCTTCATCAAATTTTTCTTCATTTTCGATGGAACATTTATCGCCAAGTATCTTAAGCATGGCCTTTGTGAAGTCATAAGCGGTGGATTTTGTAGGCAAAAGGATCAGAACTTTAGGTCTTGTGTAGCCCTGATCTCTAAATTCTTCAGTGTCAGGAATCTCATCTCGTTTCTCTAATTCTCGGAGCTGATTATTGTGCGAGGTGATATCATGATTAGCAGTTAGGACATGGTTGAGAACGTGGAGAATTAGCATGTTCTCAATAGCGGGTCTATTTTCTCTGTTCATGCATGTAATTTGAGCGTCGCAATAGTTCGAAACCATTGGATAAATAGCAGCCTGCAATTCAGAAAAAATTGGCTGACTTTTCGTTTTACCCGAGGCATCAGAATCTTTGTGTAGAGCTTTCATGTTAACTTTAGCCCAATTGTTGACAATATTCTTTCGAACGTGGCTGAATGCATCCATTGCATGAGATTGCTCTGGTACGCACAAAGCGTATTTCGTTTTGACTTCTGCTGATGCTTGGATGACAATATTTTCATCGAGGTTATCACACTTCATTCTCTTCATTCCTAATTTGTTTGATGTTTGTTCAAGATCCTGTTCGGAACGAGGATCTTTAGAAAAAAAGTCCAGGTATGGATTGGGCCCCTTCGCTTTCATGCCCTCGAAATCAAATTCTATTGTCTCCATTTCATCAAATGATGCATTGCCATCCTCAACACTTTGGGACCCATCACTGTCAGAAGTTATTGAATCGCCATCACTGGAAAATTCATCTTCGGAAACCATAGCATCCTTCCTTGAAGATTTTGGGCCCCCTCTAATATTATTGAGCAAAGAATTCAACAAAAGCCCTTCTCCTCCAAAATTTTCAACACTTTCATCATCTGATGACATATACTCATTTTCTGACTCTGCAATGTCTTCAATTTCTTCAGCAGTGTTTGTGGATGATAGTCTTTTCTCAGTAGACCGTGGTTTAGACTTCATGCGACTTGGGGCATTCATAAGACGGCTCTTCCCCTTTCGTATGCGCGCTTTTTTCATTTCGTCTTCGTCAGCTCGTTCTCCCCAGTGTCGCTCGAGTTTGGCTGCTCTTCGCGCTATCTTGCCTTTTGGGCCTTTGTTCTTTGATGATTTACCCATGGTGAGGAATTGAATAGATACTGTAAAAGCGATATGGTTTTCAGGTTTCAGTTTGATTAGAGTATACTGTACCAGGTACCAGGTACATACCGGGTACGGTACGTACTGTCTTCGCAAGGTCAAAATCTGAATAAAAAGTGAGCGAAAAATAAATGGCTATCATTATGGCCCAACATGATGAGGTTAACAATGGGAATAAATAGTAGGAAATGTCTCATCTTGAAGCTCGGCACTGGTTGAAGGAAAAAGATCGCGAAATCCAGCTTCACATTCACAAAAAAAGAGGGGGAGGCAGGGACGAGCGAGGGACAACAGCAAACCATGACCCAGCATCCGAAATGCGAAAGAATTCTTCCTACACCAGACACCAGTGATCTCACTGCCGGCACAACTTTGTGTAACTGAACTCGAAAGAAACTCTTACCTTCGCATCATCGAGCATTCTACGCGTGGTGTAGTCGGTTAAAGGACATTGCCTTAGAGGTATCATCAAATAAGATTCTTACAATTTGCTGGCACATTTTACAACTTTATCCATCCAAGCAATGCATCAACAAACTACGATTACTATTCCAATGGACAAGTACAGATTAGTGGGAGAACGGAGAAATAATACTGGGCCAGAAACTGCTTCTGATGATGCGTGCGAAGTTCGGATTACCCAACAGGGGAAGCCTAGAAACTATATATCATACGCTATGAACTTATTTGTAAGTGGAATATTTTTCATTATGTGATTTCTGATGAATACTCTACATTTTAATCCTCACTATATTGAATATGCTGAATTTTTGTTCAGACCAACGGATCTGAACGAATCGTGCTGAAGGCGATGGGGAGGGCAATTAACAAAGCAGTCACCATTGCAGAAATTTTGAAGAGAAAAATGCCTCTGCATCAAGTAAATCGCTTGACTTCTTCTGAGATCATTGATGTCTTCGAGCCATTGGAAGAAGGACTTGATGTTGTTTTAAATAAGCGTTATGTGAGTTGCATGACAATAACGCTGAGTGCTACGAAGGAGGGAATTGATGAGAATGATATTGGATATCAGGTATGTACAATACATCGTTCAGCATCGTCACTCTTCCTTACATTTCCAAATTTACTGTGAAAGGATCTAAACACTTTGTTAATTTATCTTCCATCAAGCCTCCTCTTCCTACCGAAGAATCTCGAGAATACGAATAAGGATTGGAATTATAGTTTTTGTCATAAAAACATTTTTCTATCTTAGTGTACACCCGTACACGTACCTGGAACAAATACATTACTGCAGGATCAATTCCAGAAGCGAAGCTACCGACAAAGCAAGCATTGCAGCAATCCATGGCTGCTGATAACATTGAATAGCACTTGAAGTATAGTTTTCATCTTTGCGATCACAGTATTCCCCAATGATTTCCCTCGAATCACATATGCACCCCATTGTGCCAGGACCACATGAACCTTGGCCACTGCAGGTGATGCCGTTGATTTCGCACATGACTGAAATGATGACAAATATAAATTAGAATGAATCGTCATCTGTAGCTTTAATTGAAATACGTTATCAGCAATTTTTCTTTTCGCATACTTGAAACTTACTCCCAGGTCTTGAAATGAATACATCGTTTACCAAAGGACCGTCTTCTGTGGTATCACCCCCAATCAGGAAGAGGGAAGGGACTCCACTTTCGTTGGCGACGCCTACAGTACATTTCACAATATCTTCTTGCGAACCTGAGCAAAATTCCAATGCTACCGTATCATTGGCAATCGATCCATCCAGATCTAGATCTTGGTCAATAGGCAAGCTTTCTAAAGAATGGCCCCACTTGCCGCGGTGGACGTACTTTCCACCAATAAGGGTGGAAGTCCACTCGTTTGTGGAATATAACGATTCTTCTTTTCCTTCCTCGTAATTGATTCTATGCCAGGTAGAGCCATCATAGCTCCAATACATATCGACGTAACCCTCTAGTGTGTAGACCGCATGATTTCCTTTTGAACCCAAATATCCACCTCCTGATAGTAGTATTTTTGCTGGCATTTCATTGGCCTCGTCGTTTACTAGGGGCCTGCGAACACCACGACTTTTGTCACTAGGGTCGTGCCATGTATGGCAAGCATGCCACGCACGCCCGACAAATGGCATGGTAGTTTGACCAGCTGGGGGCATGATGAGTTCCCACTTCCTACCATCTGCACTTCTCCACACGTCATTGCGAGTTCGATCTCCATTCCACCGTTCGTCTTCCAGAGGCCAGCCTGCAAACCCACCAATTACATAAATGTATTCGGTATCAACTGATATAGTCTCGTTCTCGTTCTCGTACTCCACAGTTGGCATCAGTTCCTTTCTTACTTGAGTGACTGCGCACATGGCGCATCTTCGTATGATGATTTTAATGTACACGTGTACGAGTAGTTGTGAATTAGATTGGAAGGCAAATGAATTTCCTGACTTGTATTGGTACAGTATGTACTACGTACCTTGGTGCAAATGGAGCATCTCCATTTGCGACTTCCATTACCCATCGAATTCTATATCCACAGCGTTTCGTTGAATCAGGAATGAATGTTCCACTCCAAACATCATTTGTCAAAGGTGTCCCACCAATGATCCACAATTTCCCAAGGAATACTGCTGTAGCATGATAAGCTCTTGCCGGCCATGGCGCATGTCCTGCAAATAACCACGTTGTCCCATTCGGAGATATCCAAACATCGTTTGACTCGACGGGCTCGTATCCACCTATAAGAACCATGATATCTTCAACATCATCGCCATTCGTATCCAAGACGTCCAGAGAATGACCATACCGACTATACCAAGGAGCAACTTCTCCACCGTATTTTGCATCAAAGTTTCCAACCATGTCAATGAAATCGCCTTTCAATTCCATTACTTTATTCCACGTGCTGCCATCTTCGCTCCACCATACATCTGCAGTTCTATCTTCTATTTGTAAATCGAATGTTCGATAGGAATCTGTCCGCCCTCCCGTTAGCCAAATGCACTTCTTATCACGCTTATGGGGGCAGTGGAAGACACAGGTTGCGTGACTTTGTCTTGGACTAAACTTTGTTGATCCTTGCGATTTGAGGCGTTCCCAATTGATTGTGCCGCCTAAAGGTAATGAAGGTGACTTACGATCATAACTATCGGATGTAAGTGAATATCCAGTAATGCTCGCATTAACTTCATCAATGCTGGCAGAAAGTGCTGGTGAAAGATTCACCGCTATCAGCAAGAATACAAATATAACCATTAGCGCCTTGGATTGGAGTTGAATCAACAGATCGGAATCGACTTTATTTTGTATTTTGAATTCGAAAATGTGCCAGTTTGAAATCATACACACCACGTAGTACGAGTATTGCGCAATTTGAAATTCAGCGATATACTTTGCACTTTCTCTGACTATTTCAAATCAGGACAAGATTGAGATGTTTACCAATTTGAAATTGGGAGGGGGAGAGATTCACTTTTCGAATTGCGACTGGCATTGAGGAAGGTACAGAAGCTTTTAATGAAGTATTGGAAGGTCGTGAAAGGTCCTTCTTTGGTGAAGTGCAAACATTTTTTGTTGAGGAAGATGCCAAGAACAAATGTGTAGAGATCAGAAATCTCGTTGAAAAAGAAAGAACAGAAGCAGCAGATAAGTGAGAATTGCATCAAATATGTTTGTGATTTGCAAATAAAGTTTCAATAATTTCAAAAGTATGCCTTTTGACAATCTGTTGCTCAAAAGGTGTGTGATAACGCCGTTCTTTTCATGGGCAAAAAGACCTTCAGAGCAGTGGAGAATGGAAAGCCATTTTAAAAGAGGTGTATAAGAATTGTTTGGCGAAGGACTTTATGATAGTTACTGCCGAGGAGTATGATAATGATGCTGATGATTCAACAGTTTATCATGTCGATGAGTGCCCAAAGCAGAGAAGTGGGGGGTCGCAAAAGATCTGCAGAAGCTGCTATGATTGAACGATCAGCACCCTTACGACACTCACATGTCCACCTGCTGGGATCATCCCAATACTCATTTATATGCGTGGCTCTTTACTATCCCGAATGATGATCATGTCATTGTCGATGTACACGACTCTTTGATACTCCGAAAGAGACCAAATCCACACAAGATTAAACAATTGTAATAACTGTTTGCATCTTTTAACGAATTTTCGCATTGCCAATCCGTGGGACTCTGTCACTGTTGTGAATGCTCCTTTATTGTCAGGGATTTGGAGATATGAACTTGAGCGTATATTCTTGCGTACAGATCTGGAAAGACGGCGGTGCTCCACCATCGAAGATTGGCCTTGCTCTTGCTTTTTATGGACGTTCATTTGCGTATGTATCTGGTCTTTATAACACGCCGCATTCAGGGTCTGTTAAAAGAAAATTGTTCCGCCGACGATGGACTAATATAATAACACAGTATTTTTTATCGTCCAGAAACTCCCAATCATGACTAGACTAGAGTTCGTCATGATGTATCCAAGACCCGTTTCAGTGTCTTTGAAACATTTTATCGTTGGAATGAATGAATTCCGTGGTTGTCCAACTGACAAAGACAATGAATGAATGAACTGCGTGGTTGAAAACTGATAAGTACAGAGAGAATATCTCCAGTTTCCATGGAATCATCAATCAAAACAAAGGAAGAGTTCCTTCCCTCAATTCAAAGTCCTGACAAATCAGAGGTGGAAACAAAATGCACAAAAGAATGTAATGACAATACTCCCAAACGATCAAACACCCTTTCTCCAATGCTCAAGAAAAAGTTAGAATCAAATGCCCTTTCTCCAATGCTCAAGAAAAAGTTAGAACAAGAAACTATTGAAGCTCGTGCACAACGCCTAACCCCCGAAGTGCCTGATCTAGAAAAGTTGCGTATAAGCTATAGCGATGAGTTCGACACACATGATTCTGAAGATGAAGGTCAAATTGCTTCTACCACTGTACCTGGGTCTCCATTGTGTTCGCCTTATTGTTCCCCCAATAAGAGGAATACATGGAAAACGACCACATTTTTATCACCGGCACTTCATAGATCACCTAGTCTTCGGAGATTGCGAGTTCGGACAATGGAAAAGGGACAATGCCAACTGTTTGGAATTGCTAGTACTGAACGAATGAAGAGAAACACTGATTCCATGCTTGAGGATGTCATCATTGCAAAGAAACTCAAGAGAAGGCTGAGTTCGAGGAGGGAGGTTGGCATTTCGAGACGGACTGTTGAAAATAGTAGTCTTTCAGATTTTATCAAAAAGAGCGTCATGGAAAGTTCATTGGACGCATTGTCTGTTGTGCGGCCGACAGATCATCAACTGTCGCATGCAGTCGACCTTGCCTTGAATGTATTTCTAGAAGGATATTTTGTGGATATATCAAATGAGCAAGTGCAGTCAAAAGCAAGACAGATATTTCTTGAATCATTAATACGCGAGGAGTTCTATGACGGCGATTTTATTTGTAGACAGAATGATATCGGGGATAAACTCTTTGTTATTGAGGAAGGCATTGTTGAATTCATTATAGGGGACCATGTTGCAGGCACAGCACAGAATGGCAATATCTTTGGAGAGCTCTCACTCATTTATGGTATTCCTCGATACGCAAGTGTAAAGGCTGTAACTCAAAGCGTAATGGTATGGTCACTAGATGCACTGTCATTTCGAAGGCTCCAAGCCTTGGTTGCAAAAGAGTTTCTCAAAGTTTCCACGACGACAACGACGGCAAAGAAGACTCAACAAGATAGACTGAAAGATTTCCGTAAGCAGTGTAGCTCTTTATCTGATCTTCAAGAGCAAAGTCTTCACTGTGAAACCGAGGGTAAATGTATTGATATTAATACGCTCAAACAAAATGAAATTATTGGTAAAGGCGCATTTGGTTCTGTGCATCTCGTTTCACTCAAGGACAAAGAAAAGACAAAGACAAAGACAAAATACTACGCACTCAAATGTATGTCCAAAGCATCGGTTGTTGAGCGCAATAACAAGAAACGGGTCTTGATTGAAAAGAATGTCTTGCGAGAATTGAATTCAATCTTTATCATATCATTGTTGGGTACGCATCAAGACAAATCTTCAATATACTTTCTCACTGATTTTGTACAAGGTGGTAATCTGATGAGCTACATGATCAACAAGGATACCCTCAGCCATTCGGAATGTGTATTCTTTAGTGCCAATATAGTAGCAGCTTTAGTCCATATCCATGAAAAGGGCTTTGTACACAGGGATCTCAAGCCAGAAAATTGTCTGATAGATAAAAATGGTTATTTGAAACTCTGTGATTTTGGCATGGCCAAACGTTTGCCCGCTATCGTACAGTTGCCCAATGGTGGTACGGAAGCTGCAACTCTCGCATTCACCATGTGCGGTACACCTGAATTTATGGCCCCCGAGTTCGTGTTAAGTACTGGTTACGACAAAGGTGTGGATCTGTGGGCGCTGGGATGTATGCTTATTGAAATGTATACAGGCCGATCGCCCTTTGAGTTTGACGGTGACTTAAAGAAGACCTTTAAAGAGGTATGCCTGATTGGTATGATGAGAAAGAAGTTTTCTAGACCTGATGCTCTCAAGAAAGAGGGTCTTGACGCTGCTGGTATATTTACTGAGGGGCTGTTGTCTGCTCTACAGAATCGAATGGGAAGAGAAGATAGCTCAGACTTGATGAAACAAAGGTACTATGATAGCATCGACTTTGACTTTTTAATGCAGAAGAAGGTCACTGCTCCCTATCTACCCAAAATATCACATGCATCTGATATATCCCATTTTAGAACGAACGGTGATAGGTTTTCAGAAGAGTCTGTGCAGCCTTACAACGGCGATAATGGTTGGTGTGAAGACTTTTAAAAAGTATAAGCATGTGTTCAACAATTCTCCAATTTAACTTACAATACAAAACTCACACCATTGGTATTCTATGGGTGTGAGTAGCGATTTACTTACCATGATACGCTCGAAAACTCACACCATTGGTGGTACCTCTTTCTTGCGACCCACACGCCCATCGAGACACCACGATATTTCCATACATGCTATGTTGTTTGATTGGTTCTAGTGTAGGAAGGAGTCATCGGCCAGGTCGAATCGGGTAATGTTATTGTGATTGAGTCGAGATTTAATTTATAATACTCAGGTGAAGTTTACAGTTTCGAAGTTTACATGGAATGGTGTTTCCGGAGAAAAAATGAAATAACTGACACCAAATCATCCATAAACTTCAATCCATTGAAATTATGATCCGCGCCCTTTATAATATGCAACGAATGATTAGGAATAACCTCGTGAAACTTGAACGCATTCTCCACTGGCACATGTTTATCTGCATCACCATGAATCGTCAACATATGAATATTCTCCAACTCCGTGGCACTGGCTGCGGCCGATATATCGTATGCATTCCTGCTTCTCACAGCATCAAGTGTAACTGTCAACAGCCGATCTCCCCTATCTCCCCGTCTCAACAATTCAAATTCACCAACATCTTTCAGTTTCTTGCATTGCTCCTCCGTAAAGATCGACTCAGGTACAAAATCATTCGGGACAGTGAACCTCCCTGCCAAATTCACATACAAACGTTCCACACGGTCCGAGTCACTGTGACGTAATTTCACCATCGCAGCACTCCCCTGAGAGTGACCAATTACACACAAAACTTTACAACCCAGACCCAGCCCCTGATTTTGATCCCCCTCCACGAAACGAACCACACGGGATAAATCGCTATAATCCCCATTGTAATCTGCATATTTCCAACGTCCGGAGGAATGACCACAACCTGAAAAGTCGAAGCGCAACGTATGACATGATAAATCGTTTGAGAGCCGTGCTGCAAGGTTTGCAAGGAGCATTTGATTTCTCCAGCTTTGATATCCATGGCATATAATAATGACTGGTTTCGACGTATCTAGATTGGATATTTGTGTTGGCAGTTCCTTTTCCATTGCTGCACCACGTCCACGTTTGAGCCCACCACCTGTATGCGTACCGGTACTCATACTCACAATCAACGAACATGCTAGAACCTCACTCGCAATTTGATCTTGTTTTTGCTTTGTACATGAAAAACATGGTTTCAGTTTGTTCTTGTTGCCTGCTGGTGGTAGTGGATCATTTTTGTTGATGTAAAAGTTTAGCTCATGTTTTGATTCATCACGTATCCATGCCGATGGATAGCCATTGCACTCTCGAGGATTGAGGATTGGGCGTACGTTGAGATTAGCTTTTCGTGATGGCATTTTAGGAGGTGCCGTATTGTGGCAGTATGTACAAGTACCCGGTACAGTACATACAAGTCACCCCTAC
>Ga0209712_10003969_pt1 | contig 11898 bp, 12 predicted proteins | sample ArcOceMetagenome_FD_187443 | JGI IMG/M metagenome (GOLD analysis project Ga0209712, IMG submission 187443) | Marine eukaryotic phytoplankton communities from Arctic Ocean - Arctic Ocean - Greenland ARC118M Metagenome (SPAdes) (version 2) | ecosystem: Environmental > Aquatic > Marine > Oceanic...
TGTAGGCGGATTACCAGCATGCAATTTTCACGATTCAGCAACAACTCACCATATCAGCTTATACAAGCAAGTCAACTTTCATGTCAATCAGGCTTTCATTTGTAGTGTCATAAGTCCCTATAACAGTAACACCACCAGCTACATCAAAATCAGGGTAAACTTCATACATGGCTTCATTTTGCATTACCTCGTCGGTGCCAAAGAAGGAACTATCTGAAGTGCGAAAGTAGGAACTAGTGCACAGCAGATTTTTGTTAACACCTTGCATCAACCAAGCTCGGCGAAAAGGATGTTCTTTCTATCCCCATGGGATAGAAAGAACGGCTTATCAAAATTATGAATGTATTCTTCAGTGCAAGTAACCAAATCATCCGCAAATCCATCCTTTATGAGGGCAGATGCATTCATTAGCTCGTCACAAGAACTGTCCGTCATGTTGAGTTTTACTCTCAACATATTCATATATGTGAGAGAATGTGGTGGTAAACATGAGTCTCCATCGACATTGGCATCATCCAAAACTTTCAGAGTATTCGCTTTAGAGCACACACTTTAGACATGATCTCAATGTCCAAGATGGAGAGAGAGGTAGATTCTTCGTCGGGCTGAGCCTTCCACAAGGCAAACAAGTTATCTGATTGCAATACTACTCCGTAATCATCGCGCCAGCTGAGAGCACAAATATCGTTGAGAGCACGATGGGAGATGACCTCGTTCTTGGCAGTAATGATCTTGCCTGTGGAATTGCGGTTTTTCATCACATGATTCTTTCCATTGATCTTCGGCTATCATAGACATTTTCCTTGTTGAGGATATCAACAAATCCCATTGAATTTTCAGTCTTCAACTTTTCTCACACACGGAACCATCAGTATCTTCGAACAAATCATTCCTGTTCATCTTTACAACATCCATTTGCATTTGATGGTCCGAAATTGTGGTACCCCCTATTCAACCATCCTTTGTTATCTACCTCGATTATTAATTCTCCCACGCCTTGGTGACAATAAAAGAGAGTGTGGTTGCTGAAACAAGGGATCAAATTAGGACCTTTCGAGAGTTTCTTGCCGTCGCCCTTGAGATCTAAGATCTAACCGGGAGAGTGAAAGACGGTCATTTGGTTTCCGCCGATTCTTCCAGTAGAACTGAAAACGTGAGAATAGATGGTAGTAATTTTGTGTGAACGAAATATGAATTTTCAGTATCACAGGCATGGTAAGATACAGCTGCAAGATACAGATAACAAACTCGATAAATTTGAGGAGTGCATGTAGACAATAATGTATCGATTGTTTTTGGTTTTGTTTGCATCCAGCTATGTACACTGTACATATGATGTACGAATAACTACACACTTTAACCAAGATCTAAATAAAAGTAAGCAATGCAAAAGTCGCACTCTCACGGCAGCGCGCAACGAGGCGGGGCACAAAAGTAAGTTCGAGCAAACTAGATAGCAAAGAAACCACGAGAAGAACCAAGCAGAGCACTACACGCACGTATACTACCAGTACATGTACGCACTACTATACTATACATGTACGCACTACTATACTATGCACCAAAATGAAAAAGTAATTTCCATGATTGAATACAATACAGAAAGTTGGAATTTAGAATGGAACTATGCAACTATACGTACTTCATTAACGGTGCGATACAATACATATTGGTCGCAGCAACTACTACCCTTGTCTTTTTGTTGTTGGATTACAATATCTCAACAAGGCGCTCAGCAATCGATAATGGGACCATGGTGAGGAGTTGGATCAATCAATCGCAATCGCAATCGCAATCGCAATCGCAACGTGCCTCTATTCCAATGCTAAAATTTATCCTATATCTTTTTCCGGATACAGATCCAAAGTTTTGCAACGGTTGAAAAGACTAGGATAGTCTGGAGAGCAGTTCAGAGGGCTAAACTTCATTTCCCAAATCAAGATTTTACCAAGGCGGTTCCAATGAAAGATCAAGTTGGCGGTCATCCTATGTGGAAGCATGGATCGAATTATTTGCTCAAGCCTCTAAAGTGCGATGACCGTGGGATGCGGGAAGTTGCATTTTATGAAATGATCCAAGAAGCCGTGAACTACGTGTGCCAGAAGAATCATTCCTCTCCATCCAAGACGTATTATCTCAACGTACGTGTAGCTACTCAAGGTATGGACAGGGTTTCTCACCTCCTGCGTGCCCTCAAACCATTCATTCCGGAATATTTTGGTGTAGTTGAGCATCATGGTAACTTATTCCACAGGTTTGCATCCGATTCAAAGATTGTGCTTGCTGATATTACTGCAATGTACACACAAAAGTGCGTGCTGGATCTAAAGATAGGTAGACAGACTTTTGAACCCAACGCTTCGATTGAGAAAAAAGAAAGTCAACGAAAAAAATATCCAGAGCAGCATGAGTTTGGTTTCAGGATTGTTGGTATGCGTGTTTATGATCCGAGCCATGAAGAATCAGACCAATGTGGTTATCGCACGTTTGACAAGAGGTTTGGTAGACGACTGAAGAAGAGGGAGGAAGTGGGAGGAGCACTCTCCACTTTCTTCAATGTTAGAGGTTGCGACCCCAGAAAAGAAATGGTGGGCAAGATTTTGGACCGCATCAAGACATTGCGACAGCTGCTCGAGGAGTACAATAAGGAAATGGCGTTCTATGCTAGTTCAATCTTGATTGCATTTGAGGGCGATGGTCGGATTTTATCACCCGATATGTTCTCGATTAAACTTATCGACTTTGCTCATGTGAGATATCAAGCAGGAGGGGATCCTGGCTTTAATCATGGGCTCGATACAATTATTGCGTTGATCGAAGGGCTCGTGCGTGAATAATTCTTCTTCAAAATGTGGCCGTCTTGTAATTTCAAATTGGTGGACTATTTCAAATTACCACTGATACCACGGCAATTGGTATCTTACACGAACTTTTCCTATCGTGCACCCGGGCCAAAGTAAAGCATTCTACCTGAATCCAATTTATGCTGTCAATCGTCAGACTGCATAGAGGCATAATCTTTTAGTATTCAATCATTCAGGGGTCGGGTCTAGTTTCAACAAGAACGGTAGAAATTTCAACTAATCTCACAATTTTCTGAATCAACCCAGTGAAACCAGAAAATATTTGTGATGAAAATAAACTTTGTCGCTGCTTCCGCAGTGTGCCTCCTACTTGGAGATTTGCCGTTTGCATTTGGTGACGAAGGTGTCAAACTTAAGAGAGAAGAGACACCGAACACCGACCTGCGTTCAAAGGATTCTAGTAGACAACTAGCCAACAGGGAACAAGAAGACCTATGGAGGCTCATTTTGAATGAGCAGACGTCTCTTGTACCACAGACTGAAAGTGTGACACCTACTAGGAGACCTACTAGGAGACCTACTCCGAGACCTACTAATAGACCTACCCCCAGACCTACTATGGCTCCTACTCCGGCACCTACTCCAGCCCCTGAAGCGTGTGAATTGGATGTAAGTGCACATTTTCTTTTGTGATGCGGACAGGTAAAATTATATCTAAACCTTTTGCAATTATTTCAGATGGGAATCAAGTGCGTTGTACCTGAAGGAGACTTCAGAATCCCCTGCAAAGATGTGAAAGACCCAGAAGACGAACCTTTCTGCAGGAAAAAGGTTGAATATGTCTACAAGATCACTAATTCTTGTGACCCCAAAATTCATAATTGTGATAGTATCACGGTTGATCGCTTCGACGTGGTTCGAAATGGTGTGTTGAAAGATCTCGCGGGAATCATCCCACCTGGATCCAAGCTCGCACCGTCCGAGTTTGTATTTTTCGTTGAGAGTGGTACCGAATTTGATTTCTGCGCGAACAAGACTGTTAATACGAATGCTGTTATGACTGCAAACACGGCACCTGGATTTACTGTGGGTGTCTGTGCTGCTGAAAGAAAAAACTTTTTTACCATTGGTTTCGTACCAGATATGCCATGCAAGGTTGCCCTTAGCTTGACCTGCTTTGTGACAGATGACAAAGGAGTCAGAACCAATTGTAAGGATGTTCCTATGCCTGAAGACGACGACGAGTGCATGAAAGAAGTAACATATGCATACATCGTGACAAATATCAACAGCGTACCGAAGACCATTCTGGAACTAAGTCGCGTTCGCAGTGGTGTGACAAAAGATCTCTTTGGAATGTTGGATAGATATGAAATCCCAAAAAGTCAATTCGGTGTCGCTCGTGAAACAAGTACTCTTGATTTTTGCAAGCCTAGGATTGTTACCACAAGTAAGTCTTCAGCGTCTTGGTTAAATTGTGTTTGGCAACAATCCAACTTTACCTCCTCGCCATCTCACCTCACCATCAAACCTCCGTAGCTATTAAAGTCAAGTCTGAGGGCTATGGAGTTGGAGAACTTGATTGTACTGATGAGCAAACGCATTCATTCCCAATCAATATTATTTGTGATGTTGATGTCAAACTTGAATGTTTCGCCGACGAGTCCACTGGCTTTAAAACTCCATGCAACAAGTTCAATCCTTTCCTCCTTGGTAGCAAGCAACCCAACGGGGGTTGCCAACATGCTCATAAATACGTGTATACTTTAACCAATAGTGGTCCAGGCCCAGAAGCTATTACGTCGATCACTGCCACGCGGGATGGAGTAGAGAAGAAGGTCCTAGACCGTCAATTTACACTTGAGCCAGATGAAGTTAAGCAAAAGACAGAAGTTATGTTGGTTGACTATTGCAATGATTTCCCTGATGGAATGAACACTAAAGTTGAAGTGGAGGGTGAGCAAAAGTTGCAATATACGGGAAATGAAATATGAATCTGAACCAATACTCATACGTCTAATTTTTTTCAGGCAATATGATACCTAAAGGTGGAGCTTGCTCAGCTGTTGACGAATTCACTCTCACGTTGCCCCGAGCACCTTGTGATATCAATATTAACCCTTTCATCAAATGTACACTTGAGGTGAACGGGTATGAAGTAACCTGTCTGGATTACATATCAACCATTGACGATCATAAAGACCCTTCTCAGTGTATGAAAGACGTAAAGTACGAAGTTACTTTGATCAACGAAGGCCTTTCCTGTATTGATATCGAAAGTGTTACTGGTCGCCTGGAGGGTAACAGCCCTATTGACATCACTCCTGATGGTCACGTATCCGTTTGTCCCAAGAAGAACTTTGTTGTCGTTCATCACAACAAACAGAACCTGTGCGATGATGATTTGGAGAGTGAAATTATCGTTGCAGTGAACGGAGGACCACCGGAAATTTGTGGTGGGTTTGGGACTTTAACGTACATTCCTGTTCCTGATAGGATTGAAGAATGTCAGGTTGAGCTGTCCATTTCTTGTTCCGACCAATTTGGTAATGAGTGTGAGGTGGCACGAGGCCAACAAGGATGTGACTCGCACCCAACATACCTTGACCTCAAATTTACGGGGAAGCCGTGCAGCGCAAGTAATAATGATCTTGGTCAGTTGTTTACATGCAATGACTTTGATCCAATGCAAGATCTTTCCGGGGCCTATATCTCCGTCCAGTCGAATGAAGGCATTGAATACTTTGGAGCTTCAGTTGCGAAGGGTTCAAAGTTCAGACTCGGTAACGAGTATCATAAACTTGCCCCTGACCTTGTGGTGAATATCCAAGCAGGCAAAAATGGCAGCCTACTCCAGAGAATGAAATTCCACGCATCGTGCAAAGAGCCCATTAGTACTCGCGATGTGTTCGGTTCTCTTACTCTACTTGGTTTTGGGGACAGGGAGAAACAGGTTCTTGCCACCGATAATGAGTTCGAACTCGAATATGAAGTGCACAATGTCGGTGCGACTACAGCTCTTCTCGAAGAGATGCTTGTATCCGTCAACAATGAGCGAATCTCTAGAATTTATCTTGAATTATTCCAGCTGAAGGCTGGTGGCACATACAAGGGTTCCGAAACAGTAGAGATTTCTACAGAAGGCGAAGCAGTTACCGTGATGGGCGACCTGATGGCGGAAAGTTTATCGGCAATCAAGTGTAATATCAAGGACAGTATCGAGATCGATGTTGGTGATCCTCCTACGCCCCATCCTACAACCTCTCCGACTGTTGCTCCAACTCACGGACCAACTAATGCACCTACCAGTATTCAGCACTGTCAATGTTCCGACAATCCCTTCGCTTACAGGTTCAGATTCGTCGGGGGGACGTGCGAAGACAGCGTTAATTCCCAGAAATTTTGGTGTAGTGACGAAGCTAAAGTTGAAGATTGGTCTCATATCAAGGTGACGAATGTAGAGTCTGACAAGACTTATTTTGAAGGCAATGTTAAAATGGGCGAGTTCTTTGAAATCAACGCTGACCGTGATGCATTCGATGGATATACTATGTTCAAAATATTGATAAAGGATTCAAAACAGTCCCAGTGGAAATTGGCTCAGGCGGTCAAGTTCGATACGAGTTGTGATTCACCTTTGTACTTGGGTGACAGATTTGGTGTTATTGAAGTTACTGGATGGGTGAACAAGAAACAAGGCAAAGTAATCGAAGGAGGCACGAACAAGTGCTAATTGTGAAGGTTTCGGGAATTGGGTGATTGAATCCATGCTCCTCTCTATTATAGTGTTCCTGAGAAGTGCTTGATGTCCGGGGCTGATATATTCTTGCAATCATTGTTGGCCACCTGTTGTGTGTATAGCTACGTTTGAACTTTCAACAAATATGGAAAATTATAGTTTTACCGCAATGTAACGTAGTAAGACCACACATCTTTATAGCAAGTTTTCCTTCGTAAGAAACCTTAGTTCTTGAGTCAAAGCTTTTGAAGACTTCCTGCGCCAATATCGTCTTAAGAAAGATGTTGGTTACAACTTCATCAAAACCACCAGCATCTTCGCACAGTACTCAAATCAAAACCAGTTAGTTCCGCATTCCCGGAAACAGAGACAAACCCTGTCTTATTTCCACTGTGTCCAAACTAGCTGGCGAGTCCTCATTTCTTCGTTGCTTCAATGGCAAGAGAGTGATTTTCTTAAACTATAATGAATCAAATAATAATACAAAATTCAGATCACATGCATGCCATTTTTAAGTGCTTCCAATGTTTGGTGATGAGACGTTTTTTCACATCTTCTTTTAGTAAATGTTTCGCTTCATGGACACGATTCTTACGAGTACACGTACTTTTGATGATCCATTCATTGTTCCTTCAATTTTAGTGCTGCCTCATAGTGAACTTTACGCAAATTTGTAATGTTCATATGATGGCAAACGGTGGCATCGGCATCACAATCTTTTCCATTCTCCCCGCCATATAGGCATTGGCCAAGGGGTTTATTTGTAGTGTATATCTCACTGTCTTTAAACGAATGCAACCGGTTTTCTTGTACATCAGTTTTTCTATCATCCCAATAATTGCCGCCCACCGTATGCCGAGAGATGTTGTAGAAATTTGCAATGTAACCAAGGAACCAATCTGAATGAAGGCAGAAATGTTCAATCTCTCTAGTGTACTTGTAGAAAACTTGATTCAAACTATCTCCAATTTCAAAGAATCTTTCTTCTGCAATCGTTGCATTCAGGGGGTAGGAATTATTCTCTTTGTACAGTAATTTGTTACATGAACCTCGTTCAAATTCTGATGCATCATCATTGCAATATAGAGGTTGTATCAATCGTTTCAAAGATCCTTTGCTGAAGAAGACGCCATAACCTCCAAAGGGAGAAAGCCATGTGAGTTTGTGATTTGGAGCGCGTATTTTACATCCGGCCAAAACAACAGGTGTATTCGAAGTAGGGAACATGCTCAGTTCTTGATTTTCACCCTTTGCCTCGAGTTCTTCTGGATCGCTTATCATCATTTTCACGATATGATCGATATTCACATATGTATCGTCATCTGCAACGATGAGATAATCCGGGAGTGATTTCGTCTCAGCATACATTTGAACAAGTGTGGTGAAGCTAGTAACAAATCGTTTTTGTGCGCAGAGCCATCCTTTAGGATTCGACCTCTCCTTCAACCATTTGAATCTAGTGTACCCGTTTTTTACGAAATCGGTAATAGGATTTCGAGCGTTGGCCATATGCCAAAAGTGTCCAGTTCGGCATGGCCGAATGTACTTTACCAAGTCATCATTTGTCCAATCTTCGTTACCAGTACACCTTGGATTCGTATCATCATATTCAGTTGATAGAAAAAAGTGTCTCACTGCTTCATGTGAGGCCCATGTATCACGCTGTGCTTTGGCCTGACTGGTGTTGTTCTTACTACCAACGATGAGGATATCGATGGAGTAAGGTGACCTTCGGGTACTAGCGAATGCCTTTTCCTTCATTTGAATGCTAGAAGCATCAGTTGTCTTGAGGAGGAGAACCCCATTGTTACGATCCACAACATTTTTGGAAACTGAAGTTTGCAAGATTGTTTGCACTGAAGTAGCTGAGCCATAATCGTCACTAAATCTCATCGCAATAAATATATTGAGCAGAGAACAGGCAAAGATACACACAGATAGAGTGAAAAATAGCTTAGAAGTGTGGGAAAGTGGCATAGCTATTTGTACCATTGAATTATAATCAGTTGATATAGATATAGATATGGACCTGAGGATAGTACATACAGTAGGTCTTGAAATGTGTTGTGTTGTGGTTTGTGGTGTTGGCAAGGTGTTGGAAGGTTTATTTTGTTTTTGTGTTCACGCCGCTCGCCAAAATTCACAACGCCAAATATTATACCTTTTTTCACCAAACGTCAAACAAACGGCAAACAAACGGCAGTCAATTTTCAAAATTTACACAGCTGTTGAAAAAAATACGAACCGAACCCTGCAAACCCGTAATACGTGTACTGCACGTAGGTCATAAACATCATAATGGGTCATGAAGGATGGGCCTAATTTAATAATACACAGGAGAAGTAAGTTCTCATTGTTCGCATTCTAAACTTGGCAGGTGACACAAAGTCAAGAATCATCATATCATGCGATTGCCCTCCGTCGCAAAGCTTGTGGGTGACGAGATCAAAGGACACCTGAAGTGGTCTTCATGTGTCACTGGTGCGGACGACAATATTTACGGCATCCCTTGTCATGCTCGTCGCGTCATCAAATTTAATCCTGTCGATAAATCAACGATAGAAATTGGGCCAGATCTCGGTCCTGGTATGTGGAAGTGGCAGGGTGGTGTACTGGCTGGCAATGGATGCATTTACTGCATTCGATGTGGCAGCCCCAATGCTGGCAGTATTCTCAAGATTGACACCATTCACGGCACTGTTACACTTCTTCATGTCAGGCTGCCAGAGACTGGCCCTATGTTGTGGGCTTCAGGAGCTCTTGCTCTTGACGGGTGCATATATTATATGCCTGCCTATGCTTTCCGCATTTTGAAGTTCAATCCGGAAGATAACACGGTAGCCAGCGTTGGAGATCATATAGCAGGAGAAGGGTGGAAATGCATTGGGACAGTTGCTGACAATGATGGGTATTTGTATGGCATACCTAATGAAGCCAAACACATTCTTAGATTCAACCCATCCAACCAAGAAATCAGCAGAGTGGGGGGAACAGCTGAGCTATATTTCAGGTGCCGTGGCAATGGTGTATCAGCGCGTGATGGGTTCATTTATGCCGCCAATAATGATGGTAAAGTGCTCAAAATCGATGTGGCCAACGACTCCTATTTGTTTGTTGGTAATACAGTCAAGTCAAGCAATATATCCAAAGAATGGGGTGATGCCATATCAGGGGATGATGGATGCATTTACTGGCCACCATGTAAAGCAAAATTTACTCTAAAGTTTGACCCCGAATCGCAAATAACTTCACTTGTAGGGGATGAATTTGGAAGTGGAATTTTCAAATGGACCACTGGAGCATCATCATCTGACAGAGTTATCTACTGCCTCCCAATCAATGCCACTCATGTTCTTGCAATAGATCCTTTCAAAGAGTTAGTAATAACATTACAGGTGAATATGCAAAAGTTTCCAGAGAAGCTAGGCCTCCTCTTTGTACAGAATAAATATGGCAAGACAACCTATGAAAATGCAGTCACAAAGTTTGGCAAGGAAAAAGTGTTTCAAGCCATTGCGAAATGCATTCCTTCTAGTATAGCTTGTGCGGGTACTAGACTTCCATCATTCTTCGTGGCTGCTTCATGCGAGAATAGCGCAGTTTCCCTCATCTATTATTTGATACGAAAGGACCCGTCGTCAGTAAATGAAATAAATTACTATATTGGTGACAATCATCTTTCCTAATCTGAAGTTATTGCGTTTGGCAAAATGAAAGTTATTTAAGTTGCTAGTAAAATTCTAGATGTACCTGAATTTGAGAATACCCATTCATAAATTATAACAGAAAACATTTACAACTGCATGTATGCTATAGCATGAATTATTTTCTAGATTTTACACACTACAATTTTAAATACCTGGTACACGCATGGCTGTTTCACAAGAGCTTTATACTCTGGGGGAACAATTTGTTGTTCTCAAGCTCTCTCACACACCATACTTATGCTTTATTACTCTAGAATCAAACGTTGAGGCTTGTATACAGGAAAACAAACCTTATATTGTCTTCTCTGCCGATACTTTTTTGGAAAGCTCACTATTCTCGAGCTCTAGAGATAGAATCTTTTGTTTCAGTAACTCGATCTCTCGTTGATATGCAAGAGGCCGGGACCTATTGGATTGGTTTCCAGAAGTGATACTCCCAATATCGTCCCAGTCATCATCCTCGGGTATAAGTTGATGCTTCTGCTCAATCAATCTATTGATGCATCGGTCGAGGGCTCTTTCCACACGAAGCATTTCCCGAATAGCTCCCAAATACGGCCAGGCCGCTGATTGCCCATTCTGTAAGTAAACCTTCATATCCTCTACGCTGGGATTCACAAGGGCCTTCAAACCGAAGATTTGAAGCGTTGTGAAGCGCGGCATCAGTGTCAAATCACCGTGATACTTTTGTTTGAATACTTTGGACATATCCTGGCCAAAGATCTTTGGGAATAATCCCAATCGGCTCAAGTTCAACGCTCGACTTCTGATATCCCACTCACATGTCTGAAATATCTTCCAATAGAAACTCTTTATGTTTGGGTGGTGGGCTTTATACATGAACGGCATGACGTGAAAGTTCGTCTGGCATACAATATACGAACTGACATTGAAAAGAGTGGAAATACGTTTGAATGGCAAATCGGCCTGGACACTACCATCAATCCATTCCACACCATCTACTTCAAACAATTCCAGTTCACCTTTACCATTCTTGGTTCGAAGCTTAGCAGGAGGCATTAGTCCAGGCAATGCACAGGAAGCAGCAACAGCACTAGCCAGTGTCACATGCGGTGTTGATATATGGTTCAAAAGAAGACGCTGCGCGCTCTTACTTTGCGATCTACTCGCTGAAACAGTAATGCAAACATGTTTCTTCGTCCTCTCAAAGGCTTCCTCAAATGTAACATCGCCATAGTAAAATTGACAACACTCCATGAATAGTTCCGGGTTGACAAGAAGCCTATGCTTCAACCAATAAGCTCCCATATCCACTAGCTTCGGGAACCATCTGATATTCCGACGCCCCATTTCACCATCCAACGTATAGTCTGTGCTCACTGTAGGAAGTAAAACATGGTCGAGTAATTCCTCCTGTGTCTTTAGTGCACACATGGCAGCTGCGATGCTCCCTCCTGAAGTACCACTAATAATCTCAATATCATTGTAAACATTAGACTCGCAGAGTGCCTTGATAGTACCAAGGTGGTACATGGCTTGAGCACCACCTCCTGAAAGCATCAGAGCAGTATTCCCCATATTGTGTTTAAGTTTCCGGATCAATCCTATCCTATCATTTAGCTCCGATTCATTCGCCCTAATGTCTAGGCTCTGCGGCAACTTTGGTGACATCGGCGGAGAAGATTTT
>Ga0209712_10003972_pt1 | contig 11894 bp, 10 predicted proteins | sample ArcOceMetagenome_FD_187443 | JGI IMG/M metagenome (GOLD analysis project Ga0209712, IMG submission 187443) | Marine eukaryotic phytoplankton communities from Arctic Ocean - Arctic Ocean - Greenland ARC118M Metagenome (SPAdes) (version 2) | ecosystem: Environmental > Aquatic > Marine > Oceanic...
AATCGTCCAGAGAGGGGAAAGCTGAGCTGCGGTAATCTCGCCCATGGTTTTGCCGCTTGCGAAGACGGTGATAAGGAGAGTCTGCGTATGATGGAGGCAGCCAACATGGCCATTGTTACATCCTACAATGACATGCTGTCAGCCCACCAACCTTATGCAGAGTATCCTGACCTTATCAAGCGAGCAATGCGTGGTATTGGTTGTACGGCACAGGTAGCTGGCGGCGTGCCAGCCATGTGTGACGGCGTTACTCAAGGCCAGGATGGTATGGAATTGAGTCTTCTCAGTCGAGATATTATTGCTCAGTGCACCGCTATCTCCCTGTCTCATCAAATGTTTGATGGTGTTTTGGCGTTGGGAATTTGCGATAAAATAGTGCCAGGCTTGCTCATTGGTGTATTAAGTTTTGGCTATTTACCCGCCATCTTTATTCCTGCGGGACCCATGGAGTCAGGACTAAAAAACAAAGAAAAGCAACGCATAAGGCAGTTGTTTGCTGAGGGTAAGATTGGTCGTGAAGAGCTGTTGCAAGCTGAATCAGACTCTTATCATAGTGCTGGTACCTGCACATTTTATGGTACGGCAAACAGTAATCAGGTTCTGTTAGAGGCTCTAGGATTGCAGTTGCCGGGGAGTTCCTTTGTTAATCCTAGCGATCCTATGCGCGAACGTTTAACTATTGAGGCATGTCATCAACTCGCAAGAGTCACTGCGCTTGGAAACGATTATAGACCGGTTGGGGAGGTGGTGGACGCACGATCCATCGTTAATGCAACGGTTGCCTTGTTAGCATCAGGTGGCTCTACCAATCACACGATGCATCTTGTAGCTATTGCTCGGGCAGCCGGTATTATTATCAATTGGGATGACATTGCTGATTTGTCCGCGGCGGTACCACTTTTGGCAAGGGTCTATCCGAACGGAAATGCTGACGTTAATCACTTTCATGCAGCAGGAGGAACAAGCTGCATGTTCCGGCAATTACTTGACGCAGGTCTCATGCATGGTGATGCCAAAACAGTTTGGGGTGAGTGTTTTGCCTCTTTTACTCAGGAATCGTTTGTTGAAAATGATAAGATTGTGTGGCGCGAATCGCCCCAAAATCCCCTTGATTTAGAGGTTTTGACAACGACAGAGCATGCGTTTTCAGATGAGGGTGGTATTCGATTACTAACCGGTAATTTAGGCCGTGGAGTCATAAAAGTGTCCGCGGTAGATTTAGAGCACCAAATTGTTGAGGCGCCAATAGTAGTAATTAATGACCAAAATGAACTTGAGCCACTTTTCAAGTCAGGTGCGTTGAATCGAGACTGTATTGTGGTTGTTCGCTATCAAGGTCCAAAAGCGCTGGGTATGCCTGAGCTGCATAAGTTAACGCCATTTTTAGGTATTCTGCAGGATAAGGGCTTCAAGGTGGCGTTGGTAACGGATGGACGCATGTCAGGGGCATCTGGTAAAGTGCCAGCAGCAATTCACTTGGTACCCGAAGCGGTTGATGGCGGACTGCTCGCTAAGCTGAGAGATGGCGATTTAGTTCGCGTTAATGCGGTGACAGGTGAGATTGACTGCCTTGAAGATATGCACGTTATTAATGCTCGCGAAGCAGGCGCTCTCCCTATAAGCGGTCAGCGAGGCTGCGGACGCGAGCTGTTTGCCGTTAATAGAGAAAATATTAGCAATGCTGAGCAGGGTGCTTCTTATTTGTTTAATGGAGAATAGTACATGGATAAGGTTTGGAATTTGGTCGCTGATATTGGTGGCACCAATGCAAGATTTTCAGCGATGGTGGATGGCCAGTTAGAGAGTAAATTCCAGTACCTTCATTCGGTGGAAGAATATCCTAAATTTGAAGATTTAATATGTATTCTTCTTCAGGAAATAGCCTCAGAAACAGGTTGGCATAATCCCCCTAATAGGGTTTGTTTTGCTGTCGCCTGCCCAGCAGATACTGAAATTATTGCGTTTACTAATAGTCATTGGACCTTTACAAAAACGAATCTTAAAAAAGACTTGGGTTGCACACATCTTTCCATTATCAATGATTTTGAAGCTGTCGCTCACGGGATTACTGAACTGAGCGACTCTAATTTAGTACAGGTGGGTGGATTAGAGCCGGTGAGTAATAAGGCTAAAGGAATTTTAGGTGCAGGGACGGGCCTTGGTGTAGCGGGTCTAGTTCCCCATGATGATGGGTATCTGGTTTTAGATACGGAGGGTGGGCATGCCGATTATTCTCCTATCAGCGATTTACAAAGTGCAGTGGTCAATTGTTTAAGAGCCAGATTTGGTCGAGTATCACTTGAGCGACTTTTGTCAGGCAAGGGTTTACTGAATATTTACTCCGCACTGTGCAGTATTGAAGGTGTACCTATGATCTTCTCTACTCCCGCTGAAATAACTGCTGCTGCTTTAAATAGCACGGATACTAAGGCTCTACAGACATTGAATATGTTTTGTGAGGGTATTGGTGCAGCAGCAGGAAACCTTGCTCTGACGTTTGGGGCGAAGGGTGGGATCTATATCGCCGGCGGCGTTATTCCACGATTTCAGGAGTTTTTTATCAAGAGTGGTTTTCGTGAAAAATTTGAAGATAAAGGACGTTTCGTTAGTTATCTTAAACCGATCCCCGTTTATATTGTTATTCATGAGAATCTGGGGCTGCTGGGAACGGCAAAAAAATTGAGACAAATGTGAGGACTGTTTTATGAATGATTTATTACTGGCTCATCCGATTATTCCGGTGGTTGTGATTGAGAGAGTAGAGGATGCGGTTCCTTTGGCCGAAGCTTTAGTGGCAGGCGGGTTGCCAATTATGGAGGTGACCTTTAGAACTGACGCCGCGGTTGCTGGAATTGAAGCAATTGTTAAGCATGTTCCGTTGGCAATTGTAGGCTCAGGAACTGTATGTAATCCGCAGCAGTTTGCTGTTTCCGAAGATATCGGTTGCCAATTCATTGTCTCGCCAGGCTCAACAGATATGTTGTTACAGGTTGCACAAGCATCTTCAGTCCCCTTCTTACCAGGCGTATGTTCTGCAAGTGAATTGATGCGTGGGTTAGATTACGGATTTGAGCATTTTAAGTTTTTCCCCGCAGAGGCTTCAGGCGGGATTAGTTTATTAAAAGCTCTTCAAGGGCCTTTTAGTCAGGCAAAGTTTTGTGCGACAGGAGGTATCGGCCTGCATAATGTAATGGATTATCTAGCCTTAAAAAATGTGATGTCAGTAGGAGGTTCTTGGATCACCGAGACCCAGTTAGTGAGAGAAAAGCGCTGGTCAGACATACAAAAATTAGCGGGAGCAGCTGTGTCTTTGCACGGCCATTGAGATTGATTTAAAGCAAGACTATTTTGTGAGGTAGGGTATGAGTAACAATATTGATCTAGTCATTTTTGGCGCTCGGGGCGATTTGGCGCGGCGCAAACTATTCCCCGCTTTATATCAACTTGATAAGGCAGGATTGCTAACCGATAGTACTCGAGTTGCCGGTGTAGCTAGAGAGGATATCGACTCTGCAGAGTTCATAAAGCAGATTCAGATGTTGTTGCAAGACGTCTCTGAAGCGGATGAATGGGATGAAAAAGTCTGGGCACGATTTAGTCGTCGCTTGAGCTATATTAAAATCGATTTTTCGCAAAAGAAAGAGTTCTCTTCGCTCAATAAATGGATTGTTGATAATCGTACCGTTATTTACTATCTAGCGACGCCGCCCAGTCTATTTGGTCCGATCTGTAAGCACTTAAACGACGCAGGTTGTGTTGAAAAAACATCAAGAATAGTTCTAGAGAAACCTATAGGACACGATTTAGAGAGTTCAGAGGTGGTAAATGGTGATGTTGCAAAATATTTTGCAGAGAGAAATATTTATCGCATAGACCATTATCTAGGCAAAGAAACGGTACAAAATTTATTAGCCCTTCGATTTGCAAATCGAATGATTAATTCTCAGTGGGATAATAGTTGCATTGACCACGTGCAAATTACTGCTGCTGAAACGGTCGGAATTGAAGGTCGGTGGTCATACTATGACAAGGTTGGTCAATTACGGGATATGGTGCAAAACCATCTTCTACAGTTACTGTGTATGGTGGCAATGGAACCTCCTAGCTCCCTGCAGGCGGATGAAATTCGTGGGGAAAAGGTAAAGTTATTGCGGGCTTTGCGTCCAATCAGCGAAGACAAAGTTGAGGATCATGCTGTTCGGGGCCAGTATTCTGCGGGCTGGATTTCCGGATCTCCCGTTGTTGGTTACATGCAAGAAGAGGGCTGTGAAAGCGACAACAGTAATAATGAAACTTATGTTGCCATAAAGGTACATATTGATAATTGGCGCTGGGCTGGCGTTCCTTTTTATCTGCGCACTGGTAAACGTATGCAGGACAAGGTTACGCAGGTAGTCATAGTCTATAAGGACAATCCGCATTCACTGTTTCCTGAAACAGATGGTGAAGCCAATAATAAGCTGGTTATTAGGCTTCAACCTAACGAAGGTATTCAGCTTGAAATGGTGTCTAAAAAACAGAGTTTGAAAGAACGTTTAAGTACTGAAAAACGGACATTAAACCTAGATTTCTTTGATTCCTCGGGAGACTCCCGGATTGCTGATGCCTATGAGAGATTACTACTTGAGGTGATGAAAGGCGATCAATGGTTATTTGTGAGTCGCGATGAGATCGATGCATCATGGCGCTGGTGTGACCGGTTACTTGCCTCATGGCGCGGTAAAAAGATGCCTACCAAATCATATAGCGCAGGATCTTGGGGTCCGTCTAAGGCCGAGATCTTAATTGAGAATGACGGTCGTAGTTGGTACGAGGAGTAATATGGATCTTTTTGAATTTGAAAACACATCGGCTCAGGATGCTGAACTGGTTAGTAAAGTTGTTGATTTACTGAGCATGGCAATTGAGCAACATGGGTCAGCCTCGCTAGTGGTATCCGGAGGGCGAACGCCAAAGGATTTTTTCCATTTGTTATCTCAAGAACTTCTTGACTGGTCAAAAGTTACCGTCACTCTCGCCGATGAACGTTGGGTTGATGCTGATCATAAAGATAGTAATGAAAAGCTTGTTCAGGAAAATTTGCTAATTAATGAAGCCTACGTAGCGCGATTTGTCGCGTTAAAAAATTCGGCAACGTCTGCTCAAGCGGGTGAAACTTCTATCGATCAAGACCTCTCAGCCATCGGACGATTTACCCTTGTTATTTTAGGGATGGGCGATGATGGGCATACCGCCTCATTGTTTCCTGGCTCTGAGGCACTGAATATGGGACTAGATATGGAGTCCGGCAGGCAATGCCTTGCTGTGCAGCCATTAGATGCGCCTCATGAAAGGATGAGTATGACTCTTCCTCGACTGCTTGATAGCGAACAAATTATTGTTCATATTAGAGGTGAGAATAAAAGCAAAGTACTAGCGATGGCAGATGCAGGAGATGATCGTTTTGAGCTACCTATCCGTGCTGTACTTCAGCAGACTAAAACCCCTGTTTCTGTGTATTGGGCCAAGTAGAGGTAGAGCCGTGCTCTAGATAGGCCGTCCATGGCCTGGGAAGAGTCGGTGTGTTAAGTTTTAATGCTACGGCCTAACTTAATAAATTTCTTCTTTGACTAAGCTGCTTTTCAGTGGCCTTGTAGACTGGCTTCTAATGCTAGGAGCCTGCAACAGAGCAAGACTATTATCTAGCATCCGATTACAAAATCCCCATTCGTTGTCATACCAAGCCATTACTTTCACCAGCGAACCATTAACCTTTGTTTGCAGTGCGTCGAAATTACTGGAGTATGGAATATGATTGTAATCAGACGAAACTAATGGCTTATCGCAGTAGCTTAGTACGTGTTTAAGCTCATTTTCAGCGGCTAGCCTTATAATATTATTGACCTCATCTATTGATGTCTCGCGGCCAGCGTTAAAGGTAAGGTCGACCAGCGACACATTAATAGTCGGTACTCTTACTGCGAGTCCGTCTAACCTGCCTTTTAATTCAGGTATGACCTCTCCAATCGCAGCGGCGGCGCCAGTCTTTGTAGGGATCATTGAGTGGGTCGCTGATCGCGCTCGATAAATATCAGGATGATAAGAATCAGTTAGCTGTTGGTCATTGGTGTAAGCATGAATGGTCGTCATATACCCGGATATAAGTCCAATCTCCTCATAGAGTGGCTTAACCATAGGCGCTAGGCAGTTGGTGGTACAGGACGCATTCGAGATAATTTGGTGGTTTTGCGTTAGTATATGGTCATTAATACCGCACACGATGGTGGCATCAAGATTTTTCCCTGGAGCTGATACCAGTACTTTTTTCGCGCCCGCCATTAGATGGAGGTTGGCTTTTTCACGATCGGTGAAAATTCCCGTGCACTCGCAGACCAAATCTACACTTAGCTCACCCCAAGGGAGGTTCGTAGGGTTCCGCTCACTAAACCAATGTATTTTTTCACCATTGATTAAGAGTGCATTACCCTCTACTTCAACGTTTTGATTGAAACGACCATGCACGGTGTCGAAGCTCAACAGATGTCCGTTCACTTCGGCATCACCGAGATCATTGATAGCGACAATTTGTATCTTGTCTCTTAGTGCGGGCCTTTCATAAAGCGCTCGGACAATATTGCGGCCAATTCGACCGAATCCATTGATAGCAATTCTGTACATGGTTAAGTCATTATGTAGTTTAATTACCTAATAATAGAGTTTTTATACAGAATTATCAAATATATCGTTATTTTATTACGTAATATTACGAAAGATGATAGCTTTTTAGGTGATATCATGCGGCGATGATTTTTGAATATAAGCTCTTTGGTTGCTAAGATGTGAGTACCGAACGAAGGGATTACGTGATATGCATTATCAGAATATGATCAACACTATTAATGATGCGTTATTAACGCTTAATAAGTCTGAGAAGAAAGTCGCTGAGGCGATTTTAGCGGACCCTGAATCTGCAACTCAGTCCAGTATTGCTAGCTTGGCTAAAAAAGCTAACGTGAGCGAGCCAAGTGTCAATCGGTTTTGTAAGCGGTTTAACACGGCTGGATTCCCTGATTTTAAAATACAGTTAGCCAAATCATTGGTGAGTGGTGTCCGGTTTGTTAATAGGAATGTAAATCCTAATGATAATGTTGATAGTTACACGCCAAAAATTTTCGATAGCACGATTAATGATTTAGCGTTGGTAAGAGATAATATCGATCACAGCGTTGTTAATCATGTTGTTGATCAACTCATTCAGGCAAAAAGGATTTATTTTTTCGGGCTTGGTACATCCGGTGCAGTGGCTCGTGATGCTGAAAATAAGTTTTTCCGATTTAATTTACCGGTATCCTTTCATGACGATGTTCTTATGATGCGAATGCTTGCGTCTACGGGCGCCGGCGGAGATGTGTTCTTTGTGATATCTCACACGGGACGTACAAAAGAAATTATAGACATAGCCAAAATTGCGAGTGAAAATGGCGCGACAGTGGTTGCTTTGACATCGCCTGATTCTCCGTTAACAAAGGTCAGTAGTATCTCTTTGGAGGTCAATGTCCCAGAGAATACGGATGAGTATATGGCCATGACATCTAGGATTGTCCACCTGGTTATTTTAGATGTTTTAGCGACTGGGTTCACTTTGCGCAGAGGGCCCGACTTTTTGCCGCATCTGGAAAAAATTAAGAGCAGTCTAAAGCCTACCCGATATGAGAAGTTATAATAGTGTGGGATTTAGTACTTATCTTGAGAATATCGGCGTTAAATATATATTCGAAGCACTTGTACTCGATTGAATCTGCGCTAAGGCTTTATAATATTCACTGTCATTGAATTGCGTGCATCAAAGGTAAAGAGATAATCTTTTTAGCGGTTAGCACAAAATATAAAAATCTATTTCACCAGGAAGGTATCTAATTATGTCCGACGTTAAAACTTATCCAGTTCCTAATGATTGGGCGTCAACAGCTTGGATTAATAAAGACAATTATCAGCACATGTATCAACAGTCCATTGAACGGCCCAATGAGTTTTGGGCGAGTCAGGCCTCTGAGTTTTTAACGTGGGAGACGCCGTGGACCAGTGTGTCCAGCTGGGACTTCATAACCGGTGAGGCCGAGTGGTTCTCAGGTGGGACACTGAATGTCAGTGTTAATTGTATTGACAGGCATTTACCTCATCGTGCCAATCAAACAGCCATTATTTGGGAGGGCGATGACCCCTCTGACCACAAACATATTAGTTACCAAGAGTTACACGACCAAGTGTCAAAGATGGGTAATGTTTTACGGCAAAGAGGCATTAAGAAGGGTGATCGGGTATGTATTTATATGCCAATGATACCAGAGGCAACTTATGCGATGCTTGCCTGCGCCAGAATTGGCGCAGTACATTCAGTGGTCTTTGGTGGGTTTTCACCTGATGCGCTCAAAGATAGAATCTTAAATTCAGATTGCCAGATAGTCATTACCGCCGATGAAGGATATCGAGGCGGGAAAACAATTCCTCTCAAAGCCAATGTAGATAAAGCGCTTGAGTCCTGTCTTGGAGTGCATACTTGTCTGGTTGTTAAAAGAACCGGCGGTGAGGTTAGCTGGGATCGAGCTAGAGATGTCTGGTTTCACGAAGCCATTCAAAATGCCGACGTTGATTGTGCGCCTGAGATGATGGGTTCGGAGGATCCTTTATTCATTTTGTACACATCGGGATCTACGGGTAAGCCCAAAGGAGTTTTGCATACTACAGCCGGCTACTTATTAATGGCGGCGATGAGTCATAAATATACATTTGATTATAAAGACGGTGATATTTACTGGTGCACAGCTGATGTGGGGTGGATTACTGGCCACAGCTATATTGTATATGGTCCCTTGTGTAATGGCGGCACCTCATTAATGTTTGAGGGCGTGCCCACCTACCCAGATGCATCACGGTTTTGGCAGGTTATTGATAAACATAAGGTTAACCAATTCTACACGGCACCAACGGCTATCCGGGCATTAATGGGGGCGGGAGATAAGTTCGTTCAGAGCACATCAAGGGCATCTCTAAAACTGTTAGGCACAGTCGGTGAGCCTATTAATCCTGAGGCATGGGAATGGTATTATCGGGTCATTGGAGATTCTCGTTGCCCTGTCGTGGATACTTGGTGGCAGACTGAGACAGGTGGACACATGTTGACACCATTTCCTGGTGCAACTGATCTAAAGCCAGGATCAGCCACTCTGCCGTTTTTTGGTATTCAGCCGGCTCTTTTAGATCCCGAAGGTAATGAAATTAAAGGCGAGGGCGAAGGGTTGTTAATGATCAAATCCTCTTGGCCCAGTCAAATTCGATCAGTTTACGGGGATCATAAGCGTTGTATCGAGACCTATTTTAGTGCGTACCCTGGTTACTACTTTACCGGAGATGGAGCCAAGCGTGATGCTGACGGTTACTATTGGATTACTGGTCGAGTTGATGACGTGCTCAATGTCTCTGGGCATAGGATGGGTACTGCTGAAGTTGAAAGTGCACTGGTATTGCATGAGAAAATTTCCGAGGCTGCCGTGGTTGGTTATCCGCATGATATCAAGGGTCAGGGTATCTATTGTTACGTGACACCTATGTCTAATGTTGAACCTGATGACACCTTGCGGTCTGAATTAATAGCCTTGTGTGTCAAAGAAATTGGCCCAATCGCTAAACCTGACATTATTCAGTGGGCCTCAGGCTTACCGAAAACACGTTCTGGAAAAATCATGCGCCGTATTCTCCGTAAGGTAGCCGCTAACGAATTGGATAGTCTGGGAGATACATCAACATTGGCTGACCCCGCGGTAGTGACTGATTTGATCGGTAACAGACATGTACGCTAAATGATAGCTTTGATATCTATTGCTGCAACAACCTAAAAAGGTACTCCATGAAATTGACATTGAGACTAATTGTCGGACTAGGAATCAGCTATCTTTGCTTGTTGATTATCCCAGGCTATGGGCCTGTTGATGACGTCGCTTTTTATAAGAATACTGGTTTTGCAGTTATAGCCCATCGTGGAGGAAGAGGGTTGGCCCCGGGTAATACGATAGAGGCCGCGGTCAATGCGGTTGATATTGGTTCTGATATTATAGAAGTGGATGTGCATTTAACCGCCGATGGTGTGCTAGTGGTGCGCCATGATGCTGAAATTGATACCACAACCGATGGAAGTGGGCCAATCGCTTTAATGAATTTATTGGATATTCAGGCCTATCGAGTAGGCTATCATATGCTTGATTACCCAAATAAGAGCGAGACAGCTGTCCTACGCGTTCCTACGCTAAAGGCACTTTTTCAGCGCCTACCAAATCAACGCTACTTAATAGAACTTAAGCCTGAAGAGACCAGTTCGGCTGATGCTCTTTGTGAGTTAATAGTTAGACATGGTTTGCAAGATCAGGCCATCGTAGGATCGTTCCACAGTTCGATATTGCGATATTTTCGAGACACCTGCCCAGCGGTCCCAACCTCTTTGGGTGAGAGTGAAGTGACTTGGTTGGTCTTTCTTGAGAGACTTCATTTAGGCCATTTATTTAATTCTCCAGGGTATTCTATTCAATTGCCGGTGGAGTATGCAGGTGTGAGCATAGTACGAGAAAGTTTAGTTAATGTTGCTCATGAGCTCAATCTGAAGGTTGATGTATGGACGGTTAACGATGCTAAATCAATGAAGACACTGATTGATATGGGCGCTGACGGCATAATTACTGACCGACCCGATCGGTTAATGTCGGTATTGATACCGGCTAAACCGCGCTAATAGATGGCATAAAAGCTTATTAAATGCGACATCAAATAACGCCTAATTTATATATTATAGAATTAAAATTTATGCATTTATAAAATTTATTTGGTGCCAATAAAAATGATTTTATTGCTAACTACCCGATTCAAAAAGGCCCAAAAGGCAGGCTAATCCTATTAAAGTGAATTATATGCTATGCAATTAAAGTGCCGCTTTAGATCTTTTAAGTATATGTATATTACTTTATAGATTAAAAAGATGCGGCATTGCATAGAAATTGCGAGCATACTAAGTATATCTTGTATAAGTAATGGCTATGCGCTCAATAGTTTTTGTAAATGACTGTGTTGTTGCTTGGTCTGTACAAATACGATGTCGATGGTAAATGAGACGGATTTCTTCATGTGATGCAATCCTGGTCTACAATAAGAATAATAAAATATTTATAGTACCAATGAGCGGGGATTAAAATGAAACTGGACATAAGTAAACAATTGTCAAAGCTAATGCGTGACAATAATCTGTCTCAGAGTGCGCTTTCGAGAGCTACGGGTGTTCCGCAACCAACTATTAACCGTATTCTGAGCGAAGTGACTCGAGAGCCGAGGCGCGATTCAGTGGTTAGAATTGCTAATTTTTTCGGAATTACTCCAGAATCTCTCTATGAAACTGGCGGCAGTAAAGCCGTTAGAACTCCCGCAGCAGAATCGGTAGAAGAAATTTATAAGCGAATTGCTATGTTGAATGTTTCTGAGCGTAGTGAGCTATTTGAACGAGTATCTCAAAACCTTAGATAGCATACTCGTTCACTAAGGCCTCCAGGTGAGCCCTGTCGTCTTTATCGAGGCCGGCAACGTACCCAGTAAACGCATCGAGTCCTCTGTTATATGCACCCTCAAGTGTCACAGCGATATTGCTCGCACTAGCCTTTGTGACTTGGGCCGTCAAACTATCAGCATCCATTTTCTAATCCTTGCTTTTTTTACACTCATTTGCCGCTTTAAATAATACCAGCCCGGCAAGATGGCTTTCTGTAGCACAGTTTAATGCCCTGTATAATAATTCATATAATCCAAAAGTATTAATTACGCTAAGCTGTGATGCAGTTCACGAATTTACGGTACGACCATGAATCTAAATAAGGCCTTTG
>Ga0209712_10003973_pt1 | contig 11893 bp, 6 predicted proteins | sample ArcOceMetagenome_FD_187443 | JGI IMG/M metagenome (GOLD analysis project Ga0209712, IMG submission 187443) | Marine eukaryotic phytoplankton communities from Arctic Ocean - Arctic Ocean - Greenland ARC118M Metagenome (SPAdes) (version 2) | ecosystem: Environmental > Aquatic > Marine > Oceanic...
ATTCTTTTATAGTGTAAAATGTGTGTTTACTTTCGTATTTTATCTTTATTTTCTTTGAACCAGTGCACTGTTTTTTTGATGCCCAGTTCAATCGGCGTAAACTCGAAATTGGGTAGTAGAGTCATTAACTTGGAGTTACTGGCTGTCTTTCGATGTTGACCATCTGCTTTTGTCGAGTCATACTCGATTTCGATACCAAATTCATCTGCAATCAACTGGGCTACATCACCAATAGCCAGTTCACTTTCGGGAGGTACGGATAAAATCAAGGGTTCAATCGAGTCATAATGTTCGAGGGTGAAAACGAGCAGTTTGGCGAGGTCTTCAGAGTAGATGAATTGCCTTAGTGGTGTACCAGTACCTGCGACAACCAATTTGGGAGAGATTGACGCCTTATGTATCAACGCAGGAATGACATGTGCGTTGGTCAAATGAAAGTTATCGTGTGGGCCGTAAATGTTAGTGGGTACAACCGACGTGTACTGTCGTCCGTGTTGTGCTGCGTACGTTCTGTTGAGGACATCGAGCATATACATGTGGAGAGACAGGAGACAAGTTTCTGGACGCCTGCCGCATGAGCGCATTTATAAACGTTGAGGGCCATGCGCATGTTTCCGTCGAAAAAATCGGCACCGGCGGCCATGTTGTGCCATAGTCCTCCGACAATGGCGGCCAGATGTATCACATGTGTCGGTTTATAGCGTTCGAATATTTGTTGGCATTCTGTGAAGGAGCGAAGGTCGCCATCCGCACTACTGATGAATGTCCAGTTTTCGGCCGAAGCAACTACTTGTAGAACTAAAGTTATAGTATGATTTAAAATTGTTATTGGATTACTCAACGACCGCACGGCCTTTGTCTTGTTCCCAATCTTTTTCAGGTCTGTCAAGTTCTAAATTGCGTTTTCTGGCTGCGTCTACAATTGAATGTTCTTGCGAATTGAATGTGCACCACGCGGCGACATCTTTTGGAAAACAATGTCCTCCAAACCCCCGGTGACCATCTGGGCCCGGTACTTTAGTGTGACCAGAGCCAATACGTGTATCTGCAGTCGCTGCCAACCGAACGGCAGCATAGTCACAGCCATGTTGCTGACAAACGTCATACAATTCGTTGAAAAAGGCCACTTTTACGGACAAAAAACAATTTCGAACATATTTTACCATTTCGGCTTCTGTTGGCGACATGGTAGTCAGTGAGTCAGATGCGATTTTGCCTGCTGTTTTGGCATTCGTGAGCAATTGTTGCAGTATCGAACTATTTTTTTTGTCCAGCGCGCCCAAAATCCATAACGGATTATCGCGGAAATCTTTATTTGCATTTGCTTCGGTCAAAAATTCTGGCATAAAGTTAGTTCCCAGTGATTTGGACGTGCCTGGTGGTACGGTTGACCGTATGATAATGTTTGCCGCTGCATTCGCCTTTTTTAGCGCAGTGACCACAGAAACTACGATATCAATGTGACAGGTGCCATCTTTACGACTTGGCGTGGGGACAGCGACAAAAATAAGGTCACAGGCTGCTACGGTTTCCAGACTTGTTCCTTTCGGCATACATTTGTCTGGGTCGAGGTCGTATACACAAACAATGTTTTGTTGACATTCTAATTGGCGAGCAGCGCCTCCAACAAATCCGTTACCAATAAGACCTAATTTAATCATTTGTGTATATTATTTTAATTATATATGTGTAGTACCACTTTATTTGGATTTAGAACTTGAATCGAACGAATTCAAAGTTGGGGTGTTCCAAGAGGTCGGCGATTGATGATTTCTCAGAAGTAAACAAATTGTCTAGGCAAATGACGTGGTGTCCTTCTTCTAAAAGTTTCCGGCATAAATGATTACCGATGAATCCAGAACCACCTGTGACGAGTGTGCGTTGCATTTGTAATACAAACAAATCCTTAAATACTATATGGCGTTTATATTTCGAGTATATATATCGTTGCAAAACTAGAAAATGAGACGTCCGAAAGAAAATATTTTTGTCATTGCTGCTGCTTTTATCTGCATTGTATTGGTGTTTGCCGCGCGCCATCACCCGCCTAGTCGGCGCAAAATCAAAGAAATCTGGCATGGGCGCGTGTACTGGGAGGGAGAATCGAATACGACGATGTTGCGGTCGTCGCCAGAAAAAGCCCTCGAAAACGTTGAACCGACGGAAGTCAACGAAACGCCCACAAATTTAGATGAATTGACCGTTACACCGCCGAAAATTGTTGTAACAGAATCTACGAATCAAGATGATACGTCAGAAGTTGCACAGTCTGTAAAAAATACAGACACACCGAGCCAATCCGATTCAAAGAACATTATTTTAACATCTGTATACCATTATCACAAAGACCCTCAACGTGGTCGTACAATTAAGTGCGGTTTCGATTACATAGCAAACTTTTATAATTCTGTATATTTTTACAGAATGCGGGCTGTTATTATGCACGATTGTTATAGTGAACAGTTTGTCAAACAACACGAAACAGATAAAATTGCATTTGTTCATATAAATTCCCTAGACAACTCTTTGTCAACTAACGATTTTCGTTTTAAACGTTACAAATCGTATCTGAAAGAAAACCGCCACGATTATTATATGTTCGTTGACGCGTCAGACGTTTTTTTCAATGGCAACCCATTCAATTATATGAAAAACCATGAGCATGGCCATACTCTTTTCATGAGTCCGGACATCGGAAATTTCCACAAAAATGCATGGCAAGTTAAAAAATGTTATAAGGAAGCAGGTAGATTGTGGGACCAGAACGTTAAAATGCATAATGCTGGCGTGTGGGGTGGTGACCACCAAACGTCCCAATGTATTTTAAAATGTGTTACGAATCAATTTGAAACCACTCTAAAAGGAATAAATAATTGCAATATGCCCGCATTAAATTGGTGTGTCCACTTTGGGGGGTGCACGGATGAAAACACAGTTGAAGACAATCCTGACTTTGTGAATCCATTCCGAAAAGAATGTCGTCATTCACATTTAGTGGTTCACAATAAGTGCAAAGATACTGAAGGGAAAGTCTGTCTTATTCAACAAGGCGATAAATTGGCTCTTGTGCCAAAACAAAGGGAATGTCAAAAACTTTCACTTCGACAAGAAAACCCAAACTCGAAAAACCATGTATATATCGATTTGGGTGCTAGAGATGGTGACACTATGAAGGCTCTTCGTTCACAATATGCTAAATGTATAGCATTTGAACCAAACCCAACCATGTTTAATAAACTTATTCGTAATAAATATCCAAGATGTGCCGAAGTAAAGTTTTACAAAGCCGCTGCCTGGATACGTGATGGTAGAATTACATTCTATGAGGACAAGCGTTCAAAAAATCAATGGGGGTCGTCTCTAGTAAAACGACCAGATATGAAAGATTCTCAACGTATCAAAATAGAGGTAGACAGTATTGATATTGTCGAAACTATTAGAAACGAATTTTCTAATGCAATCGTTCTTAAAATAGACATAGAAGGAGCCGAATACGAATTGATAACACATTTGTTACAGTATCCAGATGTTTTCCAAAAAGTTCAACATGTTTTAGTAGAATGGCACGGACGATACATGCCCAACGAGCGGGGAAGAGAATCTATTTTGGAGAATCAAATTAAACAGCTAGGGATTCAAATATTTAAAAAACCCGTCGTCGAAACGTTACAACAACATGAAGATCCTTTTGATTATGTGAAAACAAAACAGAAATGTGCTATTGTTTCATACATAAGTACAACCAATTTTCTGGAATGTATGAGAGTGTTGGCATATTCTGTGAAAAAAACAACAAAATACCCATTTATTGTCGCAATACTCGATACTGTTGATAAAAAACAACGCGAATATATCAAAAGTGAAATGCCTGGAGTCCAAATAAAATATTGGAAGCAAGTGAAAAACCCACATAAGCGTTTGACAAATAGTCATTTCAAAAATAATTATGCGGTTTTAAATATGTGGGAGATGGTTGAATATGACCGTGTTGTTGCAATTGATGCGGATATGTTGGTTACACAATCACTGGATCATTTGTGTGAAATGGAAGTTCAGCCAGATGCTGTTGCAGCTGCAAATATCTATTGGACAGCTAGAAAGAAATGGGACCCTAGTGGTTTTAATGCCGGTCTTATGGTACTAACACCTTCTACACAATTAGCACGCGAATTGAAAAACGCCGCAATTGCGTTTTCTACGTCCACGAAAAATTTGGACTCTTCGAGGAATTATTCCGCCGCTTATAGAAGTTGGTATAGTTCTTCTACTGGCGTAAATCCATTTTTAAATTATTTCTTCAATGAAAATAATAAATGGATAAAATTAAATCCTAAAATATGGGGTATAAATGCAAATTCTTTTGAACCGCGGTCGGAATCTTGGGACGATTCAAAAATACACGCTATTCATTACACTACGAAAGCAAAACCTTGCCATACATCGCCTGGTTCATTTATAACTAAGTCGTTTAACCATCCTTATCGCCATTGGCATCGCGTGTTTGATAAAATGCGTCGTGACAAATTCAAAGGTAGTTTACATATTATTAATAACGACATTAATAAAAAGGTATCTACTGACTATGAAAAATACATGGATATGCAAACATCTCAAGCACTAGAGAGCGACCCGGGCTACGACAAGTATGTTAATACACGAAAAGCTTGTGTATTGTATCTTTTAACAAAAGAAAGCGGTCCAACTGGAAAAAATTATGTAAAACTCATTTCCAAATCGATTGCAAGTTTAGAAAAATATTTTTTCACAACTGTTCGCTATCCAATTTGCATTATTCACACACCAGATATAATTCAATCGGATTTGAATGACATTTCTAAACAAACAAAGTCTGAAATATTTGCATATGAAATTGATTTTTCATATCCACTTCACAAGAAGGCAACGTACAACAGAAAAACGCCTACAGCACCAAAATGCGTGTCGCGTTATAATCCGAATAAAGAATGGAATATCAACTATCTCCACATGTGTCATTTTTTTACATCGACAGTATTTCATCATCCAGTTTTTAAAGATTTTGATTGGATAATCCGTCTCGATGCCGACAGTGGATTAGATCTTCCGATTCCTTGTGATCCTATAAGTATTATGGAAACCACCGGTTCGATATTTGGATATTACAAAAAAGAAAAACAAGGTGGTGGGTGTGCCAAAGGGCTTCACACTGCCATTAAAAATGATTTCTTACCAAAAACAAAAATGGCTCTTAACTTTAATGTCAAAGCGAATGATGTATACCTTGGTGCATTTCATATTTTTAAAACATCCGAGTTTATAAAACCCAATATTATGAAATTTTGGGATTGGTTAGATTTAAAGTCATTCTCGTATGAAATGCGAACAGGTGAACAAGCAGTCATGCCTTATGCTCTGGCATTAATGACATCGGAGGATAAAATACATCAATTTTCTGGGTATGGGTTGTGGCATCGTTTGGAGTCCAACAAATTGTGGCGCACCAGACTAAACATCCCAACCAAATGTAATCTTATCAAAGAAGATAGTATTGTTGAAGAAGAAAGTGACAGTATTGTTGAAGAAGATAGCGACAGTATTGTTGAAGCTGAATGGTCATCACAACCCATTCCAAATAAAAATGCACCATGTACTCCATCAAATACAAATATTCACAGCACATTTTCAAACAAAATAACCAAAAAATGGGAAAGATGCCAAGGTCATACACCACCGCGATTATTTTTGAAACAAAATATTAATCGCGTTGTAACAGAAAGCCCAAAGGATAATATTGTTGTTATTCTAATTGATGCGTTGTCTAGAGCACACGCAATGCGCACTTTGTCGAAATCAATGAAATGGTTAAGAGAAAATAATGGCGTATCACTGGGAAGATATCACATCACTGGATTTCACAGTGAAGAAAACCAAACTCCACTAATGACCGGAAGTGAATACAAATCACAACTTGGAACAACATTACCGACAATCGCAAAAAAAATGGGCTATCTAACACAATATGCGAGCATCGCGGACCGTGTTGCAAAGGTTTGTTCACGAAAACTGTTTGACTATTGGAATGTAGGCAAAGAATGGAGTTTCGATAAAGACAGGGGATTTTGCAATGGAAATGCACAAACAAGCGAAATGACCCTGCAGTCTATTGTAGATTTTTTCACGGCATATCCAAAAATACCGAAGTTTAGCTATAGTTATTTATTGGAGTCTCATTGGTGGCACCCGGTAAGCACGGACGGGATATATTCAACCTTACTGGATGATCCATTGTTGACATTTTTTGAACGTCTACCGGAATTGGAGCGCACAACAATTATTATAATGTCTGACCACGGCAGTAACTTTTGGGAGCAGCGTTCCATTCACCCTGAAGTTTCATATGAACACAAACTACCGTTAGCGGTAATAAAGAATCCAAGAAAAAATAACCTGCACGCAAATAAATGGAAGCTAACCACACCCTACGATATGCATGCGAGTATTGTTGGAATAATGGGGGGTAAATCAAACCGTGGCACAAATATATTTCAAGACATTATACCGGATACTAAAACATGTTCTGAATCGGGCATTCCAAATGAGTTTTGTCTTTGTTCTTTGAGCGAAAACAAAGACCCAACCAAACCGATGTTGGATGCAACTATGAAATATATAAATGAGCGTGGTCATGGGCGAGATAGTAAAAGATGCTTAGCGTTATCGTTCAAGGATTATGTCGAACCAAGTATACGTGTGCATGGTGGTGGCCCAGGTGAGTTTATATATAAATTTACATTTCAAACGACTTTTGACAGAGTTTTCGAAGCCTCTGTGTATCATACTACATTAAAAGATGCTAAGAAAAAGAAGATAACGGTTCAATATGTGAAACAACTTTCCCAATACGATAATATGCGAAAGTGTTTGAAACATATGGAACAAAATAACAAACTTCCAGAGGTAGAATTTTGTGTTTGTGGAACTTCGAAGATTGAAAGCGAAGAACATGTAGAAAATAAAAACAGTGAAGAAATAATTCAATAATATTCTTTATACCATTCTACAAACTTTTTTATCCCTTCCTGCAACGAAACCTTCGGAACATACCCCAATATACGCCGCGCCTTCGAAACATCAGCATACGTCGTTAACACATCACCCTTCGCCATCGGTTGGTAATTCAATTCCGCCTTCTTGCCCACAGCCGCCTCTATCGTTCGAATAAAGGTCATCAACTCTTGTGGTTCACCACGACCCAAATTCAAAATCTCATACTCGTAATCGACTTGCAAACAACGAACAATACCATCCACTATATCGGAAACGTACGTAAAATCTCGCGACACTTTGCCATAATTAAACACGTTAATGGGCTTCCCTCCCATAATATTTTTGGTAAATGAATAGTACGCCATGTCGGGACGACCCATTGGACCATAAACCGTAAAGAAACGTAATCCAATCGAGCGCAATTTATACATATTCCAGTATACATGCGCCAGCAATTCATTTTCACGCTTAGTGGCGGCATACAAAGAGACCGGCTGCACCACTGGGTCAGACTCGGAGAACGGTACCTTTGTATTTTTGCCATATACAGACGAAGACGAGGCATACACTAATGGAATATTTGTGGATTTAAGCACTTCTAATAGTTGCACAAAACACTCGACATTCGACCTTACATAGGCCTGTGGGTGTTCAATGGAGTATCGGACACCCGCTTGTGCTGCCAAATGTATGACGTGCGTGATTTTATGCTTTTGAAGCATGGATTGAATGGAGTCTTTATTACATACATCTGTATTATAAACAACACCTGTTTGATTGGCGCGTGCCCTTTTTAGATGAACAGAGTAATAGTCATTAAAATTGTCAACGCCAACCACACTTATATTACGGCGTTGTAATTCTTGAATTACAAAATGACCAATAAATCCTGCACCACCAGTCACGAGAATAGATGAATCGCCAATGTCCTTTAATTCAAGAGTTGGTGATTGTTTGAACAGCGTGACTATTAAAATAATAACGGGTATGAAAAGTAAATATAGTAATTTTTTCATTTTTAAAATATATATTCTTATTATATACGTCGCTCCGAAATATTCACGGTTCTATTAACTCGTGTATTTCATCAGCCATTTCTTTTTGTTTATCTATTTCTTTTTGTATTGGTCTTTTTTGTGTGAATGATAGCCATGCGGCCAAACCCGTTTGAAATCCCAACGATGCTGTATTTAAAGAAGCCGATTCGTCAGAATAAAATCCTTAACCGATGACATGTCGATTTTCGCTAAAGCACCATTATAAGAAAGGACAAACGCAATACACAACCCATTTATAGCTCCTATTACAGCATATTCAAAGAGCTCATATTTGACATAAAATGGCTTCGAACTGAAAAATGGTATCAATGCCGATATGAGTGAAAAACTAATTATCTTTGAACATCATTCAGGCTCCACCAATTCGCCACCCCATTTACTCAATATGTCTAACACGCGCGTACTTTACTCTGAGTTCCAATTCTCCAATCAGAACCGTGCACTACATATGTAGGTCACAATGTTTCAAGATTTGGCACGTAATCATGTGTTAGACACTCCTTTCACAGACGAGGCCAACTTCAAAGAATTAATGCCTTATAATAACTCACACAAATTTTTATTCATGTTACCACCATTTAGTAGAGTTTGATGTAATCCTTTGACGCCCTTCTGTCGCAAACGTGGACATTTCATTCAAAAGCTGCTCGGAAACCCAACCACCAACGTGTACCACTACCAGCCTTGCATCTCCTTGAGGAGTTACACGTACGTGTGTAAATGGTTTTACGACGATTGACGCACCTGCTCCGACAGATACTTCGTTAAATGATACTGCATTATCACCATAATTATAAATATAGGAGAAGAATCCCGCTTCAAACTCCCGGGGACCAGAAAAATGCCAATCGTAGCCACCAGTGTCGGGTATATGTAACGCACTAGCCAATGCAAATTTTTCTCTCGTAGAATTTGCACGACTGGCATATGTCACCTCGTTTTTATTGATGAGTGGGCGCAGACCAAACGTGTTTTCTGGAACATTCAAGATATCTGAGATGAACTCATTTTCTTGTTGCTGTCGGAGGACAGGCAAGATGAACTCTCTATTTCCGTCCACCGGCATCGTTTTGAGAGCCATTTGAACATCTTGAAGTGTCAACCCACGCAGTTCGACATACCGCTCAATGCGTTTTTGTCTTGTTTCGCTAGGTGTTCGAGCGTTTCCCGCTTGTACCAAACATTTTTCAGCGTTTAAATGCATTAACTCAGGCAAAACATCTCTAGCATTTCCACTAAACGTAACCGCGACAATAGCGGCATAAGCATCTGGGTCTCTTTTCGTAAATGAATGGGGTACATACGGTGTAATAAGACACGAATCGCCTGTATTCATAGGCTTGCAATAACGAACTCCTCGAACAGTACAATAAAAGTTCACTGGTCCGATGAAAAATGTCTGCTGTGTGAGTAAATGACCTTTGTTCATGACTACCAACGGGTTCATCGCTTCGTTGTCTTGAGTGACAGTTAAAATTTCAATGAGCTCTGGTTTAAAGGGTGCCAATGCAGATGTCGCAGTGTCCATATACCTGTAATAGGGTTTCGTTTCTCCGTTTGCATTTGTGCGATTAAAAATGCGTGCGGACATTTCAGATTGTTGTCTTGTCATATGCCACATGTCATTTTTACTGGTATCCGACGTTAAAGTAATGTGGCGCGCATTAATCGGGTACGACTGTTTCATTTTAGAAATAATGTTTTCAATCATTTGTGAGTTTGTAATGGAACCATTAATAATGGACGCCAAGATGTCTGCGTCTACGCCCATCTCTGACGCCACAACGGGCACTGTACGCTTTAAATCATTCATGGAAGTCTGTACCAATACACCATGTTTTTTAAGAGTTGTCTTGTTCACCTTTGATTGAATATACGTTGACGAAACGCCTTTTGTATAAGCAGGTTCAACAACTTGTCCACCGTAGGCTTCCATGGCTTTAAACACATCTAATCTGGGTTGGCTTTGCACACCGTGTTTCCAATCATCGCCATGCACAAAGAAATCAGGCCGGTGTTTTGATACCATTGAACCGTATGTTTGGGGCCCGTCACAAGGCAATACGTTTTGTACATATTTATTTGACAGTAATATTTCTTGGCGGTGTTCGTATGTAATTAGTGGAGAACGTTTGTACAACGTCATGGCATTGTCTGTCATGAGTAGAACCGTGACAGTACCATGAGATGCTGCTATTTTTAGAATATTCACGTGTCCGATATGAAACATATCTGCGCACATAGGTAAAAAAACTGTAGTCATTTGTTATTATTATTAGTTATTATATACTCAAAATGTTATATTGTGATGCATTTCAATAAATTTCGCGATGTATGTATAATCCTCCTCACAAAAAGAATGCGGTGTTAATACCTTCGACATACAGTCGTAAAAATGGCCTTCTTTTAAAACAGGCGCTGCATTCAACACGTCCTTTGACATTAAATTCAATTTGAATCCATAATTGAATCTTCCTGTTAGCACATCCTGTGGTATTCTTTCTTGTGTTTGCAAAGACCGTCCCGACGAATTATTAATCGCTTCCAATGCTATTTCTGGCTCAATGCCTTGTTTTTTTAACCCGAGAAGAGCGTCCGAAGCTAACATTAAATGCGATATATTTAAATAATTATTTACAGATTTAACAGCATTACCATTTCCAACACCACCACAACAGACAATTTTTTTGGAATATATTTCCATCAATTCTTTTATGTGTGGTTTTAATGACTCTGTGCCCAACATTGACGTTAATGTTCCTGCAGCAGCTCCTTTTGGGCCTCCCGAAATGGGCGCATCGATATACACGTGTGGATGAATGTCTTGCGCTATTTGACGAGATTCACCCAAACGACCTGAAGTTAAATCAACAAATGTCTTAGGCAATGTTGATTCGCTAGCAAGTTTGCGTATAATCGAACCGGATTCTGTTGTCGATGGCAAACAAGTAAAAATGACATTTTTATTATGCATTTCTTTTAATTCGGTGGGAATTGAATTTCGACCAACGACGCCTTTATGTTCGTTAACTTTTTCATGAGTGCGATTCCAAATATGCAAAGGTATTCTTTTTCCTAGACGAACAGCGATAGGTAATCCAATTTGACCAAGACCAATAAAACCAACTTTCATATAGGTAAATGATAAGTAACATATTTATAGTCTATTTCTGACACAACAAGATTCATAGAACGACTTCAACAATAATAATGGATAACATAAAAAATATAATAGATATACCAAAAAACAATAAACTAGAGTCAAAAAAAGATTTAACATTTATTAAACTGATTTGATATTTATAGGTTTACTCGTATTTTTTCTCATCTTCATTTAATTTGTCTTGTTCCTGTAAGCGAAATATTTCTTTCACAGAAACCATGGGCGAATCTTTTATGCTATGATTCTGCGCCAAATCCTGACACACTTGTTGCATGGCCAATGTTGAAGAACGTAGCTGGTGATTGGCCCAAATCACACCAGACACGCCTAAATTTTCGAAATGACTTACGGGCGTATCTATATATGTTGTTGGTACAATGATGATGGGAACATTTCCCTTCCAATTCGCCATAAATGCTTCGATGTCTTCCGCGGTTTCTTTTTTACTGTGGCACAGAATAGCATCCGCACCATTGTCCTCATAAATGGTGGCGCGCTGAAGGGCGTCTTCCAGACCAAGACCAGTGATAAAGGATTCAAGACGCGCCACCACAGCAAAATCGTCCGATTTCTTCACATCGACACAGGCTTTAATCTTGAGACCAAACTCTTTCGCATCAGCAAGTTTTTGTGATTCGCCGGCAAC
>Ga0209712_10003974_pt1 | contig 11893 bp, 8 predicted proteins | sample ArcOceMetagenome_FD_187443 | JGI IMG/M metagenome (GOLD analysis project Ga0209712, IMG submission 187443) | Marine eukaryotic phytoplankton communities from Arctic Ocean - Arctic Ocean - Greenland ARC118M Metagenome (SPAdes) (version 2) | ecosystem: Environmental > Aquatic > Marine > Oceanic...
GGAATGGTTTCGAGGGAGGATGAGCTCCATCTAAATGCACTGTCTGAAAGAATGATCGATCGCACCACAAACTAATTCCCAATTTCCCCTGATGAGCAGTTACCAGAAATTCTCCAGTGGTGCTAACTGACAGAGCTGTCGGGGCACTGGAAAATGTCATCCAATCAACACAAGTATTCGTTGGAACATCCCAAACACGAAGAGTTCCGTCAAAGGATGACGTGTAGAGATTGCGACCATCTGGGCCAAAGGCGACATCACTGATTGGACCAGTGTGCTGGCAAGTGCTACCAACTGTGCTGAATCTCCTCACAACAGAAAACGAAGAACAATCAAATAAAACAACACTGTAATCCTCCAGGGCAATTGCTAGCAGGTCGGAGTCTCGTGCATGAACTAATTTTGTGGCTGGGGCCGACAGGCTCACCGGGCTCTTTCTGTGGGGCGCGTGAGTAGTGAATGACCACAATATAAGTTTAGCATCAGAACCAACGGACACGAGTGTTTTGTTCAAAGTATCAACTGCCAAACCAGTTACCGATGAATCAATATGTCTTGCGAGCTGTAACCTACTTCGCCGCCGAGCCTCAGCATTCAAAACGCTAATATCTTTTTCTTCCTCATTATGCAGTTTGTGAATTTTTAATGTTCGTTCAAGCATTTTCGTGGTACGATTAATGTTTCCAGCAACCTTGGCATTCTTCTTCGTCTTGCCCTTGGAGTCCGTTGCGTCACGAGGGAACGATCCTCTAGGCATACCACTTTGAATATTGTACTTGTAAATTGCACCGCCCTTAGTTCCAACAACTGCAAAGTTACCACAAGAACTCATTGCTACAGCAGTGGCGTGGGCTGATTTTGGAGGCTGAACTTTCATCGCACTCACATTCCACTCTTCTTGTCGCAGGACAGGACCAGATTGAGATTTCTGCTTTGTACTCCATACGTATGCCATTGCATGATCTTTATGAATAGTAACCAAATCTCCCCAGTCCCTGGATTTCGATTCACAGTGTGATATTCCAGTAATTGGTTTCAACAGAAGATCGGCTTTCCCTCCTTCCAGCCCCAGCTCGCGAGCTTTCTTCACCAGTCCCCTACCTTGACCATACTCCCTATCCAAGACAGATCGCGCAGTACTAAACACTCGCAATGCATTATCTCCCTTTCCTCCACAACTGAGAATCTGACACGAAGCAGCATCTGTTCCATCTGCCATGGAAGCCAGAACGCCTCCATTGCTAGAATGCTGATAACGAACCACACACGGCGGTGCCACATGCCCCGCTCGCTGTCGTAGTACCCGCCCCGTGTGATTCGGATTATCAAAAATGTGCATCACCAAACTATTCGATTTCACCCCGGAAGAAAGGAGCAAAGGCTCCTGTGGCAAATACGCCAAATGCGATACGCCCCCTCGATGGGCATGTTCCATCTGACAAAGTAGCGTCCTCCTGGTATTCTTCTCCGTACTCGTGCTGAATTCATCATCGCTATCATCGTTGGATCTAGGCGTCAGATCCCAAATCGAAATGGTGCCATTCATCTGCCCCACTGCCAATGGTGCAATTTCATGCTCGAGTGCCATCGCATCAGTCCGAAAGGATAAACTCGTGATAGCTTGATTTCGCTGGTTCCTCTTGGAGGATCTCGAATCGGTATGCGTGAGGGAAAATAATTTTACGTCCATGCGAATATTGACGAGATGGACCATTCCGGAGGCAGTACCGATCGCCACGGTGTCCACGGCTGGACTTTGTTCAAGTACTGTAATCTTAGATTCTGCACCTCCAGACCCCAAACATTTGAAACTATGAATGACTCTACCGGATCGAATGTTTGCAAGTATCATATCTCCATTCGATCCTCCGATGAGAATCTTATTGAGGTAGGTAAGTGGATGCATGGCAACGGTGGGGATGAAGTCTGGCACGGTATGGAGAGGTATACGTTTTTGAATGGTGATTTTTCTCCTGGATGCAATGACAATGACAATTTCCCCATTGTGGTTGGTATTGTTGATGCGGTCCTCGCTATCTGTGGAGGCAGCATCGGAATCGGAATCAGAACCATCCGAGGACGTATTTGTAGACCCATCGTCATCCTCATCGGACATATCATCATCGTCACTATCACCCAAGAGCTGGACACCATCTTGCTCCTCTCCCTCTCCGACACTCCCAAAAGAATTCCTAGCACAAATTATGGCCAACACCATACAATTCTCCATTTTCTCCCCTCCTTGACCTTGGCTCTCATCCATATCCATCTCCATATCCACACCATCACCCTCACGCTGATCTTTTTCGAATTCGCCACTCACATCAAACTGGCTTCTACCGAGATTCACCACATCCACAATCCCCCATGAGCTATTACTCGAATTCTTCCCAGAGGATTTTGGAATAATGCTTCGAATATCCAAGCGTTTGTTCCTTTTATACAGCGAGAGATGACTCGCCCCCCATCTACCCTTGTAGGAATGCGTCGCTACAGTGAGATTGAGACTTGAGTCCGATATCGCATGATACATTTTCTCCCCAGATCCCCCAGAACCATTCTTTGGACCATGACTTCTTGTCCCCCTGAGACAATCCGAAACTAGAACTGGTTTCAGAGAATCGCATTTGTAAATGACGAATCGTTCCTGAAGGGGTACGGTGAGGAATGTGTCGAGGTGGGAGGTAGCGTTGGACATAGTGAATGGTTGGGAGGTGGTGATGAGTCCGATTGTTCGGTGGGGTTGGAAGAGTATAGACCCATCTTGATTCTGATTAGGTTGGGTATTGGTAGTGGCATTGCTATTGCTATTGCTGGCGATGTTGGTGCTGGTTTCGGATGGTGTTTCGGTTTCGTGGATTGTGGAGGTATCTTTTGAGTCTGACATTTTGTGGATTTTGTATTGTTATTTGGAGCCAGCCTACTGTAGTGTAGCCTATCCTAGCAGTGTTTTTATTAGCCTATTATCTTCAACAATGAATAATAGAGTCAATAGCATGTACTGTAGTATTGATGTTGCGAACTGCTATGTATTTGACTGTTCTTTCAAATAGAAAGATTAGAAAGATGAAGGGGACGAGAGATTTGATTTTGTGAGAAAAAGAGTTGGGTGGTCAGAGTGATTAGTGACTGATGAATCACGTATGAATTCAAACATGAAAGAAATGCACATCCAAAACAACAACACAACAACACAACAACACAAAAAAGTCCAAACGATCAAGTAACGAACATTATTCCCATTCCGTGTCGTGTACATACTGTATCACCAAATCATCACATCAGTCACTACAATAGTCACGTTTCACAATGTCTACTTCTCTACCAGCCTTTGGTAGCAGCAATAAACCATTTGGCAGACCTGATCCACAGCGGCAACAATCAGGAGGACAATCAGGGTCGGGATCGGGATCTGCATTGAACAGCAGTAGCATCTACAATAACGGCAACAGAAATGAACACGAAAACAGACCAGTCAATACTCCGCCCAATGGAAACTTCTCCTACAAGAGCGGTCTCCAATTCAACAGCAGCAGTAACAATAACAATAACGGTAACGGTAACAGCGGAGGAAACTCAAACTCTACTCCGGGCTTTGGCGGCTCTGGCTCTGGCAATTCCATGTTCAGTCAACCAAGCTTCCAGTCACAGTCGAAACCAGAAACAGGACTCTTTGGAACATCAACGTCTGCATCTGCGTCGGCGTCTTTGGTCACAACGCCAAACTTTGGAATCACAAATGGCAACAGTATGAATAACATCACGCAATCATCATTCCTCTCTCAGCATGCTAATCTCGGAATCAGGCAGAGAAACGTCAATACCGATTATAATGCAAGTACCAATGCAAACGCAAACGCAAATGCCAATGCCGGACTAAAATCACGTGCACCGCCACCCAAACGATCCATGATGACCATGACCATGGAACACATTCATCCCGCACCTTCCAATACAACTGCAAGTGCACCCACACGTAATACCGATGCTGACAATCACATTAGACCCTTGGATATTTTCCACAATAAAGAAAATCTCAATACAAACGATACGATTCATAGTCTTGCCATTTTCAAACAGCATGCCAGCAATGTGACACCCTCTGCAGGATTATCTGGAAAGGCACAGAGTCAGGTATCGGCTACTACATCTACATCTGCTGCTGCTGCCACAGAATCCAATGATGCAACTAAGAAACAATTGAACTACAATCAATGGGTGGTACTGTACGGATTCACAAATGCCGCACAATATGCTACAGTCATGTCCAATTTCGAATCCTACGGGACCATCATTTCCAAATACCCCAGCAGTCCAAGTAAAGGTGGTGGACAAAGTGCAAGTGCAAATCCCGATCTGTCTACGAATTGGGTATGCATCCATTATCAATCCGCACTGCAGGCAGATAAAGCCCTCTGTCAGCATGGTTCGTTGCTCGATGTCCATGCCCACTCACAAAGTTCTTCCATGTCTTCGTCTTCCATGTCCATGCCTATGATTGTTGGTGTCATGAAGATGGATGCGGCGGTGGCGGACAAACTCGGTCTCAAAAAGTTTTTGATTGAGGGGAGTAGTGGTGTCGAACGGATTGGTGTGGGGTGGAATTTGAAACAGGGTGTCCACGGTTCTGGTGCTGGTGCTGGTGCTGGTGCTGGTAATCCTACGAGTGCATGGGACGAAAAGGACGTGCTATTGATGGGGAATGAATCTCGAGGACGTGGAAGTGGGCCGATTCGTGGAGGCGTGGAAGTGGATATGGTTCGTCGGGATAGTGTTTGTTATAAGATTCTCGCCTGGGTGTTTGAATGGTGATAGGATAGTTGGATATTAGAATTACTGTACTGCACTGTATCAAACTGTGCCGCGCTGAGGTATGATGGGATACGTGGACATGTTGTATGTATCCCGCATAAGGTGTTTTCTCACCAAACAAAGTTCAAAGTGTCCTGAATACAAAATATTGTTTTCTCCCTGCGATGATGTACTCGCGTCCAAATAGAGAAAGAACTAGTATGCTATTTGTAATTTTATAGTTCGTTTCTTACTCGATGAGAAAAGGCGTTCAAACATGATAAACACCACAAATAATATTTCCAGAACCCACTTGAAAGTTAGCGCGAAAGTCACCAATTCTACCCTGCCTTGGAGGGTGCTATCCTAACTCATTCTAAATGAATGAATCTCTTTCAAAGAAAGGAGTGAGCGTCGCGATACTGATCTGTGATTGCTACACGCGTGCGTATCAAACATAAAGAGGCGTGGCCGACTCTTCCTTCTTTTGGAGCGATTTGAATTTCATAGATCATAGAAATATCAAAAGTAGAAACTGTTGTGGATAGTAAAATCGAGCATGGTGGGCAAGATGTCTGTCCAGCATGAGCACACTACAGTCAGCCAGTGTCCCACCGACAGTAAAATATCGAAAATGATTCGAATCAGATGCTTTTTTGGATGGTTCCAAATTTGCTCTCACGTAAAGAAGATAGTTGGTGTTCATATTTTTGCTGTGCTTACTCGTTAGTGATGGTCGTAAATGATCCCTTGCGAATCAAAAAGGCGCTGATCGAATTATCAAATCGCTGCACAGTAATCCAAAAAACTGGTGATCTCTTTCAACCAAAAAAGAAACATAGTCGTACACGTACATGTACCAGATATAAAGATGATTCTACCTGCACTTGCCTCAAAACTATGACCCAGCGGATATCAACTTTATATATGAACTTATTTCAGGTTTGCTGTACCCACGTACTACGACCAACCAGTAATGTCAGGGTCGGAGTATAACCCTTTCAAAGTTGTTTTCTGAAGCTCCTCCTTCGCATCACCGAGACGCTTCGTGTATTCTGTACACAAATGCTTGCCAATAATACCGACAGAAAGTCCCATGACGGGATTGCTGAGGACAGCATTCCTAACTTCGTTTGGCAACGAACGCTTCTTGGGGTAAAACAGACGGCACTTGGGCATGAGAATCTGATCTTCGTGGTAGAGACGAATGTTCATACCAGTATGCTTGTAAAATTCATTAGGGATTGGCAAGGTGAAGGGATACACGAGTGTTGCGGCATCTCCATCGTTCGAAACACGCAAGTGTCTGATACTTTTGCTCTTTTCGAGTTCATAGAAATGATCACGGAACTCTTGATCGCCACAGCATGGTGATGCAAAGGATACATTTGTAATATTACATACTGGACTTGTAAAAAGGCGCACAGCTGTAACTTCAGCAATAGTCTTGTAACCAACCCTCTAACATCTTCGAGAACCTCATGAGTAAAATACAAAACGAACTCACAAAAATTATAATTGTACCAAGTTCAAAGGTACGTACGGTTCTTGCAACATTTTCAATTCAATCATTTGTGATGAGATGAAAGTTGGAATGGATTGCGACGTGATGCACCAAATTCAACAAATACATTCAGCAGTGCAGCATTTTAAGTTTCAATTTCTGATGTCTTATAATATCTCCAATTTAGAAAGCCTACTACTAAGAGCCCTGAGAATGGCCATGATGATGGTGATGTCGTCATCGTCGACACCGGCGATGATTTCCTGCGATTGAAGAAAAGCGCTAAGAGCCATAAGAATGATGAAGACATTGGCATCGTCAATACCGGCAATGATTTCTGAGAATGAGATCAAAGTCATCCTCAAGTTGATGTAAACTCATGGCGTCACAAGTAGGTTGGATTCTGATGGGTAAAACTTAAAAAAATACTTGATGCTCAATGTCGAAAATGAAGTACTTGCACTTTCAACTTACCGCTCCAACATGAAGATGTTATCAAACTTAAGCTTTTCAGCTACAGCATGTCTGAGAACATAGTTTGCCATGCCATAATGTAGCAAAGCAACGACTTTCTGGGAAAGGAGTTAACATCACGCTTGAGCGTCTGGAAGGCCTTGCCAGCTCCTGGGGCGTTCGTGCCGTGATCACACAAGTAATTCTCAAGTCCTCCTTCATTTGGTCAAATAACAGACACGAGCGTGAATTTGCTCTTGTTGAACTTCTGCCTTCGTTTAATTGTTCAGATCCTCCATGTGTTCGCCAGCCAGGCTGAGTGTTGAAGCCATGGACACAAAACAAAGGTTTACCATCTCCGCCTTCTACATCAAATCACCGCAACTGGTACAGTCTCCGCCTCGAACAAGCGCTTACCATCCTCGTGATCCTTGTCGTTGATTTGCCTGACGTTTTCAAGGACCGTGGCGGTGTCGTCGGCTGCCTTCTTGCCCGCGATGGATCCGCTGAACCCCTGGTACTGTCTGTGCCTTCGACCGGTTGCACATCGATGCCGGTCAATACCAATCCATCGTAAATGATGCGTGGTGCCATGGCTGGTGTATTGCAGTTCTGTGGTTCTTTTATAAAATCACAAAAAGATATTTTTTTCAAGAAGATAAGGGAAGTCTATCTACTGTAGGCGCAGTCAGCATACTGTAGAGATTAAAGATCACAATGGAAGAAATTACAATAATAACTTCTCGATCACCAAGAGGATTCTACAACAAAAAGTCCGCGGTAATGATCAAACAAAGTTACATGCCCGTAGTAAAATTGTACCCACTCCCCTAAAAGCTAACATTAAACTTTGCTGCAAGCCGCCCTTGCTTCTTGCGTTTTTTGTTCAACGTCCGTTCATGCCATATACGAAAATAGAACAGCGATTCCACATCTTCGACAGCTGCTGTGACCACCCTGAACGATAATGGCTGTCCTTCTCCTAACACCTTAGTGAAGTCCACAGTCATGAATGGAAGACGAAGACGATAATCGGCAATGTCAAGAAATTCGTCAAACGTATGAAACGTGTAGACTAAATCTGGATCGCATTCATGCACCGCAGCAGTCTCTGGATTTCCCAATATACGTTTACGTGCTTCAGATGACTCCAAATCATTACTAAGGTGAGTCCGTTCTGGCAACGTTACGGCCGTGATATCTGGTTCTTCCCCTGGTTCATCGATACTAATGTTGTGCGAGCCGGACCCGAGTAAGGATAGAATTTTTGGTCTGTTTGACGATAGATCCAAGATGATTCCTGGTATCAATCGGTTGAACAGTTTTGACATCAGCCGAGCCATGCGAGGGGGGGACGAAAGCGACATTTTCTTATCATAGATATCACCAAACCAAAGCTCTGACATCTTCAGAGGACGCTTGAATTGACCTTGGATGACTACTTGTCGGTGAATCTTGTTCTGCGTGCCATGGTTGAAGTAAGCGTGGCTGCTGTCAGGATCGTCCGACTTTCCATCTTTCAAGCGAAACAGTATTTGACCTTTGAAGAGATTACTCTCAAACTTGAAGGGGACGCCAATAGGCATTGGTCCTGCCATATTTTGTCCAGGGCATCTTGTATCGCCCGCTGGTTGTATGAAAACAGGACGGTGTTTCCAATGAATCACGTCGGGCAGATTTGCTGTAGCTTCGGCGAGATCAACATTAATGGGGCGCTTTGGATCCAAAACCATTTTTGTTCTCTCATCTTTCAACTTCTCTTTTTCTTCGACAGGATCATTCATGGCAGAAGACTTTGAATACGGCTTTGGTGCATCTTTCCAAGCGACAACCGGTGGTCTTAATCCAACATAGATTATGCCAAAAAGCGGCAGCAGAATCAATTGTAAGGTAACGATATTTGCAGCATATGGTTCTAGAGCATTTCTTAGAAACCTTATTCCTCCAACAATTTTTTCAATCATGGTGTCTCCAAAATGATAGGAATACACCATCATCGTCATCAAATACATCGACAGAAGAGGATGGACTTCGAATTGAAACGTCAAAAGTTTCTTCTTCTTTTGGGAAACATTATGCGTGCAAATATCATCATCAGGATTTGATATTGTATTGGCAACATCTGAAATTTCATAAGAACAAGCCTTTCTGTGTGCTCCACCTTCAGACACAGATCTTCTTTGAATGCTTCGATTATGTTCATTCTCATACTGCTCGTCTTCACCTTTTGGTACAGCACAAACGCCGATACATCCTGACCGAATGCGTTGAAGGATTTTCACAGGGCTGTTGGTCCTTCTTTTGTCGAGTAGAATTACACATTCCCCACCAACATGATCATTGTCTACGTATGATTTTAAAGCTCCAGTTGAAGCATTCTTCTCCTCCTCCTCGATGCTTTTGTTCTTCATCATCATGAATGGATGAGTCCTCAGTGTCTTGATAATATTCCTATCGTGCTGCTTCAAATAGAGATGGAATTCTGTGTATGTCCATGAAGCGAAAATCTGTGAAGTGTGTTATTTCGCTTTTTTAATGACGATAACAAAGGTGCGCATACTCTGAGAGGAAGGAATTCGGTAACAAAAACATGAGTGTCTTCTTGCGTGGACCGCACCGTCCTTATCGTCATATTTTTGTCTGAAGTTTCAACTTATTTATTTTTTGTGAGTGATAGATAGTATGTACTTTCAGCTTTGAAATCCTACCGTTGAGTACTTTGAGTGTATGTACTTTACCACGATCCTCAATCTTCGTTTACGCAAAGGAGTTGTAAAGACTATCGCCAACAAATGGTACCGGTACAGATGTTGGTATGCACACATTTATTTAAAAACTACGTGTGCAGTATTTTCGGATTTGAACTTGATAGTTTCAAGTAAGTTACTACGATTATATTCGCTCGTAATATTCATACTACACGTGTATTAATTAATTATATCATCGACACCCCTTTGATGAATTTCGCGACAAAATTACCAAGATGCTCAAAGGTGAGAGATATTGAATATATTTAGTATTCTTCATCAGCATAATCCCCTTCAGTTCCATCCTCCGCGGTATCCATAGAAACCTCTTCATAATCCTTCTCGAGAGCGGCAAGATCTTCACGAGCCTCAGAGAACTCTCCCTCTTCCATTCCCTCGCCGACATACCAGTGCACAAAGGCGCGCTTGGCATACATGAGATCAAACTTATGATCAATCTTGCTCAATGCATCAGCGATGGCAGTACTATTGGCAACCATGCAACAAGCACGCTTTGTCTTGGCAATATCTCCTTCAGGTATTTCAAGAGGAGGCATGGCGTTGATACCGCATTTAAATCCAGTAGGACACCAGTCGACAAACTGAACACTGGATTTATTCTTGATGGTACTCATGGCTTTCTTGACGTCTGACGGGGTGACATCACCACGGTACATGAGACAACAGGACATGAATTTTCCCTTGCTAAGGTCGCACTTGGTAAGGAGACTATTTGCATTGGTCATGACGGATGAGGTCAATTCTGGCACAGAGAAGGTTTCATGGTATGCCTTTCCTCGTGACATAAGAGGGGCGTATGCGGAGACGAGAGTGTGAAGACGGGGATAAGGCACGAGAACGGTAGGGAAGTCATTGATGTCTACGTTTAGCGATCCACTGAAACGAAGGGAGGCTGTCAAAGAGGAGACTACTTGGGCAATGAGCCTATTCAGGTTCTGGTAGGAAGGGCGTTCAATATCGAGTGTAGTCTTACAGACATTGTACAGAGCTTCGTTATCCAGATTGAAGGTAAGGTCAGAAAACTCAAGGAGAGAATGCGTGGAGAGTACAGCATTATAAGGCTCGACAACAGCTGTGGAGACCTGGGGAGAAGGAGTGATGGTGAAACTCATCTTTGTCTTACGGCTGAAATCGACAGCAAGACGCTCGAGGATAAGAGACCCAAGACCTGATCCAGTTCCTCCACCAGTAGAGTGGAAAACGAGGAACCCTTGAAGGGAGTTGCAGTTGTCGCTCATCTTGCGGACCTTGTTAATTACAGTGTCGATCATATCCTTTCCAATGGTGTAGTGACCGCGTGCATAATTATTGGCAGCATCCTCCTTACCACTAATGATTGATCCAGGATGGTAGAGATTCTTGTACGTTCCTGTGCGAATGGTGTCACAGACTGTTGGCTCAAGATCCACCATGATTGCCCTGGGGACATGTTTACCCTCCTGGGTTTCACCGAAAAAGGTGTTGTAAGGACTGGACTCAGTGCCAACAGATTCATCGTTTTCCATATACCCATCAGGGTTGATCCCATGTTCAAGGCAATAAAGTTCCCAACATGATTCTCCTACAGCTAGACCAGCCTGTCCGATGTGAATGCTGAATAAGGACAAGGCACAAAGTAGAACGTTAAAAAAAATGTATCCTGTACGTGTACATCACAATATCGTCAGATCTGCCGTTCACAATGAGTTAGTATGTTGAGACCTTGATCTTGATTCCACAGCTGCTTATGAGTTCGAGCATCATACTGAAATACGCACCTCAGCAATTCTCTTCCCATGTTTGAACGTTTGTTTATAAATTTAATGGAAGTGTAGTGTTGTAATATGTTATTTACCGTTGCGAGCTAGCTAGTTCTATCGTCCGGCGCTGATAGCGAGCTAGAACCAGCCAGTAAATCCCAACACAGTGGCAACATTTGAATATTCTCAGCTAAAATAGTAGGGGCCTTGCCCCCTGGCCGTTTAGTTTGTGTGAAACTTGATGATTTGAGCTTGATTTGAGTCAAGTCATAACCCCCTTCATAATCCCCTCCTACAATGCCAAAATGCCAACCGCTCTATTTTATTAAAATATCGCTTCAATTTGAAATTTGGCTAAAAAAGCCCCCTTTGAACTTTCAAACTGTACTCTTTTCAAAAATTCGGAAATTTTGAAAATAGTCGTCAGTGGACTATTATAAGTTTCCCTATCAGGATGGGACTTGGAATTTGAAAAAATAAAAATAAAATTTGAAAATGACGCCGCTTTCGATTGGGCTCTCAACAAACCCACAACATCAAGATCAATTTGAAATCAACGCAATCGATCAAGCTATCCAAGCCGCTTCCACTCTTGATTCTTCTTGCCCATTCAACTGAATAAGATCTATTTCTCATGA
>Ga0209712_10003975_pt1 | contig 11893 bp, 9 predicted proteins | sample ArcOceMetagenome_FD_187443 | JGI IMG/M metagenome (GOLD analysis project Ga0209712, IMG submission 187443) | Marine eukaryotic phytoplankton communities from Arctic Ocean - Arctic Ocean - Greenland ARC118M Metagenome (SPAdes) (version 2) | ecosystem: Environmental > Aquatic > Marine > Oceanic...
GCCCCCCCCACCCCCCACCCACCATTATGTACTTCAGCTATCAGAAAACAGAAAAGGAATGTTCTCCAAGAAGGTGTTGACAGACAGACGGCCCCTATAGGCCTATCTCCAAAAGAGCGATACCTAATATCAACTAATATCCTCGCCAAGTACTCACTAATTCTAATACTATCTTTACCTCTATAGGCCTGCAAACGTGATGTTTGAAAAAGGAATATGTTTCTTGCTCCGCCATTACTATTAGTTATTAAGTATTGATCAATTTCAAATTACTTTCAAACCTTCCAATATCTTGAACTGCTTAGCACCACGCGTACTAGTACATATTTATTCATTGATATTTAATCTCCTGAAAAGTCTGCCCCAGTTCACTCTAGGAGGTTTGAATTTTGACCTTCACGTTTCCAACTGAATTCCTAATTCATCCATAATCCTCTGTTTACATCGCAATAAGCGGTCACCTCTTTCTCTCTTCATTATAACTTGTGGCTTGTTGTGTTTGTGTCGCACCTTTTCCTCCGACAAAGCAAGGAAATCCAAGTCTTGCGAGCGAAGCGTAGGAGCGACGATTCTCCTGGTCGACGGAGCTTCTACTATTTCGTGTCTTGATTCACGGTCTGCACTCGTAAAGGAGTAGATTTCGCCAATCCTTTTATTTGATATACTCCGAACTATTGATGCCAGTATATCATTTGCCTCGTGATCGAAGAAACCATCAGTCTCTACCTTGTTTGATTTGACCTTTGCCATTAAAATTCGCATCCCGGGGCTTTCATTTGCATTGTCCATGGCATCTTTTAACAAACTTTGCATAGCCTTGTAATGCGGATTGTTTAGCAACGATGCCGGGATGTGAATGTTGTTGCAAGCATCGTCGCTACCACCGCAAAAAAAGTCTAGTACGCTACTACTGTCCGTCAGGAGTAGCACCTGTACCCTATTTTCGATAGGTATATGTTTCAATGCAGTTTTTATGCCCAGTGCCGCGGCAGCAACTTCAGATTTACTAATGTCTCTCGCATTTTGAGTATGTATTCTTCTAGTGGACAATGTCACACGATCGAAATACGTATCATTGGCAAGATTTTTTTCAATGAATTTTATTTCGCGGAGTATAGATGAAAGGCCGGATATCTTATTAGCTCCCCTCGATGCATCACTCGTGATCACCAATAAACTTTGTTGCGTTCTTGCTCTTTCTGAACCACCATCACTTCTGTATGCATTCTCTATAAGCGACGCGGCGTCTAACGAAGATATTCTCTCGCAGACAGGACATGTTTTTAGTTCACCCGATACATGATTCACTAAGCTGTGGGTTAACTCGAGTCTGAGAATGACTGCGATAAGGAATATATTGAGCAAGAATTTGCTGTTCCATTCTTTTCGAGACATTATCATTACATTCACACCGACCAAAATTTTTAACCATCCAAGAGTTGTTGAATGGTGTATCAATATATTCCAATCGTGCAAGCAACAATAATAATTAGTTGCAAGAAGGCTCGTCACAATACTCTAGCTAACTCTACTTGCATGTATGGTACGAGTGACGAGTGCACTACAGTACTTAGAACTTTTGTTTGTTGTGCGTCGTGTGTTGTGGTGGTGTGAACTGCGTTAGTTATGTACGAGTTTTTAGCTCCACATAGGCCTGGGAATAGTCACTATCCAAGTCTACATAGGAGTGTCATCATCGTCATTAGCGATACTCACTCACTTTTCACCTTTACTGTAGCCTATAACCTACCACTAGTTAGAAGCCTCATAGTCCTGAAGGTTGTTACGCCTATGATACGTTCAGTTACATTACATCTAATGAATTGTTGTGTTTGTATGTTGTACAGTAGTACCAACAAGTATGTACGGCGTTGCAATGATATTTTTCCACCGAAAAAGGCGGGAAACTACAACCACCGTGGGCCCTTCATTTTTCTAAAAAGAGTGTTTTATATTATATTGCAGATCCGACAAAAATCAACCATCAAACTTTCATCAGTTCAGCAGTTGCTAGATTACAGTGGTACGCCTCACTCACACATTTATAAAATCACATGTCAAACCTAAAGGAAGAGGCTAAGGAGGAGAAAAAGCGTCGGAAGCAGGAGAAAAAAGAGAAGAAGAAGCGCAAGAGGGATTCAGTTGAACAAAATACCGCACCGCATAAAAATAAAGTGAGGAGACAAGATGATGACAACCAAGCATCTATGGCGAACGCCCATAGCCCTTTTCAGAAGAAGTCCGTGAACATTATGATGTCTTTGCTACCAGCTGCCATGGGAAACGTCCAGAAGGCTATACACACATCTATGCAATCCATGTTATTGAAATACTCCGACAGTCTAGGTGGAGTTCTTCTCTCATACGATAGCATCAAGATCGACGAAAAGAAGAACGACGGCCGTTATGGAACAGTCCTGAATGAAATGCCCCATATGCACTTTTTTATCACGTGCAATGTGCTTGTATTTAACCCATCTATAGGAAAATCCTTGACTGGTGTAGTCAACGAGACCTTTCCCTCACATGTGGGTGTCCTGGTTCACGAACTATTCAATGCAATGATCAGCGCAGAGTCGTTGAGAGATAGTGGGTTAACATTTGATGCTGACCTAAATGAGTGGTCGAAGGATGATACAATGGCTCCTGTTGCTATTGGAGATTCAATCAAATTCACTGTTGATAAAATGCACGAATGCAATGGCCTCATTTCGCTAGAGTGCAAAGAACCAATTATTATTTAGTTACATCAAAAGTAGCCAGTGTTTGCAGTTGGATCATTTTTTTCTGTTCTGTTAAAATGTCTGTACCAATGAGGATCATCATATGTAGGATTTTTCTAACACAGAGGCTAGGAACTCAATCCGCAATCCGTGGGAAATAGAAAGTATGATTATAGATCAATAAAAGTAATCTTAAAAAATATGAGTTTTATGAATAGAATGATTGAAACTTATCCTGACAGCCTCAGAACTAGTCAAGAGATGCGGCGTCCAATCCCCAGATGCAGAGAATCATTACCCCTAGTACTGACAGACCGGCTCCAAGATATCCTCTCCGACTAGGCTTTTCTCCTTTCATGAGTATACCAAGAGGCAGGGTGTAGAGCGGAGTCACAGAACACAGCGAGACTGAAAGAGCCAAAGGGATCTCGAACAAGGAAAAATTTGCCAGTGCAGGTGCGAAAAAAGTCACGAAACAAACACCAATAGACACGATAATCCAAGGAACTGCTGCCATTCGTGGTAATCTATACCACGGTCGGATGCGCGAGCTGCGTATTTGCAGCGGTGAAAGTACTTCATGACTTCTTGATTGCCGCTGTTTTCTCCTCTTTCTAAAATCACGCAATTTCAGCAGAATTGACAGAGCGCTCATCACAGCACCCGCAAATCCTAGTCGACATAAATTGATCTCCCACGTAGACATGCCAAGTCCGTGCTTCTTTGTTAGATATGATCCATACGCGTCTAGCAGCACATTGACAACAGCAAGGAAGTAGCCAGTCCTCAAGCGAAGAGTCCTTTGGAACTTGGTTTCTCTCCTAACTTCGCTTCCATACAAGCCAGGGGGTGGACCGCATTCTGTATCAACCGAGACAAAGGAGCTTTGCGATACAAAGGAGTTTTGAGAATTTAAACGAGATCTGCTTTTCCTTGGAGTGTCGACAGGCGTCGTCGGTTTCTCATCGGCCCTGTCGGGTGAGGTCTTTTGCGACGGACTGAGCTTTGTATCTTCTGCCGGGTTAGTTTCACTGTCCTTCAGATTGTACCGCGATTTTTTTAGAGCAGATTTTAGAGATTTTGGTTTCAATGGAACTGCGTCTGGAATGGCGACTGACATGTCATTGGGAAATGTCTCGACTTGAGTATTCTGCTCGTCGTAAACATGTTTCGAAGGTGGCGAATCTGCATCTATTTCTTCCTCAGGGAAGAAGAAATCGTCGTCGTCGTTATCAAAATTCTCCATTGCAGAATTTACATCCATGTTGAGACCTTCGAGGCTCCCCATGCTGCTAAATGAAATGTTTCCAAGAGAATGCTTACTTGCCCAACTCGATCCATTTGGCCACTTCCTCAAATCCGGGCTTGAAGATGTACTGCTTCTATCAAGGTTACAAAATATTGTCGCATCAACGCAACCTCCCCTCCCATCTTCCAAGAGCATCATGAGATCATCATCATCAACAAGTAACTCCTCAACATCAGCTCTTAAATCATGTCTGCTCAGAGGCCTTCGATGCATGCCAACCATTCTGACACGATTGCTTTCGTCATTCATAATGGTCACGATTTCTGCATCTTCTCCATCAGTACCATCGCTAATTGCACTGTGGCCACCTGTACTCAAATCATCGTTACTCATTGTCAGAACTAGATCCCCTCTTCGCTTCATGCTTCCTCTAAACTTTTTTTCTTTAATCTGCTCGACTTTCGCGAGGGAAGCCATCAAAACAACATAAACACCCAGTGTGGTAAGTATCATCCCCAAAAATGCAGCTGGGTATAATGCTTCATCCAAAAGTATATGTCCAAGGATAGCTGCCGCGAATGGTTTGATAGTATCAACAACCAAAACTCGTCTTGCACCAATTAAACGAAGAGCTTCAAGCTCGGCACAGTCACCAATCACAATTCCAAGCAGAGCCGAAAGGATAATAAACGGTATTTGATGTGCCTGGCCATCAAATGGTCTATGATACGATTCTGGATAAGGAGGAGGGCTTCGTAGTCTTTGCTGGTATGATTCATTTTTATGTTCTTCTGCATTTGTCATTCCCGCAGCATCTTGGTACGAGGCATCGTAAGGAGTCTTTTTCCTTCGTTCAAGAATAACGTATTCATTTGTGTCAACGGGCATTTCTCCAATTACTTGTAAACGCCTTTGATGCTGGTTCTGCGAGTTTTGGTTCTCTTGTATAAATTTGTCTTCAGCTTGTAGTCGTTGCTGTTCGATCTGCTGCTGTTGGTTTTGTTGCTGTTGTTCCAAATCTTGCTGTTGCTGTTGCTGCTGCTGCTGTTGATTTTGCTGAGGCTGCTGCTGCTGTATCTGCTGCTGCTGTATCTGCTGCTGCTGTATCTGCTGCCGCTGTATCTGCTGCTGCTGCTCCAAAAAATTCTGTTGATTCAAAAGTTGCTGATGTTCAAAAACCTGCTGTTGTTCCAAAAATTGTTCTTGTTCCAACTGCTCATGCAACATTTTTTGTATCGTAGAATCTGCATTTACAGGGTTCATTTGATGCTGCATTTCCTTCTCATATTGTGAAGTGTATCCCATGGGATCATTATTAAATTTCACGACATCGATCGTGTAGTCTAAATAGGGAGCATTGCTATCATAGACAACCATGCACAGGAAGAGGAATGCAGCAAAGTTACATTTGTACATGTTCAGAGCAAACGCGGAACCTCTAGCTTTGGACCAATAAATGTCCCATTCTAAGAATCCCACAGCTTCCAAGAGGGGGGCAAGCAGTGCTGCTGCAATTCCCTCACCAACAGCCATATCTCACTCAAATTTCTGTGACTCCACTCCAGCTCGCAGTGCTTTGTTCACGTTTCGGCCGTCGAATATCTTGGGGTGTTGGTTTGTAGTTGTACCGGTAGGAGTGGAACAAAAAGACCGGTATGTCATACACGTAACTTGTAATGACTTAAAAGACTCTTGGGACGGTCTGCCGTCCCTATTTCACTTAATACTTGCGAAAAGAAATGGCGCGCCACGGATGATTTTTTTCTAGCAATGCTGTTCAATGTCCCTAAAATTAATCCGCAGAATACACACACACACAATCCTAATTTTGAATTTTGAATTTGTTTTCTTCTTCGTTCAGGCCCAATTGAATTCGAAGCAGATTTCTTGAGCATGTGGCACCCGGATCCCAGTCACAGTGAATGTATCGTTTGATCTGAGACGCAGGGAAGATGTCAGGGTCGCCTTCATATCTATTATTCCTGGCCTGCTTCGAGTAGAGCTTCGGGGGTAGAGCGAGGAGGAGGACCGGTCTTAGTGTTGGAGGAGGAGATAGCGTGCGTGCTGCATATTCAATATGGCATATCGGCGTAATATTCTCAATAAATGTCATAACCATTCTTTCGATTGGAGGAATATCCACTCACCCAAGAAAACCTGTACAACGGCAACCTGCAACGTCATTATGATCGTCCGTGGGATTTCTCTTGCCTGAAAGAAGCCGTCTTGACTATCCTCAAACAAAGCCATCATCAGATCTGTTCCTTTATGGTGGTGTCGAGGTTTGTTACGACAGCGGTCGATCGAACCAGAAAGGAGCCCAAGGACCTTACATTGTTGCCATCAAAATCACTTTTGGCTATTCATGGCGAATTGCATAGACACTTCTTATCGAACCACGTTCGCTACATTATCCCGTGCTTTACATGCCGGATGAAACGGTTACTTGAGGTCGACCATTCGGTTTACACTTTTTTGAGCCTCGTTACCACGACTCATCGTAGTTTGAAAGAAAAGTTTTAATTTATTGCACATCAAGTTCAAAGTGATACAAATGCTTTACTCATACACATAATTCTTTTTGTCATCGACGCGACAGTCTGCTCTTCCTCTCATTTGACCCCGATGGTTGAAAGCCTTACTCTCAATCAATCCACTCTGAAAATCGTCCAAAAATTGCGCTTTATCAACCTTTCTTGCCTTTCTTATGTTTGAGGCGACAATCTCTCTCTGCTTATGACGATCGCCGAGTGCTCCTGCCACAAGTGAGTCACCTCCTACGCCCCAAACTTCCATAGATTCCAAATCGAAAATCTTTGAAGGATTACCTAATTCGCGCGGTGGCAATAATCTACCTCCTTCAAACGTCAAATCAGAAGCTCCTGCCTTGCATCCATCAAAGGCCTCTGAAATGAAGAGTCTGGGGTTTGTCGTGTCACCACCAAATCCAATACCATGCGCCAAACCATCGTACCCTCTAGACCTGCTTTCTGAATTGCAATACATAAAATTGGTCCCTACTCCGCGTGGTCTCATAACTTTCACAGTGGGCTGTATGCCGAACAAAAAACAGTCAGAGTTACCATAAAAGTCTTTTGATTCTTTCCATGCTGTGGTCGTACTCGCTCCAAATATACCGCCTGTCTCAGCTTCTTTTATGATAATGAGAGTTGGCCCACTATATCCCAATAGAGAATTCTGTAATCTGTTAAACGATAATCCATCAGAATCGCTTGTGTATAGCCTATGCCAGGCTCCGCCCAATGAAGGAGACATGGCAGCAAATGTGAACAATAGTGGAGAACCATCTTTCTCAAAGAATGCACTATGTTGTCCACGCAGTTTGGGGAAAACAAACTCAGACCTCGATGGAGGATAAGGCTTGTCTGGAAACAAAATCAGATGCATGAAAGTCTCAAGGCATGAACTCAGACAAGGGGCGTTTGCCTCTGCCCATGTCAAAAACAATTCAAGCGAGATGTTGTTTTTGTCTTCGCTCCCAGAAGGCGTCTTGGCATCCGCGTGCGATTGCGATGGTTCCATTCCCATGTACACGCCTCCAGCCATTCCTGGGACCGAATGCTTTGCAGCAAATTCCAATACTGATGCTGTCAAAGCATTACCAATATCTTCAGGATACATTGTAGACGGCTCAAACGGATGTATAATTCTTTCCTCCTCCTCTTCTTCCTCCTCCTCCTCTTCATTTTCATCCAATTCTCCACTTTCGATCATCCTCTCCCTTTCTTGCTGCATCGCTAAGCGCTGCCTTTCTTTACTCTCCAATCTCTCCTTTTGATCTTGCATCTGAATCTGATTTGTCATGTACTGAGTATAGATGGCACAGGCAAGAGACAATCTATAAAAACAGTCCATCAGTTTCTTTGCATTTGCATGACTGGAATCATCCTGTAAAGAACAACAATTAAACACGCAAATTAAAGCTTTTCTCGAACCCCTCCTTGATGTTTCGGAAGCGCCATCAATAAACTTTTCTAGTCTCTTCCATGCGATTTTGGTGCGAGCATCATCTAGATTGTCCTTATCGTAGTCTGTCATATTTGTCGAAGGAGAAAGAAGGATAAATAGCTTCTCCTGTAATATTTGACCAAAGTTCTTAGGAAGCACATGCTTTTCGATGATGGTCATAATGTGCTTGATTTTTGTGCGTTCTTCCAACATTTCCGGCGATGTAGGCCGGAAGAGACCTGGATCCACTTTCAGCAAGTTATCGTATGGGTTTTCACGATGAAGGGAGAAGTCTGCTGGCAGTAGAGTTGAACAGAATACTGCGAGGTCGACGAGCCAAGAATTAGACATGTTTTCTCTATCAAACACATAGTTCTTATCATCGTTGGCAGCATTTAAATACGTCATGCATCGTGCGAGACGAAGAATTTCATCATCACCAAAAGGGTTGTGATCACCAAGAAGAGATACTTGATCCTTCAGTTTCGCGTAAGGATCCTTTGGCGCTGAAGATGCTATCCCCATTATTGAGATTTGGGAAGGTGGATGTTTGTGGATGAATGTTGAATACTTTGAACACAAACACTCAAGTACTACTGCTGCCGCCGCGCAGAAGAGACGCAGATTCAAAAAGATCCGGTACATAGATCGATCTTCTGTTTGGCGAAAAATACCCATCCCGCCCTCCTCCTCACTACTGTTTTGTTGTACTGTATGGTACCAGGCCTGGTACAGTAGTACCCATACAGGTTAAATAATTGACCCATGTACGCGAGGTAGTGTACCGGGTGCGACAGAAAATTAAAGTATTTACTGTACAATACGACGGTATGTATCTTATATATGTACAAAAAATAACACACAGAAGCAAATAGTAATTTCGAAATTCCAAGCGAGCTATTGCATTGAATGTTAATTAAGAATTTGCTTATATCGCATTAGGAGTCAAACTTTGTTTCATCAAGACTGACCAGGAGGCTGAGCACGTTTTTTTCACATATTCCAATCTATAAAAAAATAATCTTCCAAATCATGTTGAATACAGTGCAGTAGTGGTTGGCAGGAGGATTGACATATGAAAGATCATACTATGCGTGGTGATGAATCAAACAATCTTTATTATCTTTAGGAGGAAGGGCAATGCAGCTCCAAAAACTGGACTAAATCTAATGCGCATTCATATCCTATTTTGTCCCGCCAGACGAATCTTTCATTTTTGCTGCACTCATTGCAAATAGTCGCTCTTGCTCCTTCAGCAGTTCTTCAGTCATGGCCCTATTCTTCACATTCTTTTTCACCCGTGCAGTCTTTGCACCTTTCTCCGATCCACCGCTAGCTCCCGCACTATCATCAAAATTGATATGAGGAGAAGAAGCAATGTCAACAAATTCCAACCGTTCAAGAGCTACTTTGACATGCTTTGGCATTATGGTTCGGATAGAATCACTATCGCTATGACTTTTCTTTGAAGCATCCTCTCCGGAAGCAATTTCGGATGACAGCAGGGCAACAAATTGCCCATGTGCTTGGCGAAGAATTTCCATTGCCTCTTTTGAACAAAATATATGTTTCTTAGTTATTGTGTCTGCATTCGACTTCCTTCTATCTGTTGCAGAAACACTTCCACTGTCATTGCTCGACTCTCCCGCGACTGATGATACTAAATGAATGTTGAGTTGGGCAACAGATGCTTCAAAGACTTGAGGTGTCATCAAAGTATCTGCCAATTTTCTTTTCTTTTTTGGTGGCATGATTCAGTTGATATTTCACCTCGATCCTTTTCGTATTGGGCGGCTGCAGCAGTGGATTGGCCTTACCGGTACATTATAAACGATATATCGATAGCATCGTACGGTATACCCCGGTATCGATGTATCATACAATAGTGAACAGCGATACGAGCGGCAGTTGTTGCGGCCGCGAGCAAGTTTCTCACTTCTCCGTCCGTATTATTCCGGAAGTTGGAAGGCTATCCCCGTTGAACTTGGTACAGGAAAGGTAGGCCATTCTAACAGTTCTTCTCTCATTTTTTGTTCTGCTGCATCGTCGCCTTCCGTTGGACACAAAATGCAAAATTTGGAAAATATACCGTCGTATCATACAATAAAAGCGTGTACCATCCAAAGATCCAATAAATCACCCTCAAATGCTTGCAAAGTTTAATACAATCAACCACCTTCAGTCGAGGGTGCGACCATTGAAGTGCTGCTATACTTCCAACGTAGAACAAATATTTGGCGATGAGCGAGATGTCATTGCCCGGAGGCTGATTGCAAGCGGCGGATCAAAATCATTTGTCATCGAAAACCTGAAGGATAGTCGTCGAAATTATACACATGACCCTCTTCCTCTTTCAAATCAAATGGCTCTGCCTGAACAACCGTTTGTGAGCAACTCGTTGGATGCAAAGGTCGGGAAGAAAGTTTCAATTATTGGTTGTGGCCAGGTTGGCTTAGCTACTGCATATTCCATTCTCAACAAAGAGATTTGTGATACCATAGCGCTGGTAGATATGAATGCTTCGAAACTATAAGGTGAAGTGAAAGACTTTCAGCAGTCGTCAGCATTTTCGAAAAGATGTATAGTAGAAGGCTCTACTGAGTATGAGGTAACAAAGGACTCAGATTTTGTTATCATTACTGCAGGAGCAAAGCAGAAGCCGGGAGAAAGCCGTCTTAACTTATTGGGTAAAAATGCAGAAATGATGAGAAATGTTTTGGGCAAAGTTTTGGAGTTTTCACCAAATACTCCTATCTGCGTTGTAAGTAACCCTTACGACATCATGAGTGCTATAGCCAGCAAAATTGCCACTCTTCCACCAGGGAGGATATTCGGAAGTGGGACAGTCCTAGACACTGGTTGATTTAGGCAATTGATTGCAAGCAGTTTAAATCTTGATGTTCGTGGAGTATCAGGATATATCATTGGCAAACACAGCAATAGTTCACTTCCTGTATGGTCTTCTGTATTTAATGGCGGAGTGAAGCTTGTCAATGGCGATGGTCCTGGTGAAGTTGAAGATGCAATTCACAAGGAAGTAGTTCATGCTGCAAGTGATGTCATGGGTAGAAAAGGATATACTAATTGGGCAGTTGGTATGGCTTGCGCTGAAATTACAGATGCTGTCCTCAATGACATGCGCTTAGTCATGCCTGTTAGCACATGTTTGAGAGGATATGCTGGAGTAGAACACAATGTATTTCTCAGTGTCCCTTCTATTGTTGGGGCCTCAGGTGTGAAGAGAGTCATAGATCTTGAATTAAATGATCTAGAGAGGAAGCAAATTCATGCTTCTGCCAACATTGTTTGGGAGGCCCAAGGAATATGGAATGAAGTTTGAAAATGCAGCTTAGACTTGAATGATGGAACCTGGTCGGTTGGTCAGAACCATTTGTCGCTTATGCATCGGTCTTATTTACATGTACTGCTTGCATTGCTGGAAGAAGCTTTGATAACGGATCTGATGAGGTATGGGGTGATTGATTAAAGTTTAGAACACGAACTTGGGTGGCTTGGTTGGGAGATTGAATGCTTAGATGTTCAATGTGTCAAGATGGAGTCAGAGTATAATAGCTTTTCACAGATTTCGTCATTTGGCATTCATGTTATCAGCAAATAGTGCAGAAGAGAGATTGAACACGTATTTGAATATGTATAGAATTTTTATAAAATATAAATTTCGATGTCTTTTTTCTTTTAGGTATTAATAAAATAAGAAATTCCAAGTTAAAAGCATTTATTGAAGACAGTAAATCCGGATACTATTATGATTTCATAGAAGATATGAAACTCATTTTATAGAAAGGTAAAATATATGTACCTGAGTCTCTACATGGATGCACGTTAGGATGGTATCATCACTATTTAAATCACCCAGGAGGTGATCGCCTTGCAAACACTCTGTCGACTGTATGCTATTGGAAGGGCCTCACTTCGCAAGCAAAGGGATTTT
>Ga0209712_10003978_pt1 | contig 11886 bp, 9 predicted proteins | sample ArcOceMetagenome_FD_187443 | JGI IMG/M metagenome (GOLD analysis project Ga0209712, IMG submission 187443) | Marine eukaryotic phytoplankton communities from Arctic Ocean - Arctic Ocean - Greenland ARC118M Metagenome (SPAdes) (version 2) | ecosystem: Environmental > Aquatic > Marine > Oceanic...
CAATTCGCCAGCACCAGAGGCCTCCGTCTACCAACACAACAAACACACTACACACGCATGCATCCTCCGGCGTAGGACACGCGTAACTAGGAAATCTGTAGATTTCACACATACACAACATACCGAGAGACGTTTAATACATTATCAATACGCTCTAGTATAAATAATCAATGCTGCCAGTATTGCCCTGATAGAAATACGCTACGAAAAGAATGCCGACCTACCCATTGATGAGTATGCCCACAAGAAGAGGGACCATAACTAGTCCTCGTGGAAGAAATCATACCACCAGCACCAACTGCTGTAGAGGAAGTCGCATCATTCAACTTTGGAAGGGAATGCTAGTATCAATCTTGCTTGTGTACGCCTATTTGCTTAGTGTCCAACTATCATATGTCAAGCAGGAACATCCATCATTGAATCCACAGGTGCCTTCAAATCACAACCCACAAAATCAACAGATGCCAGTGCCTCAAACTTCTTCATCATCATCTTCTACAACTACTGGTGATCATAATGACGGCTTAGACACAGACAACCATCAATCAAAAACGTCGATAAACATCCACAAGGAGGAGAAAAAGCTTGTGCACAAAAAGGACAGTGAACAGAAACCACCACACACTCCAATGGAAACTCCAATGGAAACTCCAATGGAAACTCCAATGGAAACTCCAATGGAAACTCCATCGTGTCTCCTAAATTCTATCAACACCAACCAAGATAAAGATAAAGAAGACGACAACACGCCACACTGTGCATTTGATGACATTGGAAAATATTTAGAAGACTCAGCCAAATTTACGATCATACATCCACTAAACGATGCCATCCCAATTGACAGAAAAATTCCATCATCGATGGCAAAGAATTATACCTACATTGACAGTCGACGGAATTCAGGTCCTGAGGATGGATCGCAAACGGCACTCGTGTCATTCAATCCATCTATCCTGCCGCTTAACTCTGATTTAGATGAAAATCTCTTGGATTATCTCACTGGAAGATATCATCCCGATATTACTGACGAAGAAGCGGATCAAGTAAAATATCTCTCCATAGCAAGGGCATCCAATGGTCCACATGGTTGTGGAAGCGCGATGCCACGATATGGATATAATCCAAGAGAACACTCCTATCTCAGTCTCACTTTATTAGATTATTACCTTCAACCAATCCCCAATGCATCTGCTATTGTATTGGCATATCAAGCCATGTTGCCCGAATGTTATCGTCGAAGGAAGATGAAATTCAGTCCGTTTCACGATTATCAGGTAATTGCTGTACGGTCTACCAAAGGTAATCCTAAAAAGGACCAGTTGTTCATGACTGCTTCTGATGTTAATACAAAGATCTTTCCAATTGATATTCGGAGAGTGCCGGCTCCGACCAATTCGGCCGAAGGATGGGAGACTAAAATGACAAACGATCCCGTTCCCATGATTTCACAAGATCCTTCTTCACATTTATTTTACGGAACAGGATTGCAAGTGAGATTTATGAAGAACGTGAGACCGCCGAATGAAACAGATTGTGAATTAATTTTGAATTACAATGCGATTGATCGGATGAAGAATTATCACTTTTTTGACATACCTAATCCTAACGGAGGAGTGGATGCACTGAACTACGTTGAACTGCGGCCGCACTTCACACGCAATTTGAGACCAGTCAACTTTTATGCAGAAAAATTTGAAAAATATGGGGACTGGGAGTTGATACCGGGAGGAACATTTCAAAGTATACACAACAATGGAGCGAGGAATCGAAATGATGTCATTTTGAATCAGTTCAAAGTTGGCGAGCCAAAACAACAATTCCTACCTCCTAAGAATTTCGAGTTGAAAGCTATGAACGGGCGCGGCACATCTTGTTGTGTCGATCTTGACTTTGGGAAGAATCAGACCTTCAAAGTGGGTATTTCCCATACACACACAGGAGTGGAAAGGGGATATCTTTCTCGTTTCTATGCATTTAGTGCGAAACCTCCAAGGTTTTTGACTGTCGCCATCAGTGGCCCCTTCTGTTTAGGAGGATTGGACAAGGAAAAAGATATGAATGCTGAAATGCAGGTATTTCCTGCTCCGGATCTAGACGAGAATCGATTGCATCCACCCAATGTTACATTTGATTGTCCGCATATTACATTTGCATCGGGATTGATTGAATACCAAGCAGATAAGAACTTTGTGGTTATATCCTACGGTGTGAATGATTGCTATTCGCGATCGGTGGTGGTCTCCAAGAAGAGGATTATTGAACTGTTGGACATCAAAGGTACTGAAGGATGGCGTGATTGGGATTGGGATTAATAACCTCGTCAGTAGAAGTGCTGTATTATTACAGTATTATTACCTACTGTACTACAGTATCACGAGAGCAATGCATAATATTGCGCATCAGACTGAATAAGTGAACAGAATAGTACTATTCTGCATATGTACATTTATGTTCGTATAGCTTGATAGTAACAGAACTGGTAATCACTTCTACTTACACATACAATTTACTAGGGGTATTCCACTGATAATTTGAGAGATTTTTGTTTCCCCAAGCTGAACTCTGAATTGTTTTGCGCTTGTTCAACGGCCCGGATTTTAACAGAATGTTGGCCGCAACCAAACTCAACTTCGCGTCGTGCGAGCGCGCACAGAAAAACAAAAAGACCAATTACACTTGAATTCGACAAAACCAAAAAGATGAGATCCCAACACATCTTGCTTCTTGCTGTCGAAGAGTAAGCTGTGTCAAAGACAGGAGAAAATGATCAGCTTACTAACTGATGAGCATGTTATAGGAGGTTCAGATTTGAAGCTGGCGTTCATTCCAAGAGGCTTCGGAGTCTTCTGTCTGATTGAGTCAGAGCAGATGTTAACGGATGTTGACGGTCGAGGGCCTTCTTGTTTGGATGTTGTTGTGCGCGAAATGTCTTGGCAGATCTTGAGTATCTTTTTTACAAGTATGTAGTACCGGTAGTCTTGAGGAGGGCTTAAGTGCAAGTGATGGCATAGACACAAAAAAATGTGGCAAAAAGACATGACACGTCGTGACAATAGCGGTGCGTTTGATGAATACCTCATTTTTGTTGATTTTCATTATAAACAGCCTATACTGATGAAAAAATGTAACGGATCTTTAAGAGTAATTTAGCGCAGCTTCATTATTCAAAGTAATCTTTCAAAGGTCTCTTTCAATCGAATTGCATTCGATTCAGTCGATGACGAAACACTCACAATTTTCAATTTACTTGGAGTGTATGTAAGTCACACTGTTGCACTCCTCCTCCTGAACGCACTCGTTCTCTCTCTTTCTCAACTCATTATTTCTTTTGTCTTTTCACATACAGTCGCTATCATCCGAAATGGCATTGGCTTCAGTCCATCATGATGCGGTCAAAGCTTGGCTCGCTATTCCCGGTAATATGGGAAAATCATGCCAAGGTCTAGACAGGGAAATTCTCAATTTTGTGCTCACTGAATTGGATCAGAACGAGGTTGATGAGAAGTTCCAAGACCTAGACAAGGCTGCTAGGCGGCTTAAATACAAGACTGAGAAACAAATCAACTTGCAAGTTGAGAAACTCTTACTGAAGCACAGGCATGGCCTCATTCATCCTGAATATATGAGAGCAGCTTACGTGTCTGGTCTGGTGGGAGAGGAAAATTGTATGCAAGGGGAGAGACTCAAGGTAGCAAGTGCTGGTTATAACGCCATCAACAATCCAATCAACAATCCAATCAACAATCCAATCAACAATCCAATCAACAATCCAATCAACAATCCAATCAACAATCCAATCAACAATCCAATCAAGAACGGGAGGAGGAAGGAGGCAAACAGAGTAGCTGCGGTTGAATATTTGAGAACGAATTTTCCTGCTCAGATCGGATTGCTTGTTACCCTCGAAGAAGCAGAAGTTCATCGACAAAGGATTTTGAATACGAAGTATCCAGACCTTGGCGATTTTTCCATTCTCGATTTCTTGAGGAATAATCCAAATGCTGGATTGTATGTTGGCATGACCAGCCAGGTATTGCAATACGAAGACTTGAGATGGCTAACTAAACGTGGTAGAAAGCGTCGGGCCAACGAAGTCCAAGAGTACGATGGGAGACCGGGACAGAAGAATCGCCCCTCTATTGCCAAGAGTGACGATACAACAATCACAATGAAGGAAGCCCGTGAGGTGTATGGCTTTAAATCGATTGTTGTTTACTAATCTCCAATTAAAACAAATGTTTGCCTTGTTGAGGATGCCCTTCAATATTTCCTGCAATTTGCATTTGAGGAACATGATGGGCATACCGGATTGAGACTTGGACGCCGTTTTTGGAGACATCCTGCAATGGGAGATAAGACACACACGGAAGCTGGTCATTACAAGACATTTGTGACCTTCTCTGTTAATATTGGACAACATTATGGAGAGGACGGCACCGTCAAGGTAAATCATTAGATTCGCTCTCGGTAATATCAATCATGTTGAATTGAACTCCGATGCATCCAAAGCAATATAATAAAAATTATGAGGCTTTTCCAATTAATATTCAATGACGAGGAAGTAATAAATTGAAGTGATAATGAGTTGATTGCTCAACATTCTATTCAATTCATATAAGGTTTATTATTCGAGATGTACCCCTCTGCAGCACTTCACAATCACTGCAACTCTCGTTTCCATCTTTCCAATTCCTTCTCTTCTTCATAAAATGGGATGGTAGGCGCTATCCGCGAGAGTACAACACAAAAAAATGGTAATAGAATGCAAAGACATCTTTTACTCTAGTCCCCTTCTATATATATTTAAAGTGGGTAAAATGCAAAAAGGTGTCTTTACATTCACTTTTATCATAGAGATAGCGCAGGATGTATTTTGGGAGTTGCATAGGGATTGAGATGGGATAGGCGATAGTAGGGTATACTACTGGTACACTTCATTTTTTACTACATAATGTACCCTCCTACATATGATTTTAAATCACACACAAAAACAACAATAATTTGGAAACATATACACCTAAAACGTTTTCCAAACATTAAACCACGCAATAAGAACATTGTAGTATTGATGAAAGCGTGCGTGATATTTTAGAATGAAAACTTTTGAAACTTTTGGTGGGCTGTTACACAAAATCGCAATATTTTTGTTTGTACTCTCGCGGATGGCGCCTACTATAAAACGTAAAGGATTTAGAGGAGATCACCTTTGTTGTCCGTCGTATCCATTTGAGGCATTCGATGATAGAACAGAAGCAAGAGTAACCTAATAGCCATCACAAACTACTCAATTGATTAGTAGCGATTGTCAAAGGAATCATCAAACCTAACTTTGCCAGCATTCAACAACAACAAATCTCAAGTTTGGCAGAATCTATTAATTGATAAGAATATGAATATTGGTTTTTACTAAACATTACAAAGCATTTCAACAATTTCACCACCATTGTCTGTAGATTCAAGAGACCATCTATAATTGTTTCTGTAATTGTTTCTATACCTCCCATTTAAAACCAATTTTTTCCAGTTGCTCTATCCTCTCTTGATTTAGATTGCGATCTATTTTCATTCCCCGTTGCATTTTATTGTACGTTGTTCTCATGGACTTACACCAAGCTCCTAAGTACGGAGAGCCTGGGTAATCTGAAGGAACATTGCAGTGTCCAAACGCTTCTTTAAACGCCTTGAGCTCGCAACAGCGCTTTTCGAATGCTCCCTGCCATCTAAAGCCGATGTTTTCAAGTCGCTCTATGCGGTCTTCTGAGATCTTGTAATTTGATTTCTCTCCCTTTTGGGCTTTGTTGTATGCTGTTCTCATAGCCTTACACCAAGTTCCCAAGGATTGATTGGACGGAAAGCTGTTAGGAACATTGCAGTGTCCAAACTCCGTTTTGAATTTTAAGAGTTCACTGCAACGCTTCTCGAATGAGTCGTCATGAAAGGAAGCCTGCCATTGAAAGCCGATTTCTTCCAATCGCTCTATCCTTTCTACTGGGAGAACAGATTTTGTTGGCAAACCCCTTTGGATTCTACTGTATGTTGACCTCATGCCGCTACACCATTGTCCCAGGGATCGGTTGCGTTGATACTTTACGGGCACATTACAGTGTCCAAACTCTTTTTTGAATGTCACGAGCTGGTCACAGCGGTTCTCGAATGCCGCATCGTAGTCACACACCTCCCATTGAAAACCGATCTCTTCCAGTCGTTCTATCCTGTCTTGTGAAAGAACACGAGATAGATTCATGAGTCCCTTTTGGATCTTACCGTACGTTGTTCTCATGACCTTGCACCAAATTCCCAAGGATGGATCGACTTTGTACTTTTGAGGAACATTGCAGTGTCCAAATTCATCTCTGAACGCTAAGAGCTGGTGACAACGCTTCTCAAACACCCCGCCACAGCCGGATACATGCCAAAGAAAACCGATTTGTTCTAGTCGCTCTATCCTGACGTTCGAGAGAACACGAGATGATTTATGGATTCCTTTCTTGATTTTATTATGTGTGGATCTCATGGTGTTACACCATTGTCCCAATGATGGATTTTCTGAGTACTTTTGAGGAACGTTGCAGTGTCCAAACTCTTCTTTAAATCGGATCAGTTGATTGCACCGTTCTTCAAAATAAGCATCGTCCTCTTTTCTTACATGCTTGTAGCTTACATAAACATTGCTACATTGTTGCATGCCGGTCGCATAATTATTGGCACTGCTTTCATCACCAATACCTTCACCAAGAGAATTGTCCTTGTTCTTCTTGCTGATCCGTGAGTAAACAAGATCATCCGGCGGATTTTGCCCCCCATCGTGAGAAGAAGCAGCAGAAGTTTCATTGGAGAAGTCACTTCTATTTGTTCCGACGACGAGCGGAATTCCAAACACATGCTGATCGTCAAACAACGAATCGAAATCCTCCTGAGCCTTTTTCTGCTCTTCTTGCTCGCGATGATCTAGCATGATGTCTATATCTCCGGTAGCCCTGCTGCTAGGAGTACCGTCAAAAGGAGGAGAAGCATGCACCGATGAAGAGGAGAGGTAGATAGGATCAGGACGGCGAGGAACAGCAGCACCATCATGATCTGGAGAGAATTCGCCTGCCGCGCCTCCGCCGCTTTCTTGCTGGCGGTGTTGTTGTTCGTTCTTGGAAGGAGCACTAGTAGTAGTAACCGCGCTTCCTGCTGATAAAATGGCAGCGGCAACTGCGCCATCTAGGCGCCTTCTTTTCCTTTCTCCTCCAACGACGAAGATTTGTACAATGGATGGCATTATTTTTATTTACGAGTTTCTGGTAAGTAGTATTTGTTATTTGTTCGAGCGGCTTGGGCTAATTTTGTGGAGATTGGTGTTAGGATTCGTACAGTATGTGTGAATATGCTTATGCATTCTTCCTTCTTATGTGTTTTCATACCGTAGGTCAAACTACTAACGGGGGGGGGTGTTCAACACGAGGAGACAGGAGACAACAAACAGGAGGACGTGCGTGCGGGCTGACGTCGGCGTAGATTGTACAGGTTTTCAGTTTTCACAACATTATTTCACGGGGCGGGAATAAGTAGAATTTCATTTCAAATTGATGGCATTGGCGACAAACCCTGTTCAGATCGATCTTTTGAGTTTTGTTCCCACCAGATTCCATTTTGATCCCAACCGAGTTTATTTTTTTTCCTAATCCCCATTTCGATCCCAACCAATCTGATTCTGTTCCCAGATCCCAAGTTGGGATCATTTCTTAGCATACTACATAATAGGTACGGTATTCGAGAGTATTATGTATTATGAACAAAATTATCTCCAAAATGTTACCTTCCCGCAAATTTTTGTACGTATTTTTTACGTAGCCGTCGGACCGCCAACACAATAATTACAACCGAAGAAATTAGAAATTAAAAATATCCCTTTCTGTGTCTGAGTTTTTGATTAATTTAGCTAACGAAGAGAAGGAGGGGAAGGTTTTACTTTGCATGAACAATTATTTCTTTAATTTAATGATTCCTTTACGATCTTCAATGCTCTTCAAAACTTCATCACAATTTTTCGGTACCTTTCTTAATGCTCCGAGACCGAGTGTATATATAATACATACGTGGGGGGTGGGTAGTCCTTCCTCACTCCACAGAATATAGTCAGGTCGCTTCTCCTACAATCTGGCTGGACTGTGAGTGAACGCTGTCTTGTACCGCGCATTTGCATTGAGAATGCATTCGCACTTTATGAAGAAACATTCAACCGTTATTTATTAACAGTTGAATAAGTTTTGAATTGGAACACTTGAAATGGATGGATGTGGATGAGACATCAACTAAAGTCGATCTCAGCTGTAGAATTGCAATATGCTAAACTAATCACTCTTTCTCCGCATCTACACCTATCAAGTCGCTTTTGCTCGTTTCATGGCACCAGTCACCTACGAACAGAAACTCACGACCACACCTAAGATCTCTAATACCATAAACATCTCAACCATCATCATGTCTTCTCCTACCATCAAAGTCCTTTTAGCCCGCATCAGCACCGCTGCCAACTCAGTACCTAGCCCCTCTTCCCTTGGTAATGGATACAAGACTGTTTATGTTGGCAAGGACCAGCACCCAGTTTCCATTTCAGCGTTGGATGAAGTCTCGGCCCCAGCTTGGAAAAAGGCGGCCGGATTTGACGAACTTACTCGTGTCGTGTTATCTCTTGCTGACACGCACAAGGTTGCAGATCTCGTCGCCTTGATCTCTCAGGAGCTTCCGATCGCTACCAATGTAGCTTTTCAGGAAGCTCACACGGAATCTGTTGCTATCATGAAGAGTGCCTTCGATACCAGGAACCTCAGCGCGGCTGCCTTCATCAACAACGCTGGGTTTGTGATTAAGTTGCAGTCAGAGGATCTTGATGTTAGGCCCGAGGGCATCGGATACTTTCGTTTTCACTGTGATCTTTATCCTGCAGTAAACGACAAGAGGGTCATGCAGCCGGCCTTTAACTTCCAGTTTAGCCTAAAACTACCACAACACGTCTATCATTGCGGCGGTAAGACAAAATCAGGGTACTTTGGCAGTTTGGATTTATTGGAAAGCCAGAATGCATTCCACTCTACCTTCGGACCTACTCCAACCTTGCTTCCAGCACCACATCCCATCAAGTTGGAAACTCTGATTAAACAAGAATTTCAAAAGTACTGCCACAGGTGCAAGCGCTGGACATCTACTTGAATTTATGCTTTCAAGACTACGTCGGCAGTGACAATGTTGATACCTCTTTGAATGTGCAGGAAGTCAGTAGGAAGATTACCTCTCTCAGACAGTCCTGGAAAGATACTCAAGGAAGGGCCCAAATGGACACCCCAGATGAATTATTCAACAAGTACCTGCAGCTATCTGCCAGCCTTCCGCAGGACGTACAAGAATGGCCTTTGCAGCTTTGTACAGCATATTACTCTGCGCTATCCCCTTCCCTCTCAGAGAAGATGGCACTCGAGCAATTTAAAATGCCAGCACTGATTATGCTTACTACGAAGTCGAAGCAATTGGAAGCGTCGCGAGTAGTAAGAGCACATGCTGCAACTTGTTTCAAAGTGTTGGAGGACGAGGAGAGTCGCATGAACAAGATGCTTCGCGCCATGATGGGATCAAAGAAGGGCAATGTAATGAATACACAGTACACCAAGGAGCCTCAGAACGGACCGGCATCTAACAATGTCAGAATGGAATACAGAATGACCGTGACTCATTGATTGATGTCACAGCTGACACTAATATAGTCAACTAAATATAGAAACACACAATTATCTTTTATCAACGATTAGAGCCTTTTAGCTAAAGCTTTTGTCGTATTAGATTACAACTTCACAGATTAACAGTCTCGTTTGTTCAAACAAACCAATTGAATAACAAAGGACTTTCTCTTTCGAAGCCATTGTCGAACACCCGAATTGCAATTAATAAGCAAAAAGGGAACGTTCGAAGTTAAGTTAGGAACACGTTTCAAACGAAAAGAAAAAGTCACAAAACCAAAACCAGATCAGTTCAAGAATGATCGGTTACGAGAAACCAACGAGGGACACCGAGTTGAACAACTCACCCAGCGATGAAAAACGAGGAAGGTACGACAAGATTCGATTTACCGTTGTGGGAAATACACAGGGTGGACACGAAGGCTTAAAACGTTCTGTCATCGTCGCCCGAACAGGATGCACCTGCTGTGTCAAGAAGTTCCGGAGGTCACGATGCAAATGCTTCAAGAAGCAATGACGAATCGAAATCCGACAGAAGTAAACCTATCAGCAGAGTTGAAATGATTGAGAAGGAAAGCGCTTCAATAGCCTCCTCAAGATGGTCCAGTGCTGGAAAGAGCATCATGTCAGCGATCCTTACCTTGTCGAGCCTTAGCGGTTTCTTTGCAGCATTGTTAGGGAAATTCGCTGGTATCTTCAGCCCTGGGAAGATCCACATGGACCCATCTGAAGAATACTCTCACGTTATGAAAACAATTGGATTCCGTGAGAAAGAGGTGAAAGAACTCGAGGAACTATTGTATATTGATTCAATTTCCACACTCCTCTTGATTACCGAAAATGAATGGAAGGTTGCGAGCAATGATATATTGGATGCAAGAGCCGTGAAACTTTGGGAAGGTATCCAGGAATTTAAAGAGTATTTCGACTTGTTTACTAAGAAAGAATCGAGTCCACTCGGAGACATCACAATGGACAGTTATATTAATACGTTCAGCCCAATGTCGTACTCACTCCTCATCCATCGCCAGAACCTTGCAAATCTCTCATCGAAAGGAGATTCAAGGCAATCGCTAGAGGAGTTGAATGTTCATTTAGCATCGAGTCAGATCTCAGAATTCTCTCCAGCTTTTAGTACTTATCGCATGAAACCTGAGCCAAAGATACACAGTATACAAGAAGAAACCCCTGATCCAAAACCCAGCAGAAACCCTGATTCCATTACAGTGAATAAGGAACTGGATGACTCGTTAGCAGATAATGAATCTACTGGTATTCGCGTTTTCCCTGGAGATGACCCTGATGGGTTGTTGAGTGATATATGCTTGGATATTCAGAGAAGCAAGAAGGCCCACATTGATGAAAGTCAGAAATGAAGGCTGAAATCGAACGGTTACAATCGGAACGACGAATCAAATTAGAATGTCGAATCGATGCCCTTCGCAATGATGCTCCTGATGGAGATGACGACGATGGAGATGATGATGATGATGATTATGATGATCCGAAGTCTCCATGCTTAATACCAAAGAACCCTGTGTTGCAACCAAGAGCACGGTTTCCAATCCCTGACCCGGATCCCAGTGATGACCCGAGTCTTCTGGTTCCGATGAAGACGATTACCCACTTGACAAATTGGATATCGGTACGTCAAATACCTTTCGCCTAGATATCGTAAAGGACTTGAAGATACCGTTGATCCCATCCACGACGCAGATTATGAAGGGTTTTGTTCGTACCATCACCACGAAATTTGCGGTGAGCGGAGCGGATAACTTGATCCTACCTCAGAAAGAATTGAGGACCACTGCACCAACCCCTCGTAAGAAGCGTGTGAAAGGGGGGGAAATCAAGTTTGAATCGAGGAAACAACATATCAAACGAATCAAAGTGTTTCGCTGTCATGATAAGAACATTCTGTATGCACTGCAAGAAATGGCAAATACAAACAAGCACTTCCTCGCGAGAGAACTCTCAACTTTTACTTCAGGGGTCGTTGCTTGGGACTTTATTTGCAGTCAGCTTAAGGGCGTTATTTACAAAAATAAAATGGTGTCGGGGTGTCGGCTAGCTGGTTATGGTACCCCATTCACCAGGTCCAACTGGATAAAACCCCCGACACCTCCCGACACCTCCTGACACCTCCCGACAAGAATTAATCCTGGCAATT
>Ga0209712_10003980_pt1 | contig 11885 bp, 12 predicted proteins | sample ArcOceMetagenome_FD_187443 | JGI IMG/M metagenome (GOLD analysis project Ga0209712, IMG submission 187443) | Marine eukaryotic phytoplankton communities from Arctic Ocean - Arctic Ocean - Greenland ARC118M Metagenome (SPAdes) (version 2) | ecosystem: Environmental > Aquatic > Marine > Oceanic...
ATCTAGTTCCTCAGGCTCAGGCTCAGGCTCAGGCTCAGGCTCAGGCTCAGGCTCAGGCTCAGGAGTTGACGTACTAATGATAGTATTATCACTGGCGGTGCTGGGCATACTGACAACATCTCCTTTGATAGTTTCATCCTTTGCGCCTGAACCTCAATTCGCCAGGGGATCTCGGCGTCATGTATCGATGCATTTACCTCTACATCAAGCAGGTCACACTAGTAGTCACTCTAGTTGTCACACTAATAGTCACGCTAATACAAGGAGAGCTCCTTCATTGCTGCACCTTTCACAATCGACAATTGATGGACGAACTGCGACATCTTCACCTTCTCGAAAAGCCAACGGTGCGACTGTCTGCATCGAACCAGACTCAGAATCAGAATCGCGGCAAAACAGAGAACCACTGCCCTACGCCTCACAAACCATCGATGGCCGCCTCCTCTGTTCCTCCCAGTGCGCCTACGAAATCAGATCCCCTTACTTCCGAGGATCATCCTACCGCCCCAATACAACCGCAAGGCGGATCACACGTGGATCGAACTCTGCCCTCATTGGTCATACCACGGACGGAATCACCATTGCATTCCGAGGAACACAAAGCAATTCTTTACTGGATTGGTTGCAGAATGCTGCCTTGTTTCTAAGCGATGTCGATGAGAAAAAGTATAAAATACAAGGCAAGATTCATACCGGTTTTTACAGGGGCACGAACAGTTTGTGGAAGCCTCTCAAGGGTATCTTGAAGGATATGCTCGGAGAAGCTGAACAGAATGGGTGGAGTCAGGAGGTTTATTTGACTGGACATAGTAAAGGTGGTGCCATGGCGAGTATTGCCAGTATTTTTCTCAAGAGGGATACTAGTTTGCCGGATCCGGCCTATGTATGGTGAGTGCTGGTGATATTTATTGGTTGCTGGTGATGAAGCTCTGCATCTAGAATGCATTTGCTTCCATGATGTTTATTCTGTACTGTATTGTGGTGTGCTGCCATACTTTCTTGACTGTAATCTCATGATTCTCATTCTATAAACACACCCTGCCATACACGTACGCTATGCCTAACCCTAACATCAACGCACAACACACACAGCACCTTCGCATCAGCAAGAGTCGGAGATTCAAAATTCAGAGATGCATACAATGAAAGAATCACACAAACATCCTACGAAGCACACCTCGACCTAATCCCATTCTTACCGCCATCCGCCGATATCATGAAAATCATGAATCCTCAAATGTCGGAAATGATTGAAGGAGTCCTCTGGAGCGAAACCTCTTTGAGCAAAAAGAATAATTACAAATGGGACTACAAAACGCTTGGGAATCGAAAATATATTAATGAACAGGGAGAGATAATAAATGAGGTTACGAAGGAGTTGGATGAATTGCGCATCGCAGATATTGAACAAAAGACTACGCTTTCTTGGGATGAATTTACTCAGTCTCATTGCTCCGGGTGTCTTTCGGATGGATGTGGTGGGAGGTACTTTTCTGCTGTTGCTAGTGATGTTTGCACGCTATGTGTGCAGGATGATGATGAATGATGTGGATGGATGGATGAGTTGGTTTGAAGTCCGTTTGGAGTTGAGATATCATATGGATGTCTTACTCTTGGATGTTTGTGTTTGTGTAGTTTAGGTCCATGTCTTCGACGAACATTGTACGTGGATCAAGCCCAATAATGCAGTGTTTCATTGATTTTATAAAGAAGTTGAAAGTGAGAAACTGTATTTTGATTTAATACAAAATATAGAAATCGTTTTGAAATGACATTTATTATCAACACCAAGGTCTCATTTTATCTTATCCACTGGTAAGAAGTAAGAATCAACACCACCGTTTCGCTGCTTCTATCAAATATACTACACATTCGTCCCAAATGATATCGTCGACCCAAAACACATGGTGTGCCGGACGAGGATTTCCTTTTGATGTATCTGCCCAGAATGTTTGTCAAGTATTTGTGAGAGATGAGGCACAAGGTAATGCAAAAGAATTGCCAAGAATGGACTGCCGTTACTAAACAAACAGTTTAAAAGTGTTACCTATAGTTTTTAATTCAATGCCGTCCACTTTCCCGGCCAATAGAGTGTGAAATTGGTTCTGTCTTGAACGGATCGAGTTCCAATCGGCTTTTAGGGTGACAGGCTGGAACCTGGAGCAATACCCGCTCCTGCAGTAAGGGGGCGACTGCTAATATTGACATTGCGGTCAGGAACCAGTGCAGCCTTTCTTCCGGAAGCAGCTGTTGCTGTACGAGATCGAGTGCCAAAGGACCTCCCTCACGGATGCCTGGTGGACCTCATGTCAATATTGTGTACGTTCGTCCTGATTACTAACTCTGTAAAATATTGTCTTAGCAAATGATTTCTTGTCTAGTGTAGTTTCTTCTCCGTGGCGATGCTATATCTACGTGTAAATGGAACCATCTGAGGGTTTGAAGCGAAGCAAACATCTTATTTTGCACAAAATCATGCTGAATCATCAATCGGGTCTTATTTTCGATCACATTTTGAAGGAAGGATAATAGAACACGAGTTATTATGCCGGGTAAAAAGTATGCATCCGCATCTTCAATCCATCTTATAAGATGCGACGATTAACCATGACAGTGCGACGATTAACCATGACAGTTTTCGAACTTCTTCTGGCGCCAATTGATTGTTGGAACAGCGGACTTTTCAGCTTTCCTCAAGAATTCATACTATTCAGTTTTACATGCGGCTCAAATGGATACATTCAAAAAAACCTTTACTGGCAAGAGATCAATTCAGGACCAAACTCTATTAAAACGGATGATCAGGATAACTCAGGAATTAACCGCAGCCAATCGCCAGAAGAAGCAGAAAGTGTCTGAACGTGAGTACACACGTACCAATCAAAAGTAGTATTGCAAAATTTCGTCTCAATCTCACACATTCTGGACAATGCTCTCATAGGCTCCAAGCCGAGAAAGCTCGGCGCCGCTGACAGCATTATCATGGCCAAGAGCTCTGAAAGGCAGCAAGCACCAAAAGATGCACCAGTTAATATGTCGATGGATCCATTTCGCATACACGTACTTTGTCGAGGCGTGAGTATCAATCAAAACAGATTTTGAATCCACTACTCAAGACCGCTGCTGGAGGCACAGCTGGAAACTCAGGCGCCATGCTCATTCAGACAGGCACGGGTAGCAATGGTGAAAGTGGCTCCTCCTTGACTTTGACAGCGGGAGCTTCTGCCTCTTCTGATGCAGGAGATATGATTGCAATTATGGGTCCCACTGACAGCGCAACAGGAGGAGGGACCTTCGCGTTCACCTCTGGCGGCGCTTCCACTGGAGCTGGTGGCAATGCTGTTGTCACGGCAGGAGCATCTGGTGAAAATGACGGTGGATCATTGGCCATGGCGGCTGGCTCTTGCACGGTATCTGAACGTGAGTATTAATCAAAATAGTTCTGAATATAAGTTTGACTATATCTGACTCACCATCAATCGGCAGAAACTTCAGATTTCGCATCTCCGATAGAGAACCAAAATGCCCAGTCCACTGCCACTGCTGCAGGTATGGAGGCCGGACTGAAGATTGGGATGAAAGTTCCTATTGAAAACAGGGTACAATGGGTCAAGCTACCTAGCGGGGGTAAGGTGGAATCAGTCAAGTGGTGGCCTGGCGTGCTTTATGAAAGCTACACAGAACTCATTCAAGATGTAGGTAAGTGTTCCATGTGAATTTATTCTCCTCAAATATCTACCACTGGCGATTTTCTACCTTACACTTCATCCTTTTTATGGAGAGTAAGAAAATCCACACTTCAAGGCGAAATTCACCCTACTTAAATTCAAATCTGACCCTGACGAGGACCGAAAGGTAGCTCTCGTCTGTGTGAAGGCAACAGACATCACATCCGTACATTCCGTAGCCCAGAAGATATGCAGGAACGAGTCCTCAATTTCTACGATAACATGGACCCATTTTTTACATTTGTGGAGAAGCATGCCGATTATAGAAAACTTGTTCAGGCTGTTCAACGTGTATTGGAATTGGTCAATCAAGCAGTTGACACTCCTGCCAGTTGTGTTGATCAAGAATCGGTCTTTAATCGAGAAGTCTCTCCTGATCTCGATGTGAATGCTGGACTTGCTGTAGCGCAATATGCATCTTCTAGTGTCGGCATCGGTCACCAAGAACAAGACAAATTTTCTCCAAGCGTGAGGGCAATTTTAAACAACTTTGGAAATGGTAGTACTACTTCGGAAGAAGAAGAATATGGCAGCGATGAAGACGAAGATGATGGAATTCAAATCGAAAGCAGTACAGCTGTCAATGTTACTTCCTCGGCCTCTGTCAGGCACAGAATTGCCAAGTCCTCGACTGAAGAACCTGCTAAACCGGTTAAGGTTGACTCAGTTTTCGAAATCTATAAAGATGTATGGGGGGACAGGACCTGTGATGTGGATCCCTCCGGTCACCCGCCCGATTGGGAGAAAGGGTACTGCTGCAACTGGCTTCGCTATAAGGACTTTAATCGAGATAAAACGAAAGCTTGGGCTCACTCTATCCTTGGGTGCAGTTCCTGCATACTTCGTTGTCATATGTGGAGTGAAGATAACACCATATATGCTAAAGAGCGTGGGGCCTTCCTTCTCTTTTGTAAGGACTTGATTGTTGCAAATATTTGCCTTCACTTGACTGGCACGGAAACTAGAGGAATTAATGGCAGGGAACTGTATGACATCCATCTGAAAGAATTGGACAGTGAACCTTACGCGACTTACTTCAATGAAGTAAATGATTATTTTTTTACACACCACCTCATGAGGCATTATGACGATACACTGAAGGTAATGAAGAAAATATATTATAAGGATCGTGCCCTCACAAATGCACTACCTTACATCAATGGGAAGCATAACAAGAAAGTAAACTGGCCTGCATACCAGAGCAAGCTTTGTAATGTAAAGCCGGATGGCAGCCAACGTGGTGGCAAACACCTCGGATGTACGTTCGATGATCCTGACGAGAACAACTTAAAAACCATCAAAGCAATGAAAGCAGAAACCCCGATGCCCAATTTTTTGTATTTCTACCAGAGAGAAACATTGCTAACATTGGGCTATGGTTGGCACTTGGCACATTTCCCTTACGACGACGACGACGGTGACGAACCAGAGATCTACAATGGTATTACAAACGAGGGCAACGAAAACGATGAAGTGAAGGACTCGTTCTTTAGCAGGAAAAATGTTGCAACTAAATCCTCCTCTACCTCCACCAAATCCTCGTTAGTACAAAAGCCTAAGAAGTCTGGCACCTCTTCAAAACGCAAAATTGCCAAGTCCTCGCTAGAACCAAATTCGATTGACCGTCGAGAAAAGGCCGAGACGGATCGTCAACTAGAGTTGATCCCGAAAGAAGTCAAGGGTGACTTTAACAAAGTAGGGTTTGCGCTTTTCGAAGGAAAATATCTCCCAGCGATTCAAATTAGCCCTTTTGAAATATCTCAATTTCCGATTCGGAACGAAGGGAAATAGTGTTTAATTAACAAGGTACGAGTACGAAATATACAATATTATATGTTGCATGGAGGTAAACTAATTGTTTTTTCTTTGTCAGTGGAATACTGGAGGTGGGAAAGGAGATTTGCAGAGATTGGTATATTGGTATGGCCAAGATCATGATGAAGATGCTCCGCAGTTGTCATTAGTAGATGCCAACGACATTCTGTCACTCAATAACGACAAAGGACTAGAAACTCCTTTACCCTATGGGGATGATCTGGACAAGTTGGCCTACACAGATGCACTCCAAGACATGTTATTGGATCCTAAAAACAGGATATCTTGGGTTCGCAAGATTGAGGAGGAAAAGAAGAAGCAACTATCCACTATCCCAACGAGGAACCGGCTTGGTTTCCACCAAATTGGTTTTGCAAAGGTTGATAAACGCTTCTTTCCTGTCATTCAGTTGTCTCCTTTTGAGGTGAATAAAGAAGTACGGGTCAAATATTTTAATTTGCGCAGTCAACATATTTTTGTTAGTATTTTCCATGGATCCTCTTACACTTTCGCTACGCCTCTCTCCTACCTAGAATTGTTCCAGTGAGAATGAAATGAAGATGCTTGTCTTCCTCTATGGCACCAAACACAAGGGCAGTAAATACGCTTTTCATTTCCTTCCTGAGTCACATTTCATCCACTTTAACAGTCCTGAAGCCGAGAAATACAATGTGGTTTCTAAGACGATAAGAGAAAAGGTTTTTGACGACGAATCACAAGCATTGAGTGAGGACGAAGAATTGTTTGTACATGGAATCTATCAAATGTTGAAGGAATCGAAGTTCACGGAATCTGAGAGAGGAGCCCAACTCCTCATCTCCGACGACACAAACATTATGGACAGTTATTCTAGGTTCTACAGGATGTCAAATAGAGTGCCTTAGCGAGCGAGAACACGAAAGGCTGTGCTCATTACAGTAGTATGAAAGAAACAAAGAAGAGAAGCATCATTATCGTCAAAACAGGCAGACTATTCAAATTTGTCAATTGTTGAATTGATCCAGATCATGGCGAAAGAAGATGACAATATAAACATAAGTTACCTCACAACGCAAGGCATATTGAAATTTCGTTCGTTTGAATTACGTGTAGCTCCACATCTTGTCTACAATAAAATAATAAGATTCAACAGGAAATGACAGTGCCAACAGGATCAGCAATAGCAACAGTCACAAACAGTATGAATCAGCATCTTCAGTACACATTATATCGTGCGATGATGTTGGAAACGGTGGATCCCATGATTTTTCAAACCGTGTCCCAAATATTGATGAACGAACTTACCCTGACGCCCTGTGGAACTACGGACTTTTCAGGTTTCTTCAAGATCTCATACTTATTCAGTCTTACATGCTGCTCAAATGGATGCATTCAAAAATCATTTAGTGGCAAGAGATCAATTCAGGACCAAACTGCATTACAGTAACTCGGATAACCAGCGTAACTGAGGAAATACGCTCTGCGACCGCAGGCAATATCCAGAAGAAGCACGAAGTGTCTAAACGTGAGTACCAATCAAAAGTAGTATTGCAAAATTTCGTCTCAATCTCACACATTCTGGACAATGCTCTCGTATAGGCTCCAAGCCGAGAAAGCTCGGCGACACTGATATTATTCTCATGACCAAGAGCTCTGAAAGGCAACACGCAAAAGATGCACCAGTTAATCTGTCGATGGATCTATTTCATATACGCGTACTGTGTCGAGGCGTGAGTATCAATCAAAACAGTTTTTGATACTGACGGCTTTACGGAGTCCCATCTCCCTGCTAGTCGTGGATAGAGAATAGAGCCTACGGCTTAGTCCCATATTCGAATTTGCCAATACGGAATAGAGTGATCAGCTATGACATCTGGTAGGCTACGCAGTAGGGCTTTGGAGAAGCCATACCGAGTACTGCTTGCAGTACGCTGGGAAGCTCTATGATACAATACTCAAGTTATTCGATACAATCGATTGTATTGGATTACACTTAAATCTATTCGATTCGCGTCAACTGGATGCGTTTAATCGCTTGCGATTTGGTAGCATCAAGTGGATAGGGAAGGGAGGTAAGTTATGACCCTGCTTACAATGCTCACCTTGAATTTCTAAAATTGGCCAGGGCGAATTAATGCCCATGGAATGAAGATATATGTTCCAATGCTGCCCAGAATGGTCACTGTGAATTGCTGAAATGGACAAGAGCGAATGGTTGTCCGTGGGACGAAGAGACACACGATAATGGAAAAAGGACTGGAGGCCCTGCTTTGATGCGTTACCCAGAAGAGCATGATTGTATTCGCCGAAGAGGATTTCAGATTTCAGTTATTCAATGATTTGAAAGCATACGTTTACTATTATGTTGAGAGCGTAGACATGGCGTACCTTATGCACATGTGAAAATTATAGTTTGTGGTATAGCTCACGTACGGAACAAACACAAAGATGTGCAATTTGAAAATTTTAATGAATAAATGCCCGCATGATTGATTCATTTTTGGAAGCGAAATGGTTTTGCTTACAATTTAGTTTGAAACACAGTACCAACGCGGATCAAGTTGAATGTAATGTATCTGCTGAACGAGTGAGATCATACTCGTACGGGTACCGGTACCAATACGATATCACGCAGTAAAGAAATTTGTATAAGAACTATTAGTACTAGAAAGTGCAATGAACTTTCTAGCTTTTCTATTATGAATTAGCATGTTGTTTATGATAAGTGCTTCATTTAGAAAATTCCAATCTTCTTCTTCGCTGCCTGTTTCTTCCACTTGGACAAAGCCTTGAATTCACTGCGACTCATTGCAAAATACATTTGAATGTCATCATCCGACAAGTAGTTTTCGCGGCATGACCAGTCCACTCCATCAATTGGAGTTTTGAGCTCTTCGACGGTGTAGAATGTTTTGGCACCGTCATCTTCTGGCTCGGGTTCAGGTACAGGTTCTTTTGCAGCTACGACCGGCTCTTCTGGACTTGGTGTTTCTTCTACTGTGATGTTGTCCTGTGGAGGGGGTGTCTTTTCTGGGGTGTTGGTGTTGATGACAGCGGACTCTTCACCACTTGCTGTATCTTCCAAACCTGGCGTAGTCGAAGCAGGGGTATCTTCTACGATTGCTTCTTCAACATCTGCTGCTTCCACCTCTGCCTCGGGCTCTCCGGTAGCTTCTTCCTCTGCTTTGACAGCTTCTTCCACCTTTGGCTCAGGCTCTTCAACAGCCTGTTCCTCTGTTTCGACTGCTTGTGCTGGCGCATGAACGGGCGTGACAGTCTCCATATTAAGCTCATCATCAGGATATTCATCGGAATTTTCTGAAATCTCTGCAACCTCTTCATCTTCAACTTCTTCCTCATCTTCAGGGTGTCCACTAGGAGTTTCACTTTCAGTTGACTTGTCACCTGCTTCATCACTACTGTCATCCAAATTCTTTACATGTTCTGTCTTTAATTCGCTCAAGTCTTGATTATCCTCATCATCTGGTGCAATCACAATGGGACGTGGCTCGAAAGATTCGTCATTGTCATTATTCTTTCCTTCGTCTTCTGCAGATTCAACAGTATTTGAACTTGTCGGCTCTTCCGTGATTTCCTCGAGGGCTGTTAAAGAGACATCGGCATCTTCCTCATCCTCATCCTCCATGGTCATTTCGGCATCGGTATCAATCTCAGAAATTTCTCCGGAAGCTGCAGGTACGTGTTCGTTTACGTTTACGTCTACGTCTACAGGTGCATCAAGCTTGTCCTCACCCATCTGGACCATGTCTAAAACATCAGGTTCATTTTCAGCAGGGGCTGCTTCCGGAGTTTCATTACATGATTCAGCTACTACGGCAGACTCTACATTGCTCGTACTACTTGCATCAGCATCAGCATCAGCATCAGCATCATGGACATTTTCAGTGACATCAATATTCATATCTTCTTTACTGTTGTTCGGAGCTTTAGCTCTGCTTCGACGAGACTTCTTTCCCATTTTGTGTGAATATGTGTCGTTCGCAACTAACGGCTTTCGATTTAAGTGTAGTAGTTTGAAGTACAGAGCGCTTGGCACTTACGACTACCGTCCGTTACGTTCGTTGTATCCTTCGCAAACGATGATTGTTGATTGGATCTTCAATCTTCTCGCCAAAAATCTTTTGAAGCAAAACTTGCGTTATAACGGTACGCTAACGTATAATCGGAACTCTCGTTTTTGGCTCGGAAACAGAATTGTCCATAATTTGAAATTGCCTACACCACCAACAACAAAAATACACCCATATGGTACTCAAATGAACCCAATGATGCGCAATATGATGCCTTGTATCGGTACCGAACAAAATATGACAATTTCCACTCTGACGAGAATGGAAATAATGAAGATTTTTAAATTGGTACATTTACCGTTAACTTTATTTGGCAAAAGATCAGCGACTGATACTCCACGTAAAACAACTAAACTAAACACATTTCACACACAACAAGCTTCTCTTCTCTTCTCATGGGATCCACATAAGCAGCACACAAGCAAGAATTACAACCACGAGACGCGACAAATAGATAATGAACGAAGGTCAATCTGCCTTTGTTCTTCTGTACTGTATTTATCTGCTAGTCGCGTCCATCACATCCAACACATGCATTGCCCTTCCTCTCCGCCTCCTCACAACATTTGCTCACGAATTCAGCCATGCTGCCTCATGCTGGCTCACTGGTGGATCCGTTCACCAAATCGAAGTTTACTCCAATGCCGGTGGAGTGACACGATATCGAGGCGGCTGCCGATGTATAATTAGCTCAGCGGGATTTCTCGGCGAATCGCTGTGGGGAATGTTCTTTGTCGTCATGAGTGGAGGGAGGAAAACTGCCACTGCTGCCGCGGTGGTTCTCATTTTATGTCTCCTTGTATCTTTGTGTTACTCGCCAAATAAGACAATGGTCATTCTTGTCTTTTTCTACTCAATTTCTACATTTGCCGTCATATGGATTGAGTGGTATGTTTATACGCCGCTCATTCAGTACATTATTTTATATTTCGGTGTTTTCATGAGCTTTATTGCCGTCACTGATATTTGGGAACATACTGTTGTTCGAGCAAGTCCAGGCAGTGACGCATATGCGCTCCACCAAGAATACGAAGGATGTCCGTGTTGTCTTCCGCGATGTGTTGGTTTCACTTGGTTCATTTGTGCTCTTCTCATGCAAGTCAGCGCCTTCATCTTGGATTATATGCTGCTCAGCGAAGAATGTGAAGAACAGGGATGGCTCGCATGTATATTTGATACCAAAGTTGATTTCAGTGATTGGCGTTGGGACGGAGACTTGTTCCATTAGGACGTTTACGTGTAGGTACATAATGGATGGAAGCATGCACAAGTGCATCGGAGGTTGAGATGGTATCTTACTACATTACTCTGCACTATTGTACTCACGGTTATTGTGTATCATAGGTCATGATGTACCTGGTACGGTACTGTAACTCTACTGTAACTGTTGCTGTATTATAGCATTATTGTAATCATAATAATCAAGGCATTATCTCTGTTTGTAAAAATCCGTTTTCACTTTTCATCCGCCTCCTGTTCTTTGTTTCCCTACTGGTTGGTATCGATATGGTACAGTACGTGTGTGCACATGTAGTAATCAACGCCGACCGTCTTTTACACTCATCTCTATTCCTCAGTGATGGATAGATCTTCCCTCTCGTGATAGGCAAACCCCGCAGAAATCATGCAGTAGACACTGACGAAAAATATACCCGTCAGCCAGTTTGTGGTTCCACCCTGAAGGACGGCAGCGACGCACAAAACTCCAAGCAACAGGCAGATCGTCTCATATCCTCTGAAATATAGTGTCATATTCTTATCCATGATCCATCCTACTAATACACAACCCGGCATGACAAATTGTCCAATCTGAATCGCGCTACCAACGGTTACTCCTATGCAGAGGTCCATCTTATTCTTGTAGGCAAAGATTACAGCACTAACTTGTTCTGCAATGTTTGAGAAAAAGGGTATAATAATGACTGAAACGAAAACTTCACTCATTGGCGATCTCGCCGCAAATCCATCAATTGTCTCCACCAGGATATCACTAAGAATTGAAATTGCCGTGGTGATAATTCCGAGCCACACTAAACCCATTCGCATCGACATGATTTCCGCCGTCTCATCTTCTAGGTCTGCAAGTGAAATATAGGACGAGGGTTGATTCCATTAGAAATGTTATCCAATCATTTACTGCCTACATGTACGTGTAGAAATCATGTCAAGACTTGACTCACCAATAACGTCATTGTCGACGGGCAACTCACCTTGCTGGTCTTCTTCAAATGCGTCGGAACAATGACTTTTCAAGCTAGAAGAATTCAATTCA
>Ga0209712_10003982_pt1 | contig 11884 bp, 12 predicted proteins | sample ArcOceMetagenome_FD_187443 | JGI IMG/M metagenome (GOLD analysis project Ga0209712, IMG submission 187443) | Marine eukaryotic phytoplankton communities from Arctic Ocean - Arctic Ocean - Greenland ARC118M Metagenome (SPAdes) (version 2) | ecosystem: Environmental > Aquatic > Marine > Oceanic...
AACAGATTTAGGACGATACTTAGCGAAGCTTCCCCTTCATCCAAGACTAGGAGCGATGCTTTTTAAAATGAAAGGGCATAAGGGCATAAGTGATATTCTCCTTGCTGTATGTATTATAAACGAAGGCATGGTTCTATCAAGACAGGGTAAGTTTTATGCTGATGATGAGGATGAGACTTGTGATATCTGTCTTCAATCTGACCTTATTAAGTCTTATCACTGGAAGATCGATACTCTTAGCGATTACGACACTCATATGCTTGATCTAAGAGCATATAAAAGAGTAATAGAGCTCTTCCAGTCATTGAGTAAAAGGTTGAATCTTTCAAATCAATTTTCAAAAGAGAAAACAGAATTAGCTAATATAAGTTTAGCTCTTTTAGCTGGATATCCTGACCGAGTTGCAGCAAAAAGAAAAGCGGCTAAAAAAAGTAAGATGGGTGATAGTTATAATTTTTGTATGGGACGCGGCGGAAAGTTAACGGCGTGTTCGGCACTATCTACAACTACACCAGACTTTATCATAGTCTTAGACGCACTTGAAAATCCAAAGGCAAATGCTGCAATAGGAACAAGTATTGTAGCGGCGTCTAAGATTACGATATCTGATTTAGAAAAAACACATTCAAGGTTCTTAACAACAGAAAATGAAAGCAGTTTTAACGAAAAGAGAGGATCTCTTACATTATCTACAATTAAAAAGTATGGAAATCTAACTCTTACTGAGACAACTGCCACGCCAGTGATTCCAAAAGGTGCTGTGCTAGCAAAATTAATGCAGACAAACTGGCCATGGCCTTTTGAAGAAGATTATAAATTTCAAGAATACAATAAGCGAGTCGCGTTTTTAAATAAAGCGCAAATAGAACATAATTGCCCAGAACTAACTGGAGAGATGTTTGAGCTATTTATTGAATCAAGTATAGAAGTTGATACTGATTTTCAGCAAATACAAAAGCGTGGCCTTGTAAAACTAATTCAAGACCAATTAGCTCCACCGGATCAATACGTTTTAGATACAGAAACTCCATTAGAGATTACTCTGAGTAATGGAAAAAAATTTACTATCGAATATCTTGAAGACATTCCTTATATTCAAGCCCGTATTCAAGATCTCTTTGGAGTTAAAGAGCATCCAACTATAGCCAATTCAAAGATTCCCATTTTATTTAAATTACTTTCTCCGGCCAATAAAGTGATTCAAAATGCTTCCGATATAAATGCTCTATGGGGGCCTTCATGGGAGTTACTTAGATCGGACCTTAGACCCCGTTATCCTAGACACTACTGGCCAGATGATCCAGCTAATTCAAGTCCTGTAAGGATGAAAAGACATCTTTGAGAAGACTTAAGAAATTAAAGATTTCTGATTATATTAATTAGTATTAAGCTTCCAAGTCTAATCTAAAACATTCAAAAAAAACAAGGAAGATCAGTTTCAAGTTTAAGTTCAGGAAGCATAGTCCTTAAATCAATAACCTTTTCATTTTCTTTTTCGATAATAAGGCCATCAGATAAATAAATATTTATAAGATTTGGAAAAAGAACAATAGACTTCTGTTTTAAAACTTATAAGCATTCCTCAGCTGTAATCAAAACCTTCATATCTTCAGTAACAGTAAAGTCAGCAACACCCCAAAAGTTTTTGTGCTCTAAAAAAATACAATTTTGGATCGTAAATTCACTTTTTGTTTATCATTCAGATGTTTATAAGGGTGAAAGTTCTGAAGTGAAAATTGATCAACTGAAGTTGAAAAATACAAACAATAAATAAGTATTATAAATATAAAAGAGTAAATTATAATTTCTGACTCAATTCTTTAAGTAAAGTATTTGCCGCCAACTTACCAAGCTCATTTGCAGCAAGTGGACTGGCCCCAGTAATTAGCTTTCTATCAACATAAGTTGAGTTATCAGATTTTTTATTTACAATAATAGCACCTAACTCAGTAAGCTGCTCATTTAGAAGCCAAGGCATATGACCCGGAATATATCCAATCATAGGTGTTTGTTTATCAACACTATCTGGGAATACTGTCATTTTGTACCCTTTGTAGATAAAGTCTTTTCCCTTAATCTTAGTAGATAATAATGCCCCTGGTCCGTGGCATAAACTAATGGTAAATAAATTTTTCTCATGTGCCCAGTGAAGGACTTTTCCTACATTCTCGTCTTGTGGAATACCAAGCATTGCTCCATGTCCTCCAGGAATAAATACTGCAGCGTAATTTGAATCATCATCTAATGATTTTTTTGTAAAGTCTTGAAGGTTTCCAGGATTTTCAAATTGACTTTTATATTCATTATAGAAGTTCATAACATTTTTATCGTCTTTAGGCATTGCCCACATTTCAAAAACAACAGGTTTTCCTGTGGGAGTTACTATATTAAATTCAAAGCCCGCTTTTTTTAAATGTAACATTGGAAGGATTGTTTCTACAGGATGATTTCCAGTTGAAAACATCTTACCATTTTTCATTGTCATATTTTTTTGCTCAGTAAAAATAACTAATATCTTAGATTTTTTACCTTTATAAGGGCTGTATGAAATTTCTTCATAATCTGTTTTAGCAGATACTGCTAACTTCAGAGCAAGTTTAGATGGACTAAAAGAGCCATCATTTTCTAATTTGGGAGCAATTCCTATTAATTTCTTTAGCATAATCTTTCCTTTTAATTTTTTGTTTATATCTAGTAAAGTTCAGTAAGCATAGATTGATTATACTCAGTTAGTTTCTCGTTATTAGTTATCTTAGTAACATAATCTGGATTGGCAATGATATCTCGCCCAACAGCAATTAAATCAAATTTTCCGTCATTAATAGCATCTGCTGCTGAAGTGCCTTTGTAGCTTCCAGACGCTATAACATTTCCCCTGAAGTGTTTTCTTAAAAAACTTGTTGAAGTTCCTCCAAGGTAATCAAAAGAAGACGAGTCATCAAAAATACCTGTATGGACATAAGCGATTTTCTTCTCATTTAGCTTTTCTAAAATATATGCATATGTATCTTCATCCCCTTTAGTATTTTCCTGATTTACATAAGCCCCTGGAGAGAGTCTTATTCCGACTTTATCAGCTCCTATAGCTTCTATAATTTGGTCAACTATATCTAGAGTAAACTTAGCACGAGCTTCAAGACTTCCACCAAACTCATCCGTACGTAAATTTGTATGTTGATGAATAAACTGATCAAGGAGATAACCATTGGCCCCGTGAATTTCAACTCCATCAAACCCGGCCTTAATGGCGTTAAGAGATGCTTTTTTAAAGTCATCAACAATAGCGTAAACCTCATCAGTTTCTAGAGCTCTAGGCGTTCCATATTCATATTTAGTTCTTGGAACTCTTCCAGTTAACTCTACGGCACTTGGTGCTACTGGAAGGTTTCCATCTAAATAACTAGGATGAGAGACTCTCCCTACATGCCACAATTGGCAAAAGATTTTTCCTCTATTTTGATGAACTCTATCAGTAACAATTTTCCACTTTGCAATTTGTTTTTGACTGAATATACCTGGAGTATTTGGATAACCTTGACCACTTTTATTAACAATAGTCGCCTCTGTGATAATCAATCCTGTATCGGCCCGACGTGTATAGTAATCAGCAGTTAATTCATTTGGTGCTAGATCATTATCCGCAAAGCATCTAGTTAAAGGCGCCATTATAATTCTATTTTTTAATGTTATAGATGGATTTAACTTAAATGATTCTAGTAATTTATTCTTACTCATATATTCTCCTGTAATAGTATAATTATTCGTGTTAGTATAAAAAAGATACTAAGGGTTGAAAATATACTATCAGAAGGTATCTTTTTATCAAGTACCCACTAATTTGTAAGTTAGTATCAAAAAGGGAACTGAGGAAAGTATGACTAAAAAAGTAGCTAAGAAAAAATATTCTGCAGATTCCTTTGAGGAAATATTAGAATGTCCCCTACAGGCCGCAATTAATGTCATTGGTGGAAAATGGAAAACAATAGTTTTATATATGCTAGCAGATAAAACATTACGTTTTGGTGAGTTAAAGAAATCTATTCCTAAAATAACTCAAAAGATGCTTACACAACAGTTACGTGAACTTGAAGCCGATGGTCTTGTTACTCGAGTAGTATATCCTGAAGTTCCACCAAAAGTAGAATATAGCCTAACGGAATATGCACAAGAACTTCGTCCTATTTTAGCTCAATTATGTGAATGGGGAAGCCGTTTAAAGTAAGTGGTTTGATTTTAATTATTGTTTATTTTGTTTTCTAGATTTTCTTTTCATTTGACGTTCTTTTTTAGAAACATTGAAATCTCTAATCATAAAAGTCATACCGATACTATTACCCATAAACTTCATGGTATATTCTTGAGTTCCATCTAGAAATGGAATTTTTTTCTTAAATGCTCCAAGTTTATTCTCGTAATGGATTCCAAATTTTCCACCAGGAAGAAGATATTCAACTTTATTAGTAACGGCCCCTCCATATCCGTGATAATTTGCAGTTCCGGCTTCTTCATATGAGTCAAAATCCCACCATTCATCCTCTTTAACTATAGAAGAATAAGCTTTACCTGTAGCAACTCCAAGCTCGATACCAGGTGAATAAATAAGAGATCCTGCTTTTCCATCAAGTAATTTAAAGCGTGGTCTATACCCCACTGTATAGATCATATTCTGATATGTACTTTCATTTCTAGCAATTTCTAATTCTCCTGGAGTCTGATTGTATCCATCGAAAGGTTTATTCATCTGAACAACACCATTAACTTCTACACCATCAACAGTTCCATTTACTTGTGCAGTTCCATCTGTTTGATAAAGCTCTTTTGGATGAAATGCAGATAATATAAATTCATGAGAAATTTTTGAACTTTTACTGGGTTTAATAAAGCCTATGGTGAAAGTATTACTTGGTTCATCAATCATCTGCGCCGGGTTGTGTCCATCCGCTAAGAATGTTTTGGGATTAAACCAGTGATGACCGTCTCTTCCGAAAATTGGGGAATCCTTAACATCAATATTAATACGAGACGACCGCATTTTAAAATCTGATTTACCATAAGTTGTAAAAGAGTGACTTGCGTATAAGCGAATTTGCCACTTTGTTCGATCATTATTTCTTAAACTATTATTTAATCCTAAATTTAAATCTGAAGTTTTAGGGACTTTTAATTGACCCAAAGTTTGGCATTCTTTCGCTGCAATCAGATCTGTTGGATCTAGATTAGCAAATGTATAATTGATATCCTCTATAAAGTAAGAGTCTGGAGTGCTGTTTTCTTCTTTTAAGTTTTTAATTGCATTACAAAAACCATCTTCTTTGACTAAGTACAGTTTACTATTAAGAGTAATGCTTGGACCTACACAAAAATCTTCTATATTAAGCTCTGCAGGAATACTAGCTGCGTCTTGAGCTAGCGAGTAAGGCAAGATCACAAGTGTAAAAATAGAAACGATTAGAAGTTGCATTCTCATATTATTATATCGGTATAATCGAATAAACATATTAATTAGGAAATTACCTATAACCCTCAGATATTATTAAAAACACCTATTTTATAGACCAATTAGTCCAAAAAAGGTCTCCAATTTATAGACTATATGGTCTATAAGTATTGTATGAAGAATTTTATAAATATATTTCTAGTACTTATTTTTACTGTTGCCTGTGGAAAACTAGAGTACTCTCCATATGCTTTTAACGTAGATAGTCTTAAAGTAAGTGATAGCAATCTGAGAAGTATACTTTCAAAAGGTCAGTTTGAAGCAGCTGCTAAAACTCATAATTATTCAATAGCAATAATCTCAGATACACATGATTATTATGACGGTCTTGAAAAACAAATAAGTTATATCAACAGTAATTATGAAAATTTTGATTTTGTTATTGTTACAGGAGATATAACAAATGTTGGACTGGCCTCTGAGTTTCAACAAACAAAAAAGCGTTTAGATAAACTAAAAGTTCCATACATTACAACTTCAGGAAATCATGACCTTCTAATTGATGGTGAGAAAATTTATAATGAATTATTTGGTAAAGATACATATGCATTTGTATATAAGGATACAAAATATATACTTTACAATAATAACAACTGGGAAAGCTCTTCTCAGTCACCAGACTTCAAATGGCTTGAGAAGGAACTTAAATCGAATCAATCGAGCAATTTAATAGTACTTTCACATGTAGCACCTAATGACACTGATCGCTTTAATAAATCAGATATAAACTTTACACGGGATTTAATTAATAAGCATGGAGTTGATTACTATATAAATGGCCATAATCATAATCATGCAGAAGGTCTATTTGGAGATGCAAATCACCTAACTGCCGGCAGCCCAAGTAAAAAGATTTTATTAACAGTTAATATTAGTATTACAGGAGTTACACATGAGTTTGTTAAGCTCTAAGATCCTAAGCCTTTTATTTTTTATTTTAATTACCTTCAATGCAAATGCTTTTGAAATAGAAAATATAATTTTTCAACATGCCGGTGATATAGGAAAGTATTCAATTGGATCTGGTAAACAAATAAATAAATACTACTCAATCAGCTTCCACTATGGATTTGTACCGGCAAATGAAATTCAATCAAAGATTGAAACTTATACTATTAAGAATAATCTTCATGTATTTGACTATGATTACAAAAATTATGAATATTCTCTTTATACTGGAATTTCCGTTTATTACTTTCCAAACGATAAATATCAAACAAGCGGAGTATCAGAAGCTCCAGATGACTATTACAGACAGTCTCAGGTGAGAGGACAAATATATATAGGAAATAGGCTTACTTTTAACCAAAAGCACTCTATATATACAGAATCAGGTATTAATGATCTTTGGGTTATTAATTCTTCAAATAATGATTCCATTGATTATAAAGACCATGTAATATTGGGAATAGGCCATACATATACTTTCTAGGAGTTAATTTAAAATGGTAACCAAGGGACGACCTAAAACATTCAAAAATGCTGATGTCTTAAGTAAGGCCATGGAACTGTTTTGGGAAAAAGGCTATGAAGCCACGTCTCTAGCGGAACTCCTAGATAATATGGGAATCTCTAAGCAGAGCATGTATAATACTTTTGGTAATAAGCACGATCTATTTATTCAGTGCCTGGAACTGTATATAGCTAGTCGCCATGAGTTTTTAGAAGAACTATTGTTTTCTGAAAAACATGCTGAAACAAAACTAGATCATATGATCCATCTAATGACAGAAATGGCCACTGATGATACAAAAGGTTGTTTTGTAAGCTTCATGATTCAAGAGATGGCGCAAAGAGATGAAAAAGTAAAATCGTTACTGGATAATAATTACTCAAAGAACTTTGAACTTCTTAAAGATTTTTTTCAAATGTCTATGGATAAGAAAGAGATATCTTCAACTATGAGTTCGCAAGATCTAGCAGATCTTTATGACTCTATTCTTTTAAGTGTCTCTAGCCTATGTAAGCTTTCAAATCGTCAAGATCAGATTAAAAACATTTTCAGAATATTCAAAAAAAGCATCACGTTTAACCCATAAGCCCATGTAATCTAGATGCTGTATAGTCATATTTACACTCCATATTGCTCTACTTAAATCAAATTGATATTTAATATAAAAAAGGATATCAAAATGATGAAACAAATAAGAATCTTTATTCTATTAGCAATTTCAATGATTGGAAGTTCTGCGTATTCTGCAGATATCCCCTCTTTAAAAAAACTCTTTACTAAAAATTTTAATAACTATTACCAGCAACGCTTCTGTGGAAGAAATATCATAAGGTTTTTAGAAGAAGCAAAAGAGAGAAATATAGATTTATCAAACTCCTATGTTCTAAAAGTAGTCGGAGGCGGATTTCTTGAAACAAGTGGCTTCTATACTCGTGGTAATATTAATGAAAGAGAAATGCTAGGATACTTTCATATGATCCTTGTGGCAGATGATATGGTATTTGATTTTGATTTAAATGAGTCTTTAGTATTAGAGAAAGAAGATTATATCCGTTTACAGTTTACACCTCCACATGAACCATACTTTGTTTTTGGAATCAATTATTCAGCTAAAGGAAGTCCAGGGAACTGGAATATTACGGCCTTTGATCGTAAAGATTATACTAATGGAGACGAAACTACTCTTTGGAAAATGAAAATGAAAAAGTATATAAATATTGAAAATATGCTTAAAAGAGTAAGAGTACGCTAAAATAAACAAATAAAGACTACCAATAGATAAAGATCTCTTAATCTCTACCTATAACTATCAGTTCTCACCAAATAGATTCATATTTACTCGTTTTCTTCAATCAAGATTTAATAAATCCTATGCGATAATTTAAAGGCAACTCCAATGAATAAAGAAAAAATATAACACAGAGATTAAATACTCAAGAAATGAAATACTTAAGCCTTATGAAATGAGTGAAGAAAGTTAACAGCAATTAGAGTTATAACTCATAAGAATTTGAATATCATCTCTTGAGAGATCCTTTACAAGTTCATACTCTGATTGTTTAAGATTTTTCTCTTTTATATAGTCTGATACATATGAAGTAATTGTCATCGTATCTGTATAATATAATTCTGGATCACTTTTGCTCAGCATATTAATTATACTTTGAATAATCTCTTTTTTCTTAACTGAATCTAACTTCTCCATTTAAATATTATCTCACAGATTTTTATAATACTAAAGTCTGTATAGGATATATCTTACTTTTAAGATATAATTAAGCCATGAAAGAACTAAAAAAAATTAAAAGTGGATTTTTCTCTAGGCAAGTAGGGATTGCCAAATTAGCAATAAAAACAGGCACTGCTCTCTATAAGAATAAAGACCAAGACTTAAAGTCACAATTAAAAAATAGTGTTGAGAAATATGCTACAGATATAGTTGAAGAACTTGGAGTGATGAAAGGATCTTTTATGAAAGCGGGCCAGATGCTTTCATTGTTTGGTGGAAGCTTTCTTCCTGAAGAAGCTCATAAAGTCTTAAAATCCCTAGAAAACAAAACATCATTTTTAATATGGGATAAAATAAAAAAACAAGTTCCAAAAGAGTGGATTGAAGAATTAGAAATTAGCCCTATTCCCTTTGCAGCAGCAAGCTTAGGGCAAGTTCATCTAGCCGTTTATAAAAATCATAAGTACGCTATGAAGATCCAGTATAAAGGAGTAGCTAAGGCCATAAAGAATGACGTAAAAGCCTTAAAGATATTTTTAAATACTTTAAACTTAATTCCAAAAGAAATTGATCTGACACAGATTTATAAAGAAATTGAAGTTATGCTAACGAAAGAAGTAAATTATCGAGAAGAAATAAAGAGTACTGAAAAATTTGCAAACCTTTTAAAAGACTTCCCAATTTTTAAAGTGCCTAAAATAAACCATTCTTTTTCCAATGATAAGATTATTACTCTTGAATATTTAGATGGTCACTCCTTAAATGATATAAATGAGCTAGATCTTGGCCAAGAACAAAGAAATACTTTGGGCAGAGAATTCATGAGACTTTTATTCCTTGAAATTTTTGTCTTTGAAGAAGTTCAAACTGATGCTCATTTTGGAAATTATATTATTTTAACTGAACCAGAACTTAAATGGGGACTTATTGATTTTGGAGCTACCAAGTCTCCACCTGCAGATTTCATAAATTCCTACAGACAGCTTTTAATTCATTTAAGCAAACGAGATAGAAGTGCTTTTATAAATCTGTTAATAGAGATGGAGTACTTATCAAAGAATAAGGAATCAGACTTGGACCTTTTTTGGGAGTACGCAAATGTTATAGGTGCTCCTTTCTATGTAGATGAATTTGACTGGGGTGAAGCAGATATTGCAGATCAAATGTATAAATATATTCCCAAAATTGTAAAATCCATATCCATTGGAAATCCTCCATCACATTCTTTATTTATTGATAAAAAAATTGGAGGAGTCTACTTTATTCTACAAAAGTTAAAAGCCAAGTTTAATGTGAGTGAAGTTTTAGAAGAAGTTCTATCTTATAAGAATAGTTAAAAATCTAATTTTTTATCAAGAGGATTTACTTCGAGAATAAAAATTTCAGTTTGAAGCTTAAGAGCGTAGTTCCCAGCAGATGATTTAACTAGATAAGCAGGTTTTTCAGAACTACCATTTCTCTTAATCATCTTACCCTTAATTTCTTTTTCTATTGGTCTATAATAAACTTCTTCAACGATTCCTGAAATGACTCTTCCCATCCATTTCCAGCCTATATTTTGATTAATTTTAAATTCATTTTCTTTCATATAAGTTCTGCTTAATAAGAGTAAGTTAATCGTGTATATAGTGAATCAAACTGTGCAAAATTATAAACATCATCGTTATCTGCACCACCACCAAGAACACGTTTACCTAGTGAAACAAAAAGTGAACTCAGTTTTAATCTTAACTCTAGCTGAGAATCATAAGCTGAGCCCTGAGAAGCTCCTAGAGCATCGGTATGGGAAAATACTGATAGGTTCTTAAATAGTCGCAAATCAAAACCAATAGATGCTAACGGAACAACACCTATATTATCAAAAGCACTAGTCCTAGTCCCCTGTCTAACCTCTATATCAGCATCTCTAATTTTTGCAACAACGCCTGTCCAAAAATCAAAGCTAGATGTTTTCCATTTCCATAAATATCCAAGTCTATAAGAATTAAATTTATACTTAACATTAGTAGCTGTACCTGAGGTATAACTATTATCTGCAAACTCAAAATTTCGATTTGAAGTAAAATTATACTCTGTCTCCAGCGGAGCTATTAGAACATATATCTGGTTACCAGAAGATAAATCAAAATATCCCGTAATTCTATAACTTGTTAAAGTATCCTCTGTTGGTAATGAAACTCTATCAGCACTTGTATTAGGAATAGCAAAACGATTAAAAACAGTTTCAGTTTGTCCAATATCAAGACTTATAGAACTAGCAAAGCTGAGTCCTGAATAGAATATTGAGAAGTAGATTAAAAAACTTTTTATAGCTACATTATACATAAAATGATTATCCCATTGATTTTGAAAGATTTAAAGTAAACAATAGCTGTACATATTTAGCCTTTATTCTTTGGAGAGCCATGTTAAATAAGATTCTAGATGCCAGTATTTATTACAGTTTTGAGAAGAGTGGATTTATTCGTCACCAAAAGAGTTTTAATGATACTTATATCTTCAGATCAGGATCAAAAGCACTGATTACAGGTGGAACTTCTGGCATAGGTCAAGCAGCATCCCTAGAATTATCAAAGCAAGGTGTTAAAGTCTCTATAACCGGAAGAAGTTCTAAGAAGGGTGAGAAAGCCGCAAAGTCGGATACTAATATAAATTTCTATCAATTAGATATGTCTAATTGGGAAGAGATACCGAAGTTTGTTGAGAACCTTGAACCCCTTGATTATATTGTCCTTAATGCTGGAGGAATGCCAGCAGATTTTATACAAAATTCACAAGGAGTTGAGTCCCAATTTGCAGCACAACTTTTTGGTCATTATTATCTAATTCAAGAATTAAAAAAGAAAAATAAAATAAATATTGGTGCAAAGATTGTATGGGTTACTTCAGGTGGCATGTATTTATCAAAGCTAAAGTTAGAGGAAATAACTCAAGTGCCCAGTTCATATGATAAGGTCGGGGCCTATGCAAATGTTAAAAGAGCACAAGTAACACTGCTGCCCTTTCTTCGTGAAGAATTTAAAGATCAGACTGTTACGGCCATGCACCCCGGTTGGGTCGAAACTCCAGGTGTGGCCGAGGCAATTCCAAAGTTTGACAAGAAGATGGAAGGAAAGCTTAGAACCCCTCTTGAAGGCGCTGATACAATATTATGGCTTCTTGGAACAAAACAGACAGTTGAATCAGGTAAGTTATATTTTGATAG
>Ga0209712_10003983_pt1 | contig 11882 bp, 5 predicted proteins | sample ArcOceMetagenome_FD_187443 | JGI IMG/M metagenome (GOLD analysis project Ga0209712, IMG submission 187443) | Marine eukaryotic phytoplankton communities from Arctic Ocean - Arctic Ocean - Greenland ARC118M Metagenome (SPAdes) (version 2) | ecosystem: Environmental > Aquatic > Marine > Oceanic...
TTTCATCTCCAATCATTAATGTTGCTAGCGGTGCCAGTATTGATGCTAGCGGAAAAGGCTACATGGCAGTGGATTCAAACAGTGGCCGCACTTGGCCATCGTTTGCAGATACTTATTTTGATAGCGGTACATTAGCTTGCCATGGTGGCTTACGTCGTAGTGGTGATTTATGCAGTTATGGTCGTCATGAGCGCGCCCGTTTTGCTGGTAGTGCAGGCTCTATGAGCGGAACCACTTACCCTGGTCATGGTGGTGGCGTGGTTGAGATCAATACCAATACACTAACATTAAATGGAGAAATCAAAGCTAACGGTCTAGAGGGTTACCAGACTGGTGGTGCCGGAGGCTCTATTCATATTGAAGCGAATGCAATCACTGGTTCTGGTTATGTTCATGCGAATGGTGGTAGAAATTATTATAGTTATACAGGTAATAACGACCTTCCGTCAGCAGGAGCGGGTGGCCGAATTAGCTTGCATGTGAACGATATAACGACCTTTAGTGGTGAATATGGTGCAGCAAGTGGCAGTTATAATATTGCCGGCGCCGGTACGGTTTATATTCAAAACCCTGATACGACTCATGGTGATTTGTATGTAAGCAATGCAGAGCAAGAAGCTCCAGCCAACAGTACGGTTATTCGTAATGTGGGCCGACATATTATTAGTGGTGTTGATGAAATTGAGCCGGGTGTTTGGCGAGTCGAGATTGAAGGTGATGCATGGGATGTGTCTAACGCAAGCCTAGACATGGGCCTAGCGGGTATCGAAGTGGATCTAGATGCCAACGAATCGTTAAGTGAGCTTTATGAAATTGAAAGCAATACCCAAAATACAGTAACTATTTTAACCAGCGATAATTTAAATGGATTGGTTGGTAATGAAATTATAGGTGTTCATACCTTTAATACGATTAAGGTAACAGATGGAGCAAAAGTTAGCTTTGGAGATGATCGTGTCGTATTGCTTAATCCACTGGCTTCTTTCATTGGTTATCAGTCAGCTGTTAGTGCCGGTGAAATGGATGAAGCGACACTTGAAGCGTTTGCTCAAACACAATATCAGCAAGGCGGTCTTTGGGCGGATTACTACCATAACAATGACTTATCAAACTTTGCGTATTCAAAACTTGATAATCAATTAAGTATCCAATGGGCAAACGGTGCACCAACAAGCATTAGTTATAGCCATTGGAGTGCTCGTTGGAATGGTAAAATTGATGCGCCACAAGATGCCGACTTTACGTTTACCGGAATTACCGACCACCCAATTAAAGTATGGATTGACGGCCAGTTAGTAGTTGAGCAATCTGCAGTGGGTGCTTTCACTTCTGATGTAATTAATTTAACGGCTGGTCAGCATGACTTTTATGCTGAGTATGCAAAAAATACCACTACACGAGTTGCAGAGGTAAGTTTAGCTTGGAGTTATGGCAGTGTTGTTGAGGAGTTAATTCCTGAAACGGCTTTCTATTACCGTCGCCCTGGTATTGCTGGGCAGTTGACTTTATCTCAATTTGAAAATTTGGCTGATGCTGTGTTTAACGATGAAAGTAACCAGCAAATTGTTTTCAATAAACCTATTCAAGCAAACAGTTTAGAAATTTTAGCCGGTGACTATTTGTTCAATGGCGGTTTAATCGTTACTGAAGGTGTCAAAGTTTCTGGTGAAAGCAAGCTGATTGTGAAAAACGGTTTGACGGCGAATACCTTGGAGCTTAATGGCTCTAGTCACTTTACGGTGGACAGTATTACTGTTGCGGAAATGCACTTAAATGATGATTCTGTTGTAACTCCTTCAGAGCCGACTTCTAATTCTTATGCACCATTAATCATTTCATCTCCAATCATTAATGTTGCTAGCGGTGCCAGTATTGATGCTAGCGGAAAAGGCTACATGGCAGTGGATTCAAACAGTGGCCGCACTTGGCCATCGTTTGCAGATACTTATTTTGATAGCGGCACGTCAGGTTGTCACGGCGGTGTCCGTAGAAGCGGTGATGCTTGCAGTTATGGTCGTTTTGAACGTGCTCGTTTTGCAGGTAGTGCTGGTGCAATGAATGGTACGAACTATCCTGGTCACGGTGGTGGTGTGATTGAAATCAATACCGATACATTTACCTTAAACGGTGACATCAAAGCGAATGGTTTAGCAGGTTATTACACAGGTGGTGGCGGTGGTGCGGTTCATATTGAAGCGAATACATTAACTGGTACGGGTAATATTCATGCTAATGGGGGAAGAAACTACAGGAGCTATTCAAGCAATGGCAACTTATCTTCAGCTGGTACTGGTGGCCGCATTAGCTTACATGTGAAAGATGTAACTGCGTTCAATGGTGAATATGGTGCAGCAAGTGGCAGTGATGATATTGCAGGTGCCGGTACGGTTTATATTCAAAACCCTGATCAAACTCATGGTGATCTATTCGTAAGTAACGCAGAGCAAGCAGCCCCTGCCAGCAGTACGGTTATTCGTCATGTTGGTCGTCACATTATTAGCGGTGTTGATGAAGTTGAGCCGGGTGTATGGCGAGTCGAGATTGAAGATGATGCGTGGGATGTGTCTAACGATAGTTTAGACATGGGCCTAGCGGGTATCGAAGTGGATCTAGATGCCAATGAATTGTTAAGTGCGCTTTATACAGTTGAGCAAAATACCCAAAATACATTAACCATTAAAACCAGTGATGATTTAAGCGGTTTAATTGGTAATGAGCTTATGGGTGTTCATACCTTTAATACGATCAAGGTAACAGGCGGAGCCAAAGTAAGCTTCGGAGATGACCGTGTAATCATACTAGATTTGAATAATTCTATGGTGAATGCTGGAAGCTCAATAACTTCAGGAAGTCTTGCTCCTGAATTAGTTAATAAACTTTTACAAAGTGGTGGGTCGCTTCTTTTAGCAGAAGCTCTAGTTTTCGATTCTTTATCGTTAAATGATTTAGAGAGTGGTTTGTTATCTGCGCCTTCATTAACCATTAATGGTGATGTGAATATCTCTAATAGCCAGCTGCAGCTCGAACTATCTGAAGCAATGCAAGTTGCTGGAGATATGCGCCTCATATCATCCACGATAAAAACCACACCAGCTTCCTCTGATCAAAAGCTAATTAATAAATTGGCTTTATCGGTAGGTGGTTTGTTAGATGTCGATCAGAATTCCGTAATAGATACAACAGGAATGGGCTATTCAAGCTATAACTCACAAGAGGGTCATAGCTGGCCTGATTTTGAACGTAATTGGTTTGATGTTGGGCATAGTGAATGTCACGGTGGTAATCGATACGGTGCTGATAATACATGCACTTATGGCGACTACAAGAAAGCTGAATTTGCAGGTAGTGCCGGTTCTTACAGAGATGTTTCCAATACGGGTCACGGTGGAGGTATTGTAGAAATCAATGCTGACAGTGTTAATTTAAATGGCGTAATTAAATCAAATGGTGTGACCGGCTATTACTCCGGCGGTGCGGGTGGCTCTGTTCATATTGAGGCAAATAGTTTAGCAGGCTCAGGCTCGATAAATGCTAATGGTGGTCGCAATATTTATACGTATAACTCAACACGTATGGCTAGTGCGGGAGCTGGTGGTCGCATTAGTTTGCACATTAGTGAGCAAACTGCATTTGTTGGCAGCTACCATGCTGCGAGCGGTGATGGTTCAAATGTGGCTGGAGCAGGCACCGTCTATATCCAAAATTCATTAGAAATGTATGGGCATTTAATTGTTGATAATGCGGGTAGTGTTGCAGAAATAGGAAGCACACCGTTTCGTAGCATTGGCCAACATATCATCATAGATGTTACTGAATTACATGCAGGGGTTTGGCAGCTTGAGGTAGAGGGTCAGCCTTGGGGAGCTTCGGATATTGAAGGCCTGTATGTCGACTTGGATGCGTCAGAAGAAATTAGTTCTAATTACAAAGTTATTAGTAATACGGTGAATACTTTAATTATTAACACAGCTATGGATTTAACTTCTGTTATTAATAATGAGTTAATTGGTGTGCATACTTTCAAAACACTTAACATTAAAGCTGGGGCTAAAATTGATTTTGGACAGGATAGGTTAGTTGTTTTAGATGCCGAAAAATCCAGTTTAGATGTAAATAGCCATATTAATGTTGGTGAATTAAATGAGCTAATGTTAATGAAAATCCTACAAACTGGAGGTGGTTTAGGTCTTGCACAGCCATTGCAGTTAACCTCTCTGTCTATAGAAGGCGTAAGTAATTTAAGTATTTCGGCGCCTTCATTAGAGGTTGAAGGTGATGTAAATATCCAATCAAGTAGGGTAGTTTTTGAGACCCCTAATTTAATCAAGGTATCTGGCAATATGAATTTGGTTGATAGTGTATTGACCTCTCCAGATAGTGATTTTGAAAAGAAAAAGGTTCATGTTTTAAAATTAAGTGTGATGGGAATACTCAGTATTGATGCGGATTCATCTTTAGATGTTTCAGGTAAAGGATATCAAGGTTATAGCAATAATCGTTATTACACCGGCCCTGATTTTGGGGAAGAAAATATTGCCTGTAGTGCAGGCATGCGTAACAACGCTTCAGTAGATTGCACGTATGGTCGTTATACTCATGCTAAACATGCTGGAAGTGGCGGCTATAAAAGCGGTTCTTACATAGGAAGTGGGGGTGGAATTGTAGATATTTATGCGGGCCAATTGTTTTTGAATGGCTCTATTAAAGCGGATGGCTTGAAAGGATATACATATGGTGGTGCAGGTGGTGCGATCCACATTGAAACACCATTACTTAGTGGATCTGGTTTGTTATCCGCAAATGGCGATAATATGTATACCAGCTGGAATAATTATTCAGCAGGTTCTGGTGGCCGAATTAGCATTAACGCTTCAGATTTAACCCAGTATACAGGCTTATATACTGCTCGTTCAGGTAGCTACCATAAAATAGCAGGCGCAGGCACGGTATACATGAAATCAGATGCCGAGCAATATGGGCACTTGATGGTTAATAATGGAGGTTATGAATCATTAGAGGGGAGCACACCTATTCGTAATGTCGGTCTATATTTAATTGCGGATGTTCAGCAGGTAGATCCTGGCGTGTGGCATATCTCGGTTGATGGGGCTCCATGGCGATCCACTGATACTCAGCTGGATTGGGGCGTTCAGAATATAGAAGTTGACCTTGATGCAAGTGAGAATCTAAGTGCCTTATACCGTATAGAGTCGAATACCGAAAATGAGCTAATCATTCATTCTGGGGACGATTTGAGTGGCGTATTAGGTAACCAATTAATGGGTGTTCATACTTTTACAACACTTAATATTGCTGCTGGGGCGAAAGTTTCAGCTGGTGCAGATAAAGTAATTATTATTGATAAGATTAACTCTGTTGTTGAGCCGCTGTCTGCCTTGCAGGCGGGTGCGATTATTGGTCTTTAAATGAATATAAATATAAAAGAGGTTTTTGTGATTTTAAAAGTTAGTGTTTTAGCTGTAGTTCTTTTTAGCTTGGTTGGTTGTGACAAAGGTATTTCAAATAATAGTAATGCTGAGGCTAGGTTTAATCATCAATCTCTAACGAGTAAACAATTCGCTAATTTGACCAATATCCCTGAAAAAGCAGAGCAAAAGAGAGAGGAAGCATTCACAGCGTTTACAACTCGATCAAGCGTAGCGGACTATTTATTAGAGGGTGAGCTAAGGGGAGACTTGAGTATTACTCGTCGACTAGTGGATACAAAGAGTCGTATAGTTTTGGATGCGTATTTTAAGAAATATCTATCTTCAGTTGTCTCAGATGAAGCGATTCGAGATTATTATTCTAAAAATGTTAGCTCATTTTCAGATAATGAGTACGAGCTTTTCCAGTTTCAGATTAGGGTTAAAGCGAATGATGATATAAAGAAATTATCATTAATGGCCGATGCTCTTTACAAAGCTTTAATTGAGGGGCAACAACCTTTAGATCTTAAAAAGTATTCTGCAGTAGCTTTAGAAAAAAGCTTAATTTTAACGAGTGACAATACGAACCCAAGTATCTTAAAGGCATTAGAGGGCGTCTTAGAAGGGAGTTTTTCTCCACCAGTAGTGACAAAGCAGGGCATTCAAATATTTAAAGTGAAGTCGATAAAGTCTAAGCCTATCGCCTTTGAATTGGTTAAGCCAAAAATTGAATACAAACTTAAGCAAGCTCTTAAGCAAGAAGAATACAATCGTCTAACGTTGATTGCGAAGAAATGAGCCTCTTTATATAGATGAACTTAGGAGCGTTAAGTCGCCCTAGGAGTATTTGTTTGAATGGCCCGCCCTACAGGAATCGAACCTGTGACTTTCGGCTTCGGAAGCCGACACTCTATCCAACTGAGCTAAGGGCGGTTTACGGGCGAAACCCGTGATGCGTATGGTATTCGGGATTCTTCGATACGTCCAGCTTGGGCCTTATTTATCGAGCTAACTATCTGTTTTATGGTCTTTTTTGTCTATTAAGTAGGCACTTACTTCAGGTGATTATCTGGTGGTAGATTGCAGACATCTTGCGATAAATCAGGGAGTGCTTGAAATTCTGATCTACAATTAGCCTTTATAAGTGGAAAATATCCAAAAAACTGCGCTTTACGTTTCTAGCACACGGTTTTTGTGGGTATAATCGCCCAAAATTTTAATTAGGCGCCTATAAGAGAGAGGATGACCGTGACTAAATTAATGACTTCTATGTTGGTTTTGGCTTTAACTGCGTTTGTTTCTGTAGCAAATGCTAAAACGTCAGATGAAATGATTGCTGAGCGTCTTGCTCCTGTTGGTTCTGTATGTGTTCAAGGCACTAAGTGTGCGGCGGCTGGTAAAGCGGCAGCGGCTAAATCAGGCCCTCGTTCTGGTAAAGACGTGTACGGTACATACTGCGCAGCGTGCCACGGTACTGGCGCAATGGGCGCTCCAAAAACGGGTGATACCGGTGTTTGGAAAACACGTTTAGCGAAAGGCTTCAACGCTACGCTTAAAAACGCGGTTAACGGTCTTAACTTGATGCCAGCTAAAGGCACATGTGGTGACTGCTCTGATAAAGAAATTGGTAACGCTATCAAGTTCATGAGCAAGTAATTGATTTAAAGCCTTCGCTTTAAGTTTGAAAAGGTCGCCTAGGCGACCTTTTTGCGTTTTGGGCCATGAATAAGGCGTGAGACGTATCTGTTAACAAAGCCCCTCATTAAGCCCCTATCATTAAGCCTCACAGTCACGTTGTCCCAATAAGTCTCAAGCCTCTCCATTTTCGACATGTCATAAGCGTGTTTTATTTTGTATGGTACTGATAATCAAAATATTGGACTTACCATGACAATAATAAAAACGGTTCTGTTGCCAGCTTTGCTATGCGCCTCCTCTGCATTGTGGGCGTGGAGCAATCACACCTTAATTAGCCATCAGTTAGCGCAATCACTGCCAGAGGTGGCCAATGCTAAACCTGTCGAGGTGGAAAGCTTAGAAGACTTTTTAATGGCCACTGAAAAAGAAATGGCCATCATGCTGACGGAAGACGAGTTATGGATGCGCAATAACCTTTGGTTTTATGCGCCGCGCCCAGATGCACTTGCCTTTGAAGCCACTGGAACACGTGACGACATTAAAAAACGCTTCACCCGAGCCATTCGCATTAACCCAAACATGAAGCTAATTGACTATGCGCAGTTGATTCCCGGCGATCAAAGGTCCCAAAATCCATCTGTTACCCCCAAACAAATCAGCGTGTTTAAAAATTACGGCTATTTAGAAACGGTTCAGTTATTGGATTTAGCAAAGACACAAACCGTTAAACCATTAGATGTGCTGGTGAGCGCCAATGATGAGCCCGACCACGGTTTGGATATTGGTTTGTTTACCGACAGCAATACCGATTACGGCAAAGAGTACGGCTTTGGTCCACAGCCATTTGGTAACCCTAATTTAGAGTACGGCACTCAAGCACCGTTCCATATGGGCTTTTATCACGAGTCATCAGTGATTTATTCATTGGCCGGCTTTTTAGGTAAGTCATATCCTGAGTACCGCATTCATTTATTTAAACGCTTGTCGGAGTTTGCGTTTGAAAATGGCCATGATTATTGGGGTTGGCGTTTTATGGGTTGGGGTTTGCATTACATTGGTGATTTTTCTAATCCTTATCACATCACACCGGTGCCGGGTAACAGCACGCTAAAAACCATTTGGGTGGGGTTATTAAGTTTATTGGGTTTGCCGCAATCCCAAACCGATGCCATTCAATTGGTGTCGAACCGCCATACAGCATTAGAAGACTTTCAAAGTGTGGTGATGACAAACGCTTATAAACAAGGCAACCACAAACACGAAACCATTACCGCATTAAACGCCCCTGATACCGTGCGCGATTATGAAGAAAGCCATGTGGTAAATGTGTTTGCTAAAAGTTCTTACGATAAAGCGGAAAACATAAATCAGGTATTGCTCAACAGCATGCCCGCCAAATATGTCATGGATGAAACAGTGGAGTATTCAGGTTTAGGCGCAGAAGAAACATTAATTGAAACGGTAAAGCAGCATTCAGGAGAGCAAGGTTTTAACGAACTGCAGAGTAATATATCTGGTTTGCTGTCTGACTTTTCCCATAACGGAGCGTCGTATATTCGCGGCATTTTAAGTAAGTAATAGGGTTTTCTAGGTAGGAGGGCGCTTGCGCGCGACCCGTTAAGTTGAGTGAGCCAAGGAAGGCAAAATGAGAAATTTAGGCCAAGTAAATTTACGCAGAGGCAGGTGTTCATCAGCAGGTAATTATTATCATATTACCTCTGTTACTCAGAATCGGATGACAGTGTTTAGCAGTATAGGAAATGCCCGTTACTTAATAAAAGCTCTACAAATGAGTGATAAACAAGGGCATACAGACACTAAGACATTCTGTGTCATGCAGGATCATTTTCATTGGCTATTCGAATTGAAGCCAGGGGATTTGTCTCAAGCAGTATCCAGGGTTAAAGCGGGTTTTTCTCGAGTATCTGGTTTAAAAATTTGGCAGGATGGATTTTATGATCGTGGTATTCGCGATGATGAATCTTTGATTAATGTATCGCGTTATATTGTTGCCAATCCGTTACGAGCCGGATTGGTAGATAGCGTAGGGGATTATTCGTTTTGGGATTCTGTTTGGTTGGAGTAGTTCGTTTAACGGGTCGCGCGCAAGCGCCCTCCTACACTTAATATAGTGACGCTTTAACATGCGTCTGACCACAGGCGTTGAACGTTTTTATTAATTCCCCATCAAATTCTTTAAAGCCGCCAGTGATGATTGCCCCGCAGCTTTTTTCTGCTCCGGGGGTGTATCGCCAAAGCCTTCTCGCTGAATATCGTCTTTAGGCAATTCTTCTAAAAAGCGGCTTGGGGTGGGCTCAAACGATTCACCATAGGCGCGGCGTTTAGAGGTTAATGTCAGTGTTAGATTTTGTTTGGCGCGGGTGATGCCCACGTACATCAAGCGTCGTTCTTCTTCTACCGTGTCTTCTTCGATGCTGTTTCTGTGGGGTAAAATTTCTTCTTCAAGACCCATGATCCAAACATACGGGAACTCCAAACCTTTTGATGCGTGCAAGGTCATCAATTGCACTTGGTCTAGTTCGTCTTCGTTTTCTTGTTGCTCTAACATGTCTCGTAGAATTAATTTGCTTACCGCGTCTTCGATGTCCATCTCGTCGCCGTTTTGTTCGGCTTTATCGAGCATGCGTTCAATGTTATCAATCAAAAACCAAACATTTTTTAAGCGAGCTTCGGCTTGGTTAGGGGTGTTACTGGTTTGCATTAACCAAGCTTCATAATCTAAATCGTGCACCATTTCTTTTAGGGTTTGCACGGTGTCTTCTGTGTAGCAGCGTTTGGTGGTATTGCTTATCCAATTACCAAAGCGTTTTAATTTATCCACTGCCAGTGGGCTTAACACTTGCTCAAGTCCCATTTCGCTGGTGGCGGTCATCAAACTGATGTGACGCTTGCCTGCGTACTCTGTGAGGCCTTCTAGGGTCGATGGGCCGATCATGCGACGCGGCACGTTAATCACTCGTAAAAATGCCGAGTCATCGGTTGGGTTCACAATGAGTTTTAGGTAACTCATGATGTCTTTAATTTCGCTTTTGGCAAAAAACGATTGGCTGCCGCTTAGCTTGTAAGGAATTTGATACTGCTGCATTTTCATTTCCATCAAGCGTGCCTGATGGTTGCCCCTAAACAGTACGGCGTAATCGCGATAGCCGCCGCCTTTTTTTAATCTATGCTCAATAATCTCAGTGGCAATGCGTTCAGCTTCGTTGTCTTCGCTTTTACAGCGCACAATGCGAATGGCGTCGCCATAACCTTTATCAGACCAAAGCTTTTTAACAAATTCGTGTTCGTTATTGCTGATCACTTGGTTGGCGGCGTTTAAGATTAATCCGGTTGAGCGATAATTTTGCTCAAGCATGACGACTTTTAACGCGGGGAAATCTTTTTTCAATAAACTTAGGTTTTCAGGTCGTGCACCGCGCCATGCGTAAATAGATTGGTCATCGTCCCCTACTACGGTGAACTTGCCGTGCATGCCCACGAGAATTTTTACCAGCTCGTACTGGCTGGTGTTGGTATCTTGATATTCATCTACCAATAAATAGCGGGTATTTTTTTGCCAGCGCTGACGTACGTCTGCATTGTTTTTAAATAACTGAGTAGGAATACGAATCAGGTCATCAAAGTCCACTGCGTTGTAGGCTTTTAAGGCGCGGTCGTAGGCGGCAAAGGTGGTGGCCACTAACACTTCCTGCGGGCTTTGCGCCATGTTGATGGCATCTTCTGGCTCGATCAAATCGTTTTTCAAACTGCCAATGCCCGATTGCACTAAATCAACCATGTCACCGTCGGCGCCGTGTTCACGCATCATGATGTCTTTTAACAACGACTTGGTATCGCCATCATCAAAAATAGAAAAGCCCGGGCGAATACCCAGGTGTTTGCATTCACGGCGAATGATATTCAAACCAAGGTTATGGAATGTGGATACAGTTAAGCCATTGGCGGCTTTGCCTTGCACCAACTTGCCCACACGCTCTTTCATTTCTTTGGCGGCTTTGTTGGTAAAGGTTAATGCAATGATGTTGCGAGCCGGAATACCACACTGTTCAATGAGGTAGGCCATCTTGGTGGTGATTACGCTGGTTTTGCCTGAGCCTGCCCCTGCCAATACCAATAGCGGGCCATCGATATGCAATACAGATTCTTTTTGACGGGGGTTTAAGTGATTCACAAAAGCTCGGCTGAAAATGACACGGTCAGAGATTTTACCTGAGCATGGGGCGGGTCTAAAGGTATTTCCTATATCCGATTGTTATAGGAGGAATAAGGCTGATTTTATCCATGAAATGTCGCTTGTGGATAAAGTGACGTGCGCTCTACCCATAGCTATTGAGCTTACGTTCCAGCTGCCTATAGCCCAACGCCTCCATTAAATGCCCATGCTCGATGTGCTCACTATTGGCCAGATCAGCAATGGTGCGCGCCACCCTTAATATGCGGTGGAAAGCCCGAGCGCTCAAACCCAGTTTTTCCAGCGCATCTTCCAAAAGGCCTGATAACTCGCTATTAAGCGCGCAGTAAGTGGCCACTTGCTTTTGATCAAGGTGAGCATTGCTGCAGCCTTGGCGTTGATGTTGGCGCTCACTTGCGTCGTATATGCGCTGGCGAACTTGTTCGCTGCTTTCGGCGCTGTTTTGCTGGTCGCTTAATAACCCCTTGGGCAGTGGCGGCACTTCGATTTGAATGTCGATGCGATCTAATAACGGGCCAGAGACCGAGCTTTGGTATTTGATGGCGCGGGCCTCGCTGCATTCTGCACAGCGTTTATTGGCTTGCTTGAGATATCCACAGGGG
>Ga0209712_10003984_pt1 | contig 11882 bp, 9 predicted proteins | sample ArcOceMetagenome_FD_187443 | JGI IMG/M metagenome (GOLD analysis project Ga0209712, IMG submission 187443) | Marine eukaryotic phytoplankton communities from Arctic Ocean - Arctic Ocean - Greenland ARC118M Metagenome (SPAdes) (version 2) | ecosystem: Environmental > Aquatic > Marine > Oceanic...
CTGTGATACCCCCCTGTATCATAAATACTGCCATCTGCCAATACTGTACATACTGCTTTACCTACCAGCGGCTACCGGTCCAACTATACGCTACCATTATTGTTTCTAGAGCTACTTTCCTCCCCGAGTCTAATTCAAATCCTCTTCAGGAAGCCTCGACCATTTTGAACTTAGTCACCAAACCAATCATGGATCATTACAAGCCACCAAATTTCAGGGTCGCACTGCTTTGCTTGTTGGTGTCAATAGTATTTACTACGAGTGAAGCAAAATCCAATCAAAGCATCATTCACTCTCTTTCACAAGAGGCGAAACAAACACAAACACAAACACAAACCGACAAAGTTTTAATCTTGGACATTGACAACTGCGTCTACTCCGAGGCTGAGATTCGAGCAAGAAGTAGCACGGGGCAAGGGATTGAACAACAAATCATTGACAACACACACGAATTTGGGCATAAAGAGTTGAATCTCACCAAGAAAGAGTGCGATGAAATGTATATCCACCACGGGTCGACCGTAGAGGGTATACGGCAAAAGCTTCTATCTGATGGCAACAAGGGTGAGGAAGAAATCCAACAGGTGCTTCGTGATTACTATCAGCATGTTTACGATGGAATTGATATGACGTGTCTATTGCCTCAGAGCGACGCCTACGCCTCCGCCTCGTCTATTAATACAGGTTATAACCATGCTCGAAGTAGGATGCGGCGTCAAGTCATTAGGGATTTGCTTCAGAATATCCCAAATCCCATATATTTCGCTTCAAACTCTCCAAAGCAGCATGTGCTAAAGGTTCTTTCAGCGTTGGGACTGCGAGAAGTAAAATATGATGGGTTGCTGACGCCCGATACTATCCATGCCCCTGTCCATCGGGATGGGGATGGAGATAGTAATCGTAATCTTTACTATCCTACAAAATTTCATCCAGCGGAATTTTTTCAATCTATATTGGAAAAGTACGATGCCGATGATTTGATCTTGGTTGACGATTCTAGAAATAATTTAGATAAGGCGAGAGGAGTTGGAATTAAGGGCTTGAGGGTGAATGGCGAAGGGGGCATGACATTGGAGTTGGCCCTATCCATGGTTGCTGGCCATATAGAATCAAGCATCATTTCTGGCAGGGATGATGCATACCGATTCTCTGACATTGATTATCTAAAAAGCAAGAATGTTGTGGATATGAAAGCCATTAATGCCGATGTGTGGGCGGAGATGCTGGAGAAATTATTCCAATATATTGATGTCGATGAAAAAATCGTACGCATCGTCGACGTAGGTGCCGGTCTATTGTCAATGTTGGAACTAGTCCTCAATGGTGCACATGGAAAGGAGCCATTGATTGCGAATATGAAACATGGAATGAAGTTAGAATACATTGCATATGAGTCAAATCTCAATTTGATTGATGCTTGTCAGGACCGCCTTCGTGCGTTGGGATTTGAAGAAGTGAGTAGTGAACAAGAAGACGAATATGTGTTTCGAAGAGATGGACACATTTCTGTTACAGCAATCGTGAGAATGCGAGATTTTGCAAACGATCGATTGGGCAGTAAAGAGTACCCCCACTTAATTGTAGGGTGCTGTTTCGCCGATCTGTTTGAGCCTGACGCATTGGTCTCGTCTATCGCCCGTTTCATCAACCATTATAGTTACGGTGGTGGGTTGGATGTTCGGACCAATAAAGCAAGTGGTACTCTTGTGTATTTTCCAATTACCTTTTCCGGGACAACGCAGTTCTTTCCTCCTAGCCCTTTTGGAATTGCATCAAGTGGGAAGGTAATCCCATCTGATACTCTTGCTTTCCAGCTTTACGCTGAAAGTTTGATCAGCGAACACGAACACAATTTGGATCCATCCAAAATCGTTGAGGCAATGAAAAATGCTGGAGCTTCGTTGTTGACAAAGGGACCATCGATATGGCACATTGATCCAAAAGATGACAACTATTTATGGAATACAATGCTATACTTCTTTGGAAGCTCTGCTGCTCCTCAGATAATTAAACGGCAATGGGATTCTGTAGGGTGGCTTGATAGGGCTAAAGCATCAAGACCGATCATAAAGGTGACGAATCAAGATTTATTGTTTAATCTCCCTCTTCCGCAAGATGAAAATGCTGGTAGCCACGAATCATCCTGCGCAGATCTTGATGTTGTCGAGGAGATCGAGTTCAGATCCCCAAATGTTGTTGGAAAGAAAGTGAAAGCCACCTCGATTACCCTTGGTCCTAATCAAGTGGAAGGTAAGTCAAGAAACGCAATGTTGGTCAAGTACCTTCATGTATTTAACTGCCTTGAACTAACTGTCGCATCGTCTCATCAAAATGACGCAGTGAAATCTATTTGTTCGCTCATCAGTTCAGGTACAGAGCTTAAAATCTTCAAGGGTCTCTTTGATGAAGCACAGCTTGATGTAAATATTGATGGGATGGAAGACGAGACTATGCAATATCCGTTAGCATACGGCTACAGTCTCGTTGGAGTTGTCACCAAATGTGGTGAAGAGGTAGCTGATCGTGACGAGCTTATTGGTAAGATTGTTTTCACGTTTTCCCCCCATTCTACCCATGTGGTGGTGGATAGAAATGGTATTCAGATTATCCCTGATGGCATTGATGCCGAAGATGCCATGTTCATGCCCTCGGTTGAAACTGCGTTGTCCATCATTCATGATGCAAATATTCGCGGAGGCGAAAATGTAGCTGTGTATGGCCAAGGTCTCATTGGTCTCTTGGTCAATGGAATTCTGAGTTGTCAGACATTAAATCTATCTAGTGGAGAGTTTGGAAGGATCACAGTCTTTGATACCATCAGTGAAAGGTTATCAATGGCGAGTGAAATGGGCTCGTCGCAGGCACTTTTGCCGCATAGTGCTGCTGCTGCAGGTCCTTTCGATGTATCAATCGAAGTGAGCGGTAACTTCAGAGCTCTTCAGTCTGCCATTGATCATACTCGTAACGGAGGCCGAATCATTGTTGGAAGTTGGTATGGGAATTCTGACATTCATCTAAAGCTTGGGATTGACTTTCACCGGAGCCACAAAACAATCAAAACTTCGCAAGTGAGCACAATACCAGCAGAGCTGACTACTCTCTGGAGCAAAGAAAGACGGTTTGCATTGACCTGGGAACTAGTCAAGTTGTTACGACCGCATAGACTGATAACAAGGAAAGTGACCTTAGACGAAGCGCAGACCGCTTACGAAAAGCTCGACAAAGGCGAAGAAATTGCTGTGTCGTTCACTTACGAGAATAAAGCATAAATAATAAATATCATTACCAGGTAATGGCTACATGGGAAGGACCTGTCCATAAGAATAAAAGTGCTTTATAATGCTGAAGTGAATAGCGATCATACCTAAGGAATACTCTCACCAATCTCACCCTCTCCTGCCCAATCGCGACCAACTCTATTACTGCTAAACATTGGAAGACGGTTTCTCATATGAATTACATCGATGTCCCACATGACTTGCTCACTCAAAGCCTCCTTCTTCGAAAAATGTGCCAGCGTTTCCTTCAATTGATCCAAGTTGGAATGACCAACTAATGTGGTTGTCAACAGAGTGCGCTGACGGCACCATCTCAAGCTCAATTCCGTCAAAGACATGCCGTTTGCCTTAGCAATTTTATCATATTCAGCAATTGCCTGTTGAGCAGCTTCAGTCCTGTAACGATAAAGAGTTCCTCCCCATCCTCTTGTGTCCATCCTGCCACGTGGCTCCTTCAGACTTTTCATGGCTCTGACTTTGACAAAGTCGTCGAATGCTGCTGGAACTTCCATATATTTGCCTGTGAGCATCCCTCCTGCTAAAGCATTATAAGCCATGAACCCCACGTTTTCATTATACTTTGATGCTGCAAAACAGAGCGTAATAACAATAGATAAAGAATTTAAAAAGTTGGAGGACCATTGAATCTAATCAAATGCATAAAATTGGATTGTACTTACCCGCCTCTGCTACTCCATTCTCTTCGGACTTTCTATCAATCATACTGAAATCTCCCTGAATAGAAATTGGAGGCGTAGTTCCGAGCATCTTCGCGGTTCTAGTACAGGCAGTCAAGCCATATGCATTATCGTTGCACAACCCCCACCCTCGAATCTTGCCTGCTTGGACCAATTCTTCCATCGATAAGCAAACATCTTCAAATGATGTGGGCCCTCCAAGCATTCTCCAGTATTGATCCGCATCAGTTTCCAAATTGTACTTTAGTGATTGACCCCAATTTGATTGCGGTGAATAGCGCTGAGGCCAGTGGAGTTGATAGCAATCAATGTAGTCAGTTCCTAACCTTTTCAAAGACCCATCGCAATCAGCCCTGATGTTTTTAGGGTTTACATTCCTCCCTCCTGTGATCTTGGTGGCAATAACAACATCCTCACGCCTGACCTTTCGATCCTTGATCCACTTCCCAATCAGCTTTTCTGAATCGCCCTCTTGAGCGCCACCCCCGCTGGGAATTGGATATTGTTCTGCAGTATCAATCAAATTCACTCCACTCTTAAGGATAGCTTCGTCCATGAAACCAAAGCAAGTTTTTTCATCCGGCGCATTGAAGTCATTCGAGGCCCACCTCTGCGTCCCAAGTCCAATCTCAGAAACAACCACGTCAGAACCACCAAGACGACGATGTTTTATTCCATGTACCACCTTGACAACTTCATTGGTAGATCCCTTGGATTTAAACTTGCCTCCTTCACCCGGGGTTGAGGCATTTGCGTTGCCGTTGTTATTATCGCTGTTGAAGAAACCCGAGAACATTCCACTTCCAGCTCCGAGAACGAGCGAGCGACGGCGATTGGAAATCTTTGCCTGCTGCTGCTGCTGTCCGTCCACACTTTCAAGGCTCTCTCTCATCAAGGTAGAAGCGCTACTATGAGAGGGCACATGTGTTCTTTGAGTAACTAAGGATGGCGTTGTAATGAACGCATTTGAAACAGTCAATGCAAGAAAAAAGGGTAGTGTCAAGAATACTGATGGCACCATTTTGAGATACGTATACCAGTGCTGTAGTAACAAAATCTCTCTCTTTCTTGTGCGTGAAAGAAACTATATTTTTGCTCAAGCGATCAGATTACAATATGTGTCAGTTCAACCTCTGTGTAATAATACCGGTACAGTAGTATGCAATATTGTTGAACCTGCATGCTTCTGCGTGCTCGCGTGCTGCGCGCGTGCGCGTGCAATGTGCAATTAATTAGCTGAGGTTGTAGAGCACCTGTACCGGTGCATATCATAGTGCAGTACTGCCGCTGACTCACTCACAAAACAATAGGTTAGAAGTGTCATGTATTCTTCCGGAAGAAGGTCGGATTTCGTGGATTGTTCATCATCCTCAGTACTACGTGGTGTTTACTTTAGGCTGTAAATATTTCTTTAGCTACTAGTTTCGGCGTTTCTATTCACCGTTTTCAAAGATTTAATAATCATATATATTTTCGGAGTTTATATTATCCGACGTTCATAAGTAAGGTTTATCCGTCTTCTGTATTTGCAGAGCTGTGAGCGGTCATAATGACTCGGGTCAAGTACTATCAACTATCAGTACGCACGTTTTAAGAGAGAGACAGACCTCATAAAAAAGAAGCTGTCATGAATGATTCTGTCACTACGAAACAAAAACACGACAATAATGGCATCCTTGTCACTGTAGAGGGAAGTGCTTTGTCAGCAGATCAAAAGGCGAAACCTTTCGATAGCAACAGGCTGCCTGAAAAAGTGAGTATTTTTATTTCTGCTCCGGATAATCCGATGCTCTCCTTATAATCTGTTGCTTCGTCTCCTTATGCTCACACATTCACTTCCAACAGTTAATGAATATTTTAGACTCGGCAGTATACAACCATATCTTTGCTTGGACCAAAAGCGGTAAATCATTTTCAATCTACAAACCCTATGACCTCGTTAGTGATGTCCTGGCCGTACACTTCGAAGCGAAAAGTGATATGAAATTTGATAGTTTCCTTCGAAAGGTGGGTAGTACTTTCAACATTATCCTTTCTCATACTATAAATTCAGTCTTCAAGTCTTTTGCACTTCTCGGATCACTTCTCATGGCAAAAATTATTGTGTTCGTTCGTATTTATAATAGCTTTACCGGTGGGGATTCTCAAAGAGAAAAATTGAAGACGGGGAATCCGACGAAGGCGGACAGTTATACTATCATGAGGTAAGCAAATCTTCATCCGATATCGTTGACAGAATACTCCGCCGGGTATACTTAATCTCACAACGTGCACTCGCTTCTTGAACAGTTGTTCCAAAGAGGAAAGCCTGAGCTACTGGAAAAGATCAAGTGCAAAACCAAACCCTCAACCAAGCGTGCTCGAACCAGGATTGTCAACAGCAGCAGCTTTCATTCCATCCCAAACGCAATGACGAATGCCAACTTGATGCAACTTCAAATGCAGCACCAGCAGGCGATGGTGGGGGCTTCACAGAATCAAAACACGAATTTTGATATGTTACAACAGCCTCCTCTTCTAAACCAATTCTCACCGGACTACTCGAATGTTCTAATGCAGCAATATCAACAAGCAATGTTGCAAGGCATGAATAATATGCAAAATCACAACTCGTTCGATCAGACTTCTCTTGCAGCACAAATGCCGAACAACGGTGCCGCGTCAAATCTCTATTCCAATGTCGGTCTCGGAGGAAACATGTCCCAGATGAATACTAGTTATAACCAAGTTCATGGGATAAATGGAATGATGGCTCAGCCAATGAACTCAGGTAACTCAATGGCAAGCCATCATTTGAATCAAATGCAGCAGAACAACCAATTGTATGGGGGACAATTCTTGAATTATCAACATTCGGGAAGTTTGAACAACGTGAGCGGTAATTCTTCTCTCGCAAATTTGCAGCTTCTAAACACAGGATTATCTGGCGCCGACAACTCTTCATGTCAATCTCGGGATGTCATGAAAAGGAACTTTCAGGCTATGGACAGCAATGGTATCGACGACGATAGGAAAAGAAAATTCACGCTCAACTCCTTGAATAATCCATCGGCATGAATGACAAGGGAGGGATCAACAGAACAATTTTAGTGTTGGAAGGCAGTATTGCGCAAATCACGTAGTTCTTCATTAGACGTACATGTATATAATATGAAATTTTGAGTTTTTGTTTACACATTCCATTTTTATATTTTCACTCGTCCATATGTGCGTTGCCTTTAAACTCTGAGAAGTTTGACGGAAAGTAATCTTCTAGACCTCCTTTAGACAAACATATCGAGTAAAAGTCGCCGAGATGAGACTTCAACTCGCTTAAGAACTCATCGTCTAGAAAGTCAATAGGAACGTAAACAGTTAGCCTATCATCTCCCTGATACGAAAATTTAAATCCACTCTCCATTCCCTTCCTTAATCTTTTCAGTCTGCTATACGGTAATCCAGTCTTTCCCTGCTGGCGAGCCTTCCTTTCCGGGGCTAACACAAAGATTATTGTCTCCCAAAGCCTTCCCATTTCTTCCATTTCCAATTCTTGAAAATTGTCATTTAGCAATAAAGAGAGTCTCCTAATCGCAATAAGTTGGTGCAATGTATCTAGGCTGTCATTCATTCCATCGCCTTTGTAATCATTCATTTTCCCGTCAACGTTCTGATCAAAGACTCTGACACGAGAAATGACTTCGGCAACGAGTCTTTGTTTCCTCTCGGCATTCATGGAAATCAATCCTTCTGTGGCTAAGTCTTTCTCCATATCGATGACAGATTCTTTGTACATTTGGTTATACTTTTTCCAATCGATTGATTCCGTGTACTTTTGACGTGATTTTTCAAAGGGTGACAAATTTCGCTCGAAATTCCTACCATAATTATCACCATTCTCTCGGTCAAAATTAAGTTCGTCCTGAAGAAGCCTTCCATGCTTACTAATCCGATTATCTGCGGATTCCCTCGATACTTCCTCCAACTGCGAATGCAAGTTGTTTGGTATCTGTAATCCGGCAACACGCAAAAGCTTTGCAATTTCCTTCATGGCCTTTACTTTCAGCGCCGCGGCTGCAAGTACAGAATAGTTCCCATTCGAATCAATCATTTGCACAGAATTAATTTCTCGATCTGAAAATTGTAGTTCGACGCTCCGCCTTGACGCCATTGGTACATCCTTTTGCTTCTTCACAGCATTCTTGCCAGTATCCGTGTGAACCAGAAATTCAATGGTGTAATTCTTCTGTACATCTAGACGTCCTTTGATTGTATCTTTTGACGGATCAGCTGCACGACCGTACACCTGATCAATTGTATCAATCATTCCATTGATCGTCTGGAGTGCTTTTTGATTGACCTCACGAGCAACCTCGGTATTTTGCCTGCTTTCAATTCCTTGACGATCGGGGTGAAATTTCATCAAGAAAGGCCGTACTAATTGCTTCAATGAAAGATTTGACTTTTTATTGGAGGGGACGTTATTTTCGTTGGTGGAAGATTGCGATGCAGAACTGCTAGATGAGAATTGATGGCAGTTGACACGTATGTTTGTGAAAACTGGTTTATGCTGGGATGGACACAGAGAGACATTATACATATGTGGAGCAGGAAGATTGTGAAGGAAACCTTGCTCTCTCAATGGTGAAGGCAATTTACGTGAGTTATGTGCCAATCTCTTCATCTTGCTCGTAGTAGCGTAATATAGATTTGTTTGGTCTCCTTGCTGGCTTGCTGCCTTGTGTCCTTTATGATGTTACTATGATATCTTGATCGTCCTTGTGAAAGATGAAGCGACGAAGCGACGATGATGGATGATCGATGGTGGTTGGTGGTGATGTTCAGAGCTCTTAACCTACAGTAGTGGCGATTTGAAATGTAAAGGTAGCAGCTACCGGTATTGTACCGGTAAACTTGTTGTAAACAAATCATAAAAAACAGTGATTTGGTGGTATGTGGTATCATACTCGTACGAAGTAGTTTGTTCTTGCTCTCTTGTAGTAGTACAATACCAACGATAGGACCATAGGACCGCCCCTGTGTTCTCTGATCCCCGGTGTCTTTATCTCTACGATATTCTGCATTTATTGGTATCATTGCAGTTGGTATGCCCATCAAACGGTGTTTAGTCCTGAAAACAGTGCTCTGTCTGACATGCCTTGTTCTATCTTCGCAATCGCTAAGCATTAGAATGTCTTCAACAAGAAGAAATACCAAATCAGCTCAGTTTATTACAAACAAGATGTGCCCTTTTGCGCAAAAAGCTTGGATCTCGCTGGAAGCGTCTCAGACACCATACGTCTTGAAGGAAGTATCGCTCTATGGCTCGGGTGGGAAACCTGCATGGTTCATGAAAATGAACCCTTCAGGTACTGTCCCCGTAATAGAAACACAAGATGGCAATATATACCCAGATTCAGAGCTGATTTTGGACTACATCCAAGAAACTACTACATTGCATTTACAAGGAACGAATATTGACGAGGGAAAAGTTCAAAAGTGGCGCAAGAATATAACACAGAAAGTAATTCCTATTGGAAAGAGAGCCGTCCTAGGAGGGTCAAAGGATGACCTGTATGATTTGCTGAAAGAGTTGGATGATGAGGTTGAAGGGAAATTTTTATGCGGTGAAACTGTGACTGTTGCTGATTGTGCCGCCTTTCCATTCTTGTGGAGGATTCATGATGAATTCGGGCTTGAGGAAGGAAGCAAGCTGAAGAATTGGTTGGAATTGTGCGTGGAAACGAGTTGCTTTAAGAAAACCATCCAAAGCGCATGGTGGTGGTGGTGGTGAAATGCCTCTTCTTGATTCGCAAAACTTGCTGGTATGTGCACTTCAAAACTTCTGTATTCATACACGTACCAGGTATTAGTGTACTGTATACTAATATTTGAAAAACTGTAAAACTGCTGAGTTCCAAATGAGTGCTTGTGCTAAATTGCATTCTCCTTAACATTGCACAAATTATTCAAAGTATCAAAACAGTACACTAGTACAAAAACGTTGAATAGTTCTAAATAGTATTTTCGTAGTTTGAAGTTGTTGTATTTGCTTTAAAACGAATTACATCCCGGATGCTATCAAACAGGTTTAAAGAGAATAAAACATCCTATCATAATGTAAATAGTGGATTGAAGGTGTAATGAGGATTATTTGAAAGAAGGAGTTGAATTGAACTGTGGAAATCTTGAGAATGACGTGAAATCCATTCTCTTGAAATCCTATACTGCCTCCATTTCTTCACAAACACAGTCATGACTATCCATCCAAAGAGCGTTTCGAGTAAAAGATCTGAAACAAGCAAAAGTTCGTAGGCTGAAAGCAATGTGGTGGAAGTGTAGTTGCCACCAGCAAAAAGTAGTAAAAACTAACTAAAAAGAATACTGCACATGACTTCTATTCATACTACATTACAATTGCGAAATCCTGGAATAGAGCCCAGAAAAAACACCAGCCTTAGCGCAGCCAATGCCCCAAGAACTTACCAGCAGTCCCATGAGGACCTTGTGTTGTTGAGTGTCATCATACAAGTAGAGTGGACTACCTCAAGAACTGAACAAGCGCAGGGGGGATGATTGAGGATTGCTGGTGGAGGAGATGGTCATGGAATCAGAATCATGGATGGATGCTCCCAATACTTCTGATCATAAACCCGTAAGACGGAACAGAGTAGTATTACGACGAGCAAAGGCAGGGGATAATAGTAAATGAAATGAAATGTTTTTGAGAGTGCATCGTATTGTAGAAAAAGCAAACAACACTGCAGATTCCAACGTGGTCCCCCACCGTAGTACTAACACAGACAAAGCATGCTTAACTTCGCTTAACGGACGGGAAGCGGTGCTATCATGCTTGTATGGTTGTTCCTGCTCCTAGTCACCATCCTCCACTACATAAAGAACACCAACAAACATTATTATTATCAATTCATCACTCCCTACTGCCGGAGCTACTACCAATGCAGAGCTGGAGTCTACTATACCTCTTTTCTATACTACATGCCGGGTGTTATTTCAAAATACCACTAAGGCAGTCTGACTGAGGCGTGGCCTTTTTGATGGATTGGTTGGAAGCCGTTCACGATAAATTTGAAGTTGTCGTTTTTACGGGGGCTAACCAGCAGGAGGTTTATGCCAGTGAATTGTTCAGCAATCAAATTGACCAAGGTGAGTATATTATTGTTTGCACGTGTTGTATTTTAGTTTGTACTTTAGTTTACTGGACTGAAATGGACTGGACCATTGCGTACTTTACCATGATTTTATATTCTCACTACGAAATCAATCCAATCCAATGAACAATTACAGGTGGAAAATACATCAAACATCGCATGTTTCGCGAATCAAGCCTACTCGTAGAAGGAAAATACCTCAAGGACCTGAATGTACTTGGACGAGACCTATCACAGGCTGCGCTGGTAGATAACTCCCCACATACGTTTGTGGGTACCAGATGAATAATGGGATTCCAATTTAGATTGTTGGGAAGGGGATGTTCTTTTCGAAAAAGCTTGTGTATAAAACGAGCTAAGGGATAAGACAATTGGCAGCACATCTGTCAAGGCCAGGACAAGATTATTGGGATGCACTTGGAAGATTGATTGGCTACTTGAAGCAGATGAAGCTACCAGGAATGATCTACAAGACTCCAGAGAGCTTGAGTGTCATCAGTCGTGAATACATGGTTTTTGCGAATTGCACTGAGACTATAAGAAGTGTTGGATCAGATGTACAAACCATTGGATGTGCAATGCTGGTTGGATGGGAAGTTGGACAACAGGATGGAGTGGGAACAAGCATTACGGATGTTGAATATAGACAACTGGCGAAAGGATGTGGGAATGCAAACTTCATAATGATGTTACTGAGAGAGATTGCCTGGGTAGATTTCCCAGCAATACTAATGGAAGACAACATGAGCACCATCTAC
>Ga0209712_10003989_pt1 | contig 11875 bp, 7 predicted proteins | sample ArcOceMetagenome_FD_187443 | JGI IMG/M metagenome (GOLD analysis project Ga0209712, IMG submission 187443) | Marine eukaryotic phytoplankton communities from Arctic Ocean - Arctic Ocean - Greenland ARC118M Metagenome (SPAdes) (version 2) | ecosystem: Environmental > Aquatic > Marine > Oceanic...
CCTACGGGACGCCTTGCAGGCGCGCAGCAAAAAACGCTGTGTTTGTGCAAAGAAAAGTAACCAAAAGAAAGCACACAATCTGACGAAGATTGACCCCGAGATAACCTATTCGCTTTGCGCTGGTATTATTCAGTACATCTTAGCAGCGCCTACGAAAATGTTTTTCACTCGACTTAGTTGTTCGTCAATATCTGAGCTCTCCTCCAGCCAATATCACTCTGATTCCTCAGACTTTTCAAAACACAATGCGGCTACAACGAACAAGTTCAGTAGGCTTCTTTTTATTTTAGGACAAGTAAAAATCGTGCCTAACGGCCGGCTTTTACTGTTGAGCTCCGCATGCCGCTCAAAAAAAACAAAGGAAAAAAAGAATGAAAAGCCGCAGCTCAAAAGAGTAAATCTTTTACCCTAAAAAATCATTGAGCGTGGTGTGGGTTAGAAGGTGAAAGAATGTGAGCTAAACAAAGGGTTATGAATAAGCGAACTACTATTTCGCTAACAGGTAAACTTGAACGTAAAGCTTGATGCAAGTGCAGCACAAAAAAGTACCCCCTATACCGCTTGGCGATAAACCCTCTGGAACTGCTGGACAGAAAACACTACGAGATGCACCCGTCGTGCTCAAGCTTCGTCGTAAGGTTGCGGCATTTTTTGGTAACTTTTTTTTGCTGTAGAAAAAAAGTTACTGGCTGTCGGGCCACCCCCGACGACCTTGACCTTAAAAATCAAAAAAACAAAATAAAAATCCAGTATACAAACATGCCATCTGATAGAGCTTAAAGACCTAGACTCTTATTGCCACTCCGCCCCGACGACCTTAACCTTAAAAACCCTAAAATTTTCAACCTACTCTCCGATCATATCAAAACCAACTTAAAACCCCATTTACCAACACCCAATAAAAAACCCGATAACTTACATCATCGGGTCTCAATTCTAAAATTAACCCTTAAAAAAAGGCTAAAATCACTGTTATTGAATCTTAAAAAAGAATACAAAACCCAACAGCAATATAAGCAACACTCACAATCGTACCAAACGAAACCAAAAACGTTTGATTAAGATTAAACTTCTCAGAATAATCTCCCGCAATTTGCCAGCCCGCCAAAATCGAATTCAATCCAGCCAACACCAACGTAATCGTCAAATAAATAAGCGATGCCGTATTGCTAAATAAATCGTTAATTGTCTGAGGAGTAATCGCACCCGGACTAGCCAAAAAATAAACTAACCAAAAACCAAAAACAACAATCGCAACATTACTTAAACGTTGGAATATCCATTGCTTTACGCCCATACGTACACTCCCGCTAATACGCTTATTGAAAGCCCTAAAATAATTGCTACCCAAGAAATAATTTTGCCACTGGCAAACTCTTCGCAATAACCCATATCTTGGAGTAGATGCTTAATTGTGCCCATGCAGTAATAGCCAAATGCACTCAGTAAGCCCCAAGCAACAAACTGCGCTAAAAAATTGGTTTCTAGCGCAAAGATAACAAGATCAAACGATTTTTCTGATTGGCTTGCAAAATATAATGTCGCAAGACCAATACCTAAACCCACCCAAATAATAACCGCGCTAATGCGATGGGTGATGGAGGCGATGGCTGTTACTGGCCAGCTAAATTTGCCAAATTGAATATCAACTGGGCGTGAATCATTATTTGCCATTGGCTTTATTACCTTTAACTAATTAAACGTTTTACTTGGCTGGTTTAACTGGATAGTCGCGTGCTGCATAGCCAGTGTATAACTGACGTGGACGTCCAATTTTATACGGTGCACCATGCATTTCATGCCAATGCGCAATCCAGCCGACAGTTCGACCTACAGCGAAAATAACGGTAAACATGCTGGTCGGAATACCCATGGCTTTTAAGATAATGCCTGAGTAAAAATCAACGTTTGGATACAGTTTTTTCTCAACGAAATATTCGTCTTCTAAAGCAATAGTCTCTAAGCGCTTAGCAATTTTAAGCAATGGATCATCTTCGATGCCAAGCTCTTTAAGTACTTCATCAGCGGTTTCTTTCATTACTTTGGCGCGTGGATCAAAGTTTTTGTAAACACGATGACCAAAGCCCATTAGGCGGAAAGGGTCGCTTTTGTCTTTTGCGCGAGCAACAAATTCATCGATGCGTGATTCGTCACCAATTTCTTGCAGCATTTCAAGCACGGCTTCGTTAGCGCCACCATGAGATGGGCCCCATAGCGCGGCAATACCGGCTGCGATACAAGCGAATGGGTTGGCACCCGATGAGCCTGTTAAACGAACGGCAGAGGTTGATGCGTTTTGCTCGTGATCGGCATGCAATAAAAAGATTTTATCCATGGCGCGCGCGAGTACTGGGTTCACTTGGTAATCTTCGCAAGGGTTGCCAAACATCATATACAGAAAGTTTTCTGCATAGTTGAGGTCGTTGCGCGGATACATAAACGGTTGGCCAATGCTGAATTTAAAACTCATAGCCGCTAGCGTTGGCATTTTCGCAATAAGACGGAAAGCAGCAATTTCACGATGTTGTTCGTCAGTAATGTCGAGAGAGTCATGGTAGAACGCCGATAATGCGCCTACAACACCACAAAGGATGGCCATTGGGTGAGCATCACGTCGAAATCCTGAGTAAAAGGTACGAAGTTGCTCATGCACCATAGTGTGACGGCTAATGGTGTATTCAAAATGTGCTTTTTGTTCTTCGGTGGGTAGTTCACCGTAAATTAACAGGTAGCAAGCTTCAAGGTGACTCGAGTGCTTGGCTAATTGCTCAATGGGATAGCCGCGATGCAATAAAATGCCTTTGCCGCCATCAATAAAAGTGATTTGTGATTCGCAAGAGGCTGTTGATACAAAGCCTGGGTCGAAAGTGAAGTGGCCATTGGGGGTGAGTTTACTCACATCTATGACGTCTGGACCTATTGTGCCTTTATAGACAGGCAGCTCAAGTGTCGGGCCATTCTCAATGGTTAATGTCGCTTTAATATCTGACGATTCGGGCATTCTTTATTTCCTGTGACTGATTCACTTTGGTTCTTATATGGGCTGAAGTGTTCGGATTTAAGCAATCCGTCTATGGATCGCAGTCGCCTTTCTAATCTACCTGCTTTTATGATCCAGTGCGTTAATGCTTTAGTGCACCATAGCGAGCGATAATGCCGAAACAAAATAGACAGAGAACAAGCGTCTGTTATAAGGCTATATATCGAGCAGGACTAACAAACTTGCAGCTTTTCTTGGACGGCGTTAACTTAAGCCGCTGATTATAGCCGACAACCGTAACCGACGACTATAGAGCGCTCGGTTTTTTTGTCAATGTCCGCGGCCTATTTCATCTGAATGATTGTGGTGTCAATTTACGCCCTATTTGGGTGAACCGGACTTATTAACGCTGCATTTGGTGTTTTATCTGTCCATCAAATCGCAGTTATGTTTGTGTCTATCGCATTCGCTAGCCTATAATCCGCACCGCTTTTACGTATACATTGCTCAAGCTCAATAGACCCGCCCGACTAATGGATTTATTTTATGTGGTAATGAATCTCTATAGGTCGTTCAATCGTAATAAAGAGACACCAAGTCTTTTTATTGATGGCATTGCGTGGCGCTTAGATTCGAAGTGAGATTGAGACTGCGATTGAGAGCAGGGTGGTTATTCTAGTAGCTATGCTAAACGTTATGCTAACCATTATGCTAACTATGCTAATTCAAGGTTTTCTCAAGCGTTAACAGCGTATAAATACTGAACATAGACATTACTGATATTGAATGCGCCCTTAAGGCATTCAAAATGAATCAAAATATAGGCTGACCCGATAGGCGGGCAGTGACCGGAGTTTATATAGATGGCGAATATTCGAACACTCACTTATGACGGCCTAATTGTTGGCGGTGGCGGTGCAGGACTACGAGCAGCTTTACAATTAGCTCAGTCGGGTCACAAAACAGCGGTCATTTCTAAAGTGTTTCCCACGCGTTCGCACACAGTTTCTGCGCAGGGCGGTATTACTTGTTCGATTGCGAGCTCTGATCCAAATGATGATTGGCGCTGGCACATGTACGACACCGTTAAAGGTTCTGACTATATTAGTGACCAAGACGCTGTTGAATATATGTGCAGTGTTGGTCCTGAGGCTATTTTTGAGCTTGAACATATGGGCTTGCCGTTTAGTCGGACGGAAGAAGGTCGTATCTACCAACGACCTTTTGGTGGTCAGTCGAAAGATTTTGGTGCCGGCGGACAGGCAGCGCGTACTTGCGCAGCAGCCGATCGTACCGGACATGCGCTGTTACATACCTTGTATCAGGCCAATATAAAGAACAATACGGTTTTCTTGAATGAGTGGTATGCCACTGATTTGGTTAAAAACCAAGATGGCGTGGTTGTGGGTGTTATCGCTATTTGTATAGAAACGGGTGAGACGGTTTACGTTAAGTCGAAAGCAACTGTGTTTGCAACAGGTGGTGCGGGGCGTATTTATTCTTCAACCACTAATGCGCATATCAATACCGGTGATGGTGTTGGCATGGCGCTGCGAGCGGATGTACCCGTACAAGATATGGAAATGTGGCAGTTTCACCCAACCGGTATTTACGGTGCGGGCACGCTAGTCACTGAAGGTTGTCGTGGTGAAGGTGGCTATCTAATTAATAAAGATGGCGAGCGTTTTATGGAGCGCTATGCACCGAATGCTAAAGATTTGGCTGGCCGCGATGTGGTTGCTCGATCTATGGTGATGGAAATATTAGAAGGACGTGGTTGTGGCCCAGACGGAGATCACGTTTTATTGAAGCTCGATCACTTGGGACAGGATGTGCTGCATAGCCGCTTGCCGGGTATTTGTGAGTTGTCTGAAACGTTTGCGCATGTCGATCCTGTTTATACACCCATTCCAGTAGTGCCGACTTGTCATTATATGATGGGTGGCATTCCAACCAATGTGAATGGCCAGGCGTTAACGCAGAATGCTGCCGGTGAAGATGTTGTCATTGAAGGACTTTATGCTTGCGGCGAGATTGCCTGCGTATCAGTTCATGGCGCTAACCGTTTAGGCGGTAATTCATTGCTTGATCTAGTCGTCTTTGGTCGTGCATCGGGTCTGTTTATTGAGAAAGCCTTAACAGACGGCATTGAGCAGCGTGATGCGAGCGAAACAGATATTGATAAAGCGTTAAGTCGTGTGACAAAACTGAATGAGAATAAAGGCAACGGCGAAAGTGTACCGGCGCTGCGTAAAGAGCTACAAACCATTATGCAGTTGTACTTTGGTGTGTTCCGAACTGGCGATAAAATGGATGAAGGCGTTAAGCAGTTAGCTGACTTGCGTGTTCGCATTGAAGAAGCACCTTTGGCTGATAAGAGTGATGCCTTTAATACCGCTAGAATTGAAGCCTTAGAATTGCATAACTTGCTTGAAGTGGCTGAAGCGACAGCAATTTCGGCGAATGTCCGCAAAGAGAGTCGTGGCGCGCATGCGCGTGATGACTATCAAGAGCGTGATGATGAAAATTGGTTGTGTCATTCAATGTATTTTGCCGATGAAAAACGTGTCGGCAAGCGCAAAGTGAATTTTGAGCCGGTAACCGTTGATACCTTTGAGCCAAAAGCCCGCGTTTATTAATTGATAGCCGTAGATAAAAGAGTTTAGGAGCGTCCAAATGTTACAAGTGAGTATCTACCGTTACAACCCAGCTGAAGATGCTGCGCCGTATATGCAAGAGTATCAACTCGATACCGGCGACAAAGATATGATGGTGCTTGATGTACTTGAATTATTAAAAGAGCAAGATCCATCGTTGTCTTATCGACGTTCATGTCGCGAAGGCGTATGCGGTTCTGATGGCATGAATATGAATGGCAAAAATGGCTTGGCATGCATTAAGCCGTTGTCTGAAATCGTGAAAAAGGGCAAATTAGAATTGCGCCCTTTACCGGGTTTGCCAGTCATTCGTGATCTGGTCATCGATATGAGCCAGTTTTACGCGCAATATGAGAAAGTGAAGCCGTATTTACAAGGTGAAATTCCTGAGACGGGCATTGAGCGTATACAGTCGCCAGAAGAGCGCGAAAAGCTTGATGGTCTTTACGAGTGTATTCTTTGTGCTTGTTGTTCGACGAGCTGCCCTTCTTTTTGGTGGAATCCCGATAAGTTTATTGGCCCTGCGGGTTTGCTCCAGGCGTATCGCTTTTTAGCCGATAGCCGAGATGATGAAACCGAATCTCGTTTAGAGGACTTATCCGATCCGTTTAGTGTTTTTCGCTGTCATGGTATTCAAAACTGTGTCTCGGTATGCCCTAAAGGCTTAAACCCAACGAAGGCTATCGGTCATATTCGTTCAATGCTGTTAAGTCGCTAGTGCTATGTCGGCTAGATAACAAATTAGGCCGGATAACAAAAAAGTAACCTTTAAGCGTGATTGAGTCTTTGCTTAGAGGGTTAAAAATTAAGAAAGCCTGTCGCGAGATGGGCTTTTTTTTGCCAAAAGTTTCACATTCGTCAGTATTTAAACATCTTTTACAGTTCACCTTTATTTCTCTTATAGACTTCTTGTAGGCAGACTTCGTGTAGGCAGATTTTTTGGCTCATATTTGTGCAAGGCTGAGTGTTTTAGCGCCGTATAAGTGCAAAGCTAAAACCTTGAGCTGGCTGAAAAAAAGAAAATAGCTTTGCGTTATGAGGGTTTTTAACTCGCCATTAGCCAAAGTCGGCCTTATCTATAATTTTGTGCGAAGAATTAGCAGTTTTCTCGCTTGTTCAAATGATTATTCCCGATAGACTTATCTATAGAATTCTTCCCTAATTTTGAGAAAAGAGCATGTCGCAGTCCCCCCTGCAGAATCATCCGATGGATCACTGGTGGCGCACGTCTTATATTTCTGGCGGCAATGCTGATTATGTCGAAGCCTTGTACGAAAAATATCTTGAATCGCCCAATGAGGTCGATCAAGAATGGCGCGATTGCTTTGATAAGCTGCCGCGCGTTAATGGCAATATCCAGCCGGATATCCCGCATGCGACTGTGCGAGCCCATTTTCTAGAGCTGGCTCGTCAAAATCGCGGTGCGGTTCGTGCCACTGTCGCCGATAGTCTAGCGACTGATCATGAGCGCAAGCAGATACGTGTGGTGCAATTAATCAGTGCTTATCGTCAACGCGGCCATCAAAAAGCCAATATCGATCCGCTAGGATTAATGCAGCGCGAAGATGTGCCTGATTTAGACCCTGCTTACCATCATTTGAGCGCAGCTGATTTCGATACCGTTTTCCAGACGGGTGTCTTTTATATAGGCACAGATCAGGCCACGCTTGGCGATATCATTACCGCCCTAGAAAAAACTTATTGTGGTTCGATTGGTGCTGAGTTTATGCACATAGTCGATACCGAGCAGCGCCAGTGGATCCAAAAACGTATGGATGGCGTGCGTTCATCGCCAGAGTACAGTGTTGACACTAAGCGCCATGTGTTAGAACGTTTGACTGCAGCTGAAGGCCTAGAGAAATATTTAGGCTCGCGTTATCCCGGTACTAAGCGTTTTGGTTTGGAAGGCGGCGAAAGTCTTATTCCAATGCTCGATGAATTAGTTCAGCGCGCAGGATCATACGAAGCCAAAGAAGTCGTTATTGGTATGGCCCATCGCGGTCGTTTAAATGTTTTGATTAATACCTTTGGTAAGCAGCCATCAGAGCTATTTGATGAGTTTGAAGGTAAAGCCATATACAACTCCTCAGGTGATGTGAAATACCATCAGGGTTTTTCATCCAATATTATGACAGCTGGGGGCGAATTACATTTAGCCCTAGCGTTCAACCCATCCCATCTTGAAATTGTATCGCCGGTTGTTGAAGGCTCAGTACGAGCGCGCCAAGATCGTCGTAAGAATGTTGATCGTGACCAAGTAATCCCCATTATTATGCACGGTGATGCGTCTTTTGCCGGTCAAGGCATTGTGATGGAGACTTTTCAAATGTCTCAGACACGCGCCTATAAAACCGGCGGCTCTGTGCATATCGTTATTAATAATCAGGTTGGTTTTACCACTTCGAATATCGAAGATGCGCGTTCAACAGAGTACTGTACTGATTGCGCGAAGATGGTTCAGGCACCTATTTTTCACGTTAATGGTGACGATCCTGAAGCCGTATTATTCGTGACACAAATGGCTTTAGATTATCGTCAGCAATTTAAGCGTGATGTAGTTATCGATTTAATTTGTTATCGCCGTCGCGGTCACAATGAAGCTGATGAGCCGTCAGGCACTCAGCCATTGATGTACAGCGAAATCAAACAGCATGCAACCACGCGTGATATCTACGCTCGTCAATTAGTCGCCGAAGGCTCAGTGACTGATGTGCAAGTGCGTCAGATGGAAGACGATTATCGCGAAGCTTTAGAGCATGGTGATCACGTCGTAAAAAGTTTAGTTAAACAGCCTAATGAAGAATTATTTGTCGATTGGACGCCTTATCTTGCCCATGATTGGGAAGTGCGAGGCGACACACGTTATCCGTTAGAGCAATTGCAGCACTTAGCGCAAACCGTTAACCAAGTGCCCGATGGTTTTGTTTTACAGCGCCAGGTCATGAAAATTATTGAAGACCGTATCAAAATGGCCGCTGGTGCAATGGACGGTAACTGGGGCTTTGGCGAGACTATGGCTTATGCCACGTTGCTTGAGCAAGGCTATCCTGTTCGTATTACAGGCCAAGATGTCGGTCGAGGTACTTTCTCTCACCGCCATGCGGTTCTGCATGATCAAAGCACAGCAGAAGTTTGTATTCCTTTAGAGAATGCGATTAAAGAGCCTGCCACCTTTGAAATATTTGATTCATTTTTATCAGAAATGGCGGTACTCGGTTTTGAGTATGGCTATGCGACCACTAGCCCTAAAGGCTTAGTTATTTGGGAAGCGCAGTTTGGTGATTTTGCTAACGGTGCCCAAGTGGTTATCGATCAGTTTATTGCCAGTGGTGAGCATAAGTGGGGGCGCTTATGCGGTCTTACAATGTTGCTTCCCCATGGCTATGAAGGTCAGGGTCCTGAGCATTCATCGGCAAGATTAGAGCGTTATCTTCAATTGTGTGCCGAGCAAAATATTCAAGTATGTGTGCCAACTACGGCAGCACAGATTTTTCACTTGTTACGTCGCCAAGCTATTCGACCTTTGCGTCGTCCGTTGGTGATTCTGTCACCGAAGAGTTTGTTGCGACATAAACATGCTGCTTCATCGTTAGAAGATTTTTCTGAAGGGCAATTTTATAACGTTATTGCTGAGACAGATGAATTGGCTTCACGTGATATTACTCGCTTAGTGGTTTGTAGCGGTAAAGTGTATTACGAATTACTTGAGACGCGTCGTGAACATAAGTTGAAAAATGTTGCGATTATTCGAATTGAACAATTGTATCCATTTCCCGATGCTGAAATGTTTGGCGCTATTGCTGATTACAGTCAATTAGAGACTGTTGTTTGGTGTCAAGAAGAGCCAAAAAATCAGGGTGCTTGGTATAACAGCCAGCATCGATTACGTCGTGTATTGGATTTAATTAATAAAGATTTACCGCTGAATTTTGCAGGTCGTCAGTCATCGGCATCACCCGCTGCTGGTTATATGGCTTTGCATTTAGAGCAACAAGAGAACCTTATAGCTGAAGCGTTAGGGCTTTAGAGTAAGACCATTATTAGCGCATAGCCTTTAGGCTTGCATAGCATTTATATTGATTAGCAAGAGCATTTAATTATGAGTATCGAAATCAAAGCTCCGTCATTTCCTGAATCGGTAGCTGATGGCACAGTTGCAACGTGGCACAAACAGGTGGGTGAGCCCTGCGGACGTGATGAACTGATTGCCGATATTGAAACCGACAAGGTTGTCATTGAAATTAACGCGCCGTCTGAAGGCACGTTAACAGAAATCATTAAACCAGAAGGCGAAATTATACTTAGCAATGAGTTGATTGCGCGTTTTGAAGCGGGTGCAGTGGCTGAGTCACCAGCGCCAGCGGTAGCTGAGCCAGTGACAGCCGAAGCTCAAACGGATCATGAATTAATTATTAGTCCTGCTGCTAAAAAAATGATGGCAGAAAATGATATTACCGATAGCCAAGTGACAGGCAGCGGTAAAGCCGGTCGAGTCACTAAAGAAGATGTGCAAGCGGTTATTGATCAGCGTGCTTCTGCTGTGGTTGCCGCACCGGTTGCGAGTGCTGCAGTTGCTAGCAGTGCGGCACCTTCTGTACCTATGCCTGCTTTGACTGGGAGTGATCGTTTAGAACGTCGTGTTCCTATGACTCGCTTGCGAGCACGTATTGCCGAGCGTCTATTAACGGCAACGCAAACCACTGCGATGTTGACTACGTTTAATGAAGTAAATATGCAGCCTGTTATGGAATTGCGTGCTAAATACAAAGCGCAGTTTGAAAAAGCGCATAACGGAACACGTTTAGGCTTTATGTCTTTCTTTGTGCGTGCCGCCACTGAAGCGTTAAAACGTTTCCCTGCCGTTAACGCCTCAATTGATGGCGATGATATTGTTTATCATAGTTATTTTGATGTGGGTGTTGCGGTATCCAGTGATCGCGGTTTAGTCGTGCCAGTATTGCGTGATGCCGATGCCATGAGCCTTGCCAGTATTGAAAGTAAAATTCGTGAGTACGGCGGTAAAGCGATGGACGGTAAGCTCAGCATGGAAGACATGACGGGAGGCACGTTTACGGTGACTAATGGCGGCGTATTTGGTTCGCTAATGTCGACACCGATTTTGAATCCACCGCAAGCGGCTATTTTGGGTATGCACAAAATTCAGGATCGTCCAATGGCTGTTAATGGCGAAGTGAAAATCTTGCCAATGATGAATTTAGCCTTATCTTATGACCATCGCTTAATTGATGGTAAAGATGCTGTGCAGTTCTTAGTAGCCATTAAAGATATGATTGAAGATCCTGCGCGTATTTTGCTGGAACTTTAAAGGCTAAGCTTGGCCTTATTTAAAGCGCTTTAGTTAAACACCTTAATTAAATACCTTAGTTAAAACACCTTATTTTTAGTTTTGTTGATTGGAATAAATAGTATGTCAGAAAAATATGAAGTTCTCATTATTGGCGCCGGCCCTGCAGGTTATGTTGCAGCCATTCGTTGTGCGCAGTTGGGAATGAAAACAGCTTGTATCGAAAAGTGGGTAGATGACAAGGGCGCCGTTAAATTGGGCGGTACTTGTTTAAATGTGGGCTGTATCCCATCAAAAGCCTTGCTTGATTCTAGCCATAAGTTTGTCGAAGCCAAGCATGATTTTGAAATTCACGGCATCAGTGTTGATGAAGTGAAAATGGATGTCGCTAAGATGTTGGCACGTAAAGAAAAAATCGTTACGCAGCTAACTGGCGGTATCGGTGGTTTGTTTAAAGCGAACGGTGTTACTTCTATTGTTGGTAAAGGTAAGTTACTTGCCAATAAGCAAGTTGAAGTGACTAACGAAGCGGGCGAGCAAACTATTTATCATGCTGATCATATTATTATTGCAGCAGGATCTGTTCCAGTAGCTATTCCTCCAGCGCCATTAGTTGATGACGTTGTCGTCGATTCAACCGGTGCCTTAGAATTTACGTCTGTCCCTAAGCGTTTAGGCGTTATTGGTGCGGGTGTTATTGGTCTTGAGTTAGGCAGTGTTTGGGCGCGATTGGGCGCTAAGGTTACTGTATTAGAAGCCTTAGATGAGTTCTTGCCTGCGGTCGATGTGACCATTGCTAAAGAAACTAAGAAAGTCTTTAAGAAGCAGGGCTTAGATATTCGTCTTGGTACGCGCGTCACTGCTACATCAGTAACGGGTAAAGGCGACGCACGTGAAGTAACCGTTGAATACAGCGATGCTTCTGGTACTAAA
>Ga0209712_10003990_pt1 | contig 11874 bp, 14 predicted proteins | sample ArcOceMetagenome_FD_187443 | JGI IMG/M metagenome (GOLD analysis project Ga0209712, IMG submission 187443) | Marine eukaryotic phytoplankton communities from Arctic Ocean - Arctic Ocean - Greenland ARC118M Metagenome (SPAdes) (version 2) | ecosystem: Environmental > Aquatic > Marine > Oceanic...
GTGGTCCGTGGTCGATGGAAGTATCAAGGCTCGTCTCGCATTCAACAACGTCTTTGGCTGGCTTTCAACTGGTTTTGCAGACCCTGATGGTAAACATAAAGGAATGAATGGAGGTCATATAGTCATGGCTGTTCCTGGAGGAAACTACTCTGCTATCACTGGGCTCAACCTCGATGTAGAAGCCTCTGTAGGCTCATATGTCATTGATTCAGATGGCTCTGCATTCCGTCATTGGGTCGACACTAAAGGACCTGCCACCAACGCTGCAGTAATGTCGACAGATTGCTTCACCGCTATTTCTTTCGAAAGCGATAATATCAATGGAAAAAAATTTAATATTGAAGGAAGCGATGAGATGATCTGGGGGGGTAATGGAGAAGATCATTTCATGGGACACCATGGAAGACTCAATCGTGCCAGGTTCACTGTTGAGTGGTCTACTGGAGTGGCAGAATTATATGTGCCCCCGACTGCAAGTCCTACTGTGAGTCCTACTATGGAAGGAGGTACCGATATGACAAGCGCCTCTCCTCGTGGCAATTTTGCGTTCTTGTCTGCATTCTTTACCTTGACTTCTATTATGTATTTGTTCATTTAAAAAATGAAAAATCGACCAACTATTTGACGTGATTATTCTATTAAATAAAATTGAGCCGTACGTGTGTACCTGGTACGTTAAACATGTGCTGAGTTTACTGATAAAAGTAAATGAAATGAAAAGTACGTGTACTTGTAGTGGCAGGGATTCAAACATCAACGTTTTCCAGTGTTCACAAAGAAGCAATGTGTATTTTCATTGTTACTGGTAGATACGTTCACCTAAAATATCATGCTTCGTGTTCTTCCTCAAGTGCAAGATCGCTTTCCTGACTGACATCTTAGCATACTTTACTTTTGCCAACAGGCACCTCTGCGGATTCAAATGCCTTTGGCGGATTCAAATGCCTTTGGACCAAACAAGGACAGGAGCACAGGCAGAAGAACGAGAACATGCATAGCACCCAAACTCACAGTGACTGCAAATTGCTGCGAGAGAATTTTGAACACATAAGAGGAGAATAATAGAACGACAACAAACAAAAATGTTGTTGTTGCGCCTCAACACTGCTGCGCCAATGTCAGCCAATGACTCCAATACACGTCTATCTTTATTGTCACCACCCTTCATTATTAAACAGTGACCGACATGAGCACTGTAATCAGTAATCAATGGATAGACCGACAGCAAGAACAATATTGATCACACTGACAGAATCGATAGCTATTCCAACATAGTACATTGCGCCCAAAATCTCAACGATACATGCAGTCCCACATTCGTAAAGAGTTCTTGTCTGATGATCTTGAATCCCTCCACGGCGAAAAATCTTTCCGAGTAGATGCAAGTGTCTGCTGGAACATCATCGCCCCAAGATTCTACCGATGCTCTGTACTCATCCATTGCTTCGATTTGCTTATCAGAATCATCAATGACATCTCCATTCCTCTTTTTCTTGGTGAGTGATACAAGCTCAGATGATACATGAATTGCGAGCACCTCAGATTCCTTCATCTTCAGAATATTTGATATCCTGGAAATATTTTGAACCTTCTTTTGTCAAAACATATTCCTTCAAAGTGGTGACAAAAAGTACTTCAGCTGGCCAGTCATCATCACCAAGGGCTGCATTACCAAGAGTAGATTGTTTAAGGATCCACCCATGACGATTTAATGGGCACTGTCGGTAGTAGGCTCAGCAATGTATGGTTTCTTGTCTGAAAGACTCTTCAAGCGATCATCCAACGTGGCAAGAATATCTTGTTTCTTGTAGATTTCAGAACCGTCCTCGAACACGATAAAAACATCAACGCCTGTAGAAGAAGAATATGCGTCTATTCTATTCACAAACCTTGTCAAGTAACTATCTGGAGGGACGAAACTACGCTCAGTGTTTCTAACAGAAATATTCATGGCTCCCTACACGTACGGTATACAAATGAGATACTGTATGTTCAAAAGAAAGGCCAGTGGTACCGGTAGACAAAAGATCAAGTGAGAATTGTTGAGATTCATCTCCTCATAAATGCGCACAAAGTGCTTTGACTTACATAAATACCAAACCCAAGGATACAAGAGAACAAAACAATGACGACAAGTTTTCCAATCTTTACAAAATAGCAAAGTAACGAGATATTCCTCCTTCTTCATACTATTGTGCATCCTCCTCTTCTGGATTGGCATTCTTACGAGTCAAACAACACAAACACTCTCTACGGCTATCCCTCTGGCGACGCTCATCAAGGACCAAAGTAGCTGCAATATCCATAAGAAGACAATACCAATAGCTGCATAAGCACAGCAACTAGCCAAGGCAGGTAATCTGGACGACGCAGAGATACCGAATGCAACCAAATCCGTCAACGAAGTGACTGTGATAGATGCTCCAGCACGTGCCATAGCCCTTGCACTACGTTTAGTAATATCCTCATTCGATTCAGAGTTTCTGGGTACCTTGCGCTCGCGGTTGAATGCATTCACAATGACAAACGCATCATCTACACCAACTCCAAGAAGGATGAAAGGAAGCAAGGAATGTACCGTACAGGTCCGTAAAAGAGTCCGAAAGCTGACGAGAGACAGAAATATTGGGCAGGATTCCTCGTGACCTTCACTGTGTGCATAAAACACGAGGGTGTGATGAGTTTGGATGTTGGTACATGCATATTGCATGCATGCATGCATGCGAGCATGTATGAGACATAATAAGCGTTCAGAAAATGGTAATAAAGAAAATGACTTCTTGAAGATGCGGAATATTTCAAATTGTATTGCGCGAAAACATGTTCAATTTTCAAAATTGGGGGCTTATTTTCCCTCAATTTCCCCCCTCGCCATTCATTACCCCTTACTATTTCTTGAATTGCAGACGAGACCGTCTCAAGCTCTTGTGTTTGTACTAGCACTACCGCAGTCAACAAATTGTTCACGATGGTAAGAATCTCCACCCTTTTGCAAGCTCCTACGCAACAATAAAACCGAGATTGATTCAAGTCCCTGTAGATGATGGTATGGAGGAATGAAGCGATCGAATGGTTCCTTTGACGGCATTTTGGAGATGTGGGACGGAGACAGGCAGACGTTGTACTAGTGTCGTCGGCGATATAGAGAATGAATGGCAACTTACCTAAGTGTACACTGTCGAACACCACATCTTGATACAATGTCCAGTTGAAAGATACAATCTATCGAATTCGGATAAAAGGCGGTTATGGTGGTTTGAAGGCGGTGATGAAATTGGAAAGAGAGCATAAGACAAAGACGTGTGTTTTGTCCTCTGTTATGCCATGTGCATTCTTGAGGATGGATACCGAGATGCATGAAAAACAAAGAACAACAAATAACTTGAAGCTAACATATTACTTTCTCCCTTTACAGCCTTCCCAAAAGACTTTCCGCACCAAGCGCACTCTTGCCAAGAAGCAGAGACAGAATCGTCCTCTTCCCCAGTGGATCCGTCTTCGTACTGACAATACCATTAAATACAACGCAAAGAGGCGTCACTGGCGTCGTACTAAGCTTGGTCTCTAAGCTAGTAGAAGAAAATGGTACCAATTGGAATTTATCTTTTGGAGATTATTGTTGGTGTGAGGAAGAGTTTATATATCTACGAGACTAAATATCGACGATAATGCTAATAAAGTACATTTCACTGTGAAATAATGGTTGTTGTACCTTATATGTTGTCAATGCTGGATATGGCATTAAGTTTTCACCAAGCAAGAGAATCATTTCCACTACTCCTGGCACGGTGTGACATAAACACCACTACAATCCACGTCGGTAAATGTGATGACCTTGAAATAGGGATTTGACTCAGCTATCTTCTTTAGCCATTCATTACAAGCGCCGCATGGCTTGAGTGGGTTTATATCCTGTATTGAAGTGCGTCCAACCATAGAAAAGAGAGAGTATATGAGATGAATTGAATTTCTATTTGAAATTCTTGCTTAAATTCTTCTGCATATTCAGATGAAAAAACTCAAACTTACATCCGGGGATTGCACGATTACTGTGCGCTTCTTTTTTCTTCGAAAGATGCCTGATTTTGATTTCTGATGTTTATCATTGCCCGTTTCTCCACCTGCATAGAGTTTGATTTTGCGTACTGGTGTACTCACTCCAGACGGAGGATCGAAAGCCGCCGTCGACGCCGTCTCTGCAATTACTTCAGGAATGGGTTGTGTTGTAAATAGCCCTTTCTTCCCAATGACTGGAGGAGGACTCTCTGGTACCTTTTCATTGCTTGACATCTGTTCCCAAGATTCATCGGTTTCATGTGAATCACTGCCCTCTACTATGCTCGCGAAACTACCGATACTCAAAGATCTTCTCATATTTTCCGGTCTCTGATATCGTGACAACTTTTCTTCAACCTCTGAAAAAAATGTTGATGTATCTCTTGTCCGAGATTGTTCCTTAGCATCAATGACGGTACATTCATTTGCATTTGTTCCAGGAGGCGGACTTGGTAATTGAGGAGGCGAAGCTAGTAACGTGCTTTCATTTGGCAATGTTACTGCTAATACTGCAACCATTAATAAATCTTGCCTTCTTAGACTTTGGTCTGATGCCAAAGCTGTGCCTATCACGTTTCTCTCTGCACAAAGCGACCCTGTCGGCATTGACACTTTGATGGACAAGCAACGCATGAGAAACTTCAATTTTTAGAGAGCAAAATATAGTCTGGTGATAATTCTTACCTTCCATGTTCATCCCCGTATACATAATGAGACCTTTACCAGGACGATTTACCAGTAATACAGCTGATGGACAATAGATATAATAGAGCATATAAGAAAGGTGAGTTACAGAGAAAAAGACCACCTGGTGCTACAAATATGGCATGAAATACATAAATAAGTAACTCAAATCCGTACTCCCGACGCACTTATACATATCATAGTCAAAGTAAGTTGCTTCTTACCTAGCACTGGTTTCCTTGTTTTACGGAGCCAAAAGTTTTTAATATCATTGTCTCCTTCAAGGTTTTTGATAAAACTTTGACGAAACCTTTTCATTTCATCTACAACCATTTGAACATCTGAACCAGTCTTTTGCACTTCCATCGCCGGCGCTGTCTCCATGCTTTCAAAAGAGTGAACTTCGATATCATCATCGCAGATTTTATTATCATGCCAGAATGTTTTGAGCTGCCAAAAATGGAAATAAGTTGGCCTATAGGAACGAAGACTGGATTGGATTGCATGAGTTCTAGCTGCCGCCCCATCCGCAAACGATAATGTGACTGAAAATGAATGTTTCCAGTCAGGATCAAAGGAGTTTGTTGAGGTTGCTGTTGTTGCCCAATCGTTGTCTGCCACTTCATCTATCACAAGATGTACGTACATTCAAAAATCAAATAAAGTGAGTGTAAATCTGCCAAAGATGTTTCTCACGAAAATAATGGAAAGTAGCCGACGTACCTGGATACCTTTCACCTCGAGCATGAGCATCACGATAAGCATTGACACATGGTAACAGTTCCTTTGTTGCGAATGTGATATTTTCATCGCAACGAAATATTTCTCGTTGCGAGTGAAGCCTTTTGCATCGATCCCAGAATTATAAGGTGAGAAAGGTGAAAACAAATGAATGAGAAGTTCATCAACTTTATAAAAGATACTAACCTCACTACAACCACATCCGGGTATAGGACCTTGATGAAAAACTCCATCAATTCGGATATCGTTTCAGTTGAATTGCCAGTCATGGAATGCGTCCAATTTCTCGGCGTACCTACTCCGCTCACTAAAATCAACACCTTCTTCACATTCATCTTTCCGGTAGATCCATATTTGTCTGAGATTTGAGCATTCCACCTTCTCAGTAAACTGGATAATAAGGGGAAGAAAATTGCATCCATGTACAATGGTTTTGAAGTGTCATTTGATTCTTCAGACGAAACATTGTCACTTTCACCATTTTTTCGCTTTGGAGTAGAAATAAACGGCACATTTGTAGAACCCGTAAAACCCTCAATCTTGGCCAAGTCTTTACCCCTCACTCGCAGTGAATTCATGTCTTCCGAACTCAAATCTAAATTTGTCTCCTCGTTTGTTCCGATCTTCTCTTTGTTCTCCTCCACTAGTTGGGATAGATTGAATCCAACAGGAAGCAACACCTGTCTCTTTGGCGTCACCAACGAAAACCTCGGTGTTAAATCACTTCTTTCATACCTTGGGAATGAAATCATGTATGAAAGCAATTGCTGTATTTTAGCCTTTTGTTCCTCTTGTTGATCCTGATCGAGACCTTCCTCTATATCTAGACAAGAGCGAAACACGGATAGGATCCGACGACAAAACATATCGAATGCAGAGAATCGCGGACGGCACAAGGCATGTGCCGCCTCGCTTTTGAGATGCGATCCAGGTGGCTTGGCATTGCCATCCAGATTGGTATTTGAATCCATGTTTTTGTGTTTGCTTTCATCGGGTATACCCAGAGAGAGGACCATGTCTGTATGCGAAACATTGTGCACGAGCATCTCCACGTATCTTTGGTTGGGAACTGAAGCTGTGCTAGTTTCAGAATTCTGCGTGAGAATGCTATTACTTCTACTTCGACCAAGACGTTCTGATTGTCGCTGCGATATCATGGAGGGATTTATAGGCAGCGCACTTGTACTGGTGCTTGCGTCATGGAAGACAATTGTATTGGGACTTTCAATTTGCACTTCATTTCCAACTTCTGCATTGTTTTCATGTTCGTCATTCTCCAAATGGTCGTGATGGATATTATTAGAATCTTCATAATCATTGCCACCGTCATTGTCATCGCCATCGCCGTTATCATTTAGAATCAAGTACAAAAAGGGCATTGCAATAGAAGCTTGCCTCCCACGAAGTTGAGCTAAAATGTAGAGAATCAGAACCGTCGACCAATCAATGCGTTTCGAACGACGTTTGATTTTGGACAGAATGGGTTTCAGGTTGAAACGTGTAGGTGTAGCATTCGATACAGATGCAGATGCACTTCCGTCCTCTTTATTGTCTCTCCCATGGATTAGACGGTGTGCCATAGCGTAGCCTATCCCGGATGACAGTCCTACCAGGATACTTGGTAGAAGTGAAGATGAAGATTGTGCTGGCGGTTTCATTTTCTCAAATTTCAATCGGTGAATGAATGAATCGTTCGTAAGAGAGAAAAATGGATTAATCAAGTTCGTTCGTATAAAATACAATACAACCGCAGGTAAGATGTTGAATGATTCTCAATAGAATCCCAGTGCGCACGTAGAGTCGAATTTCGAATTGTTCTTGAAGTCATTTTCTTCGTCTTTGTTCTGAACAAAAACGAAATTGAAATGAAGAAGAATCTTCTTCAAGTGACTAAATTCGAAATTGAATCACGATTGAAGCAATCAATCATCGGCATAACCCTGTACGTGTAGGTGTTTTTTTTTAAATTGAAGATCCCTTTTTATGCGTCACCTCTTCTTTCTTCAACAACAAACTTGTGCACTTTCCAGCCACCGCCGACTAGCTAGACTGTCAATTGAACGTATCTTCTTGCTTGGATCTTCCTCTGGCTTCCTTCTTCATCGCTTGTGTTTCATTCCTTTGTACACCTTTCTCTTTTACAACAATTGATTTGATTATTGCAACAGTCAGTCTTCCCAATTACAACCAAAAAAGCACTTCTATAAGATCATGGTTAAATTCACAATCGCCGCAACCGCATTCCTCGCTGCCACAGCGAATGCTTTCGCACCCAACGCTGCGAGACAAACATCCATCACCACTTCAACATCCCTCAATAGTGCTGTAGAATCTCCTCTCGCACCTCTCACCATCTGGGGAAATGACATTCAGGATATCGCAACAACTCAAAAGCAATACAAAAAGGGGAAAAAACCAGACTTTGCACCCACCATCTCTGCAAAAGCTCTCAATATTGCTGGAGATAAGGAGGCACAGCTCGAATACGCCAGGGCAAACGCTATGGAAATCAAAACTAAAATGGTTGAGAACGGAGCTATCGTATTCAGAGATTTTGATTTGATGAAGGAACAAGATGGATTTGTTGCTTTTTATGAGGCTATTGGGATGCAAACTTGTTTGGATCCTCTTCACTCTGTCAGTGCTAGACCTACTGTAGACGGAACCAAGGGGTCTCCCGTTTATGAGGCTGTGAACAAGGAATCTCGCAAAAACTTTTTCATTGGTAAGTGCGCTCTGTCAAACTTATGAATATCCTATCGCGATCGCGAAAACCGAATCAATCAGAGAACGATAAAGAACGGATCATGAAATTGACAACTGCTTTTTCAATGCTATTTTTAGGAATGCACAATGAGTTCGTTGGAACAAGAGCTCCACGTGCTGCTGCATTCGTCTGCTTCAAGGCTGCTGAGGAAGGTGGAGAATTCCTCATCGCTGACGGACGTGGTATCTTCCGTGATCTTAAAACTGAATTTGTCGAAAGATTGTACAATCGTTCCATTCGTTACTCAGTCATGGAACTCCCCTTCTTTGGTTGGATGGATAATATTCCCGGACCAATTCAGCAGCCTCTCATGGGAGCTATTAAGGGATTGGCTTCTGCGGCTATCAATGGAAAGGTTGACTTCAGCGTCGATTTGCAATGGGGAGAAGGTGGATATGATAATGTAAAAATGCTGCAGGCTAGGGCGCCAAAGCAGCCTCCTATTGTTAACCATCCCGTTACTGGAGATCCTACTTGGTTCTGCAATGTCCACAGTCACAGCAGTAAGTTGAGAAAGGACAGAGAGGAAATTTATGGAGCAGAACGTTTTGAGGATGGAGCTTCCCAAATCAATAAGTCTGACATGTACTTTGGTGACGATGGAGAAATCTCAGACGATGACTTGAAACATATGGACGAGGTTACCATGAAAAATGTTCAATATGTAAAGATGACTGAGGGTGACGTTGTTCTCCTTGATAACTACAAGTGCATGCACGGACGTAACGTATTCGATGGAACTAGAAAACACGGTGTCGCTTGGTTCGGTGGATGGGAAGGCGAAGAAGAAATGAAGTCCAATTACGGTACTGTTTAGGGCCACAATTTCAAATTAGATTGCTACACGTACTCTTAGATTCATATTACACGTAGTAAAAAAATCATCTTCAATGGGTTTTATCAATGTTTAGTTTGAATATATATGAGAGATCTATCGCTTCTTTCGTTTCGAAAAGAGAGGATGGCGTTTTGATGAGCCACCACCAACCTCTCTGTACCTCATTCCAGTCCCGCCTGATAGCTGAGCCATAGTATTCCCAGCTGTGCGTTTGACACTTGCGTCCGCTAACGCGGCACCATCAGGATTATTCTTCCTAATGGCGGTATCTTCAGCTTTCTGGTCCTTTTCCATTTCTGTATCGCTCATTAACAGAGTTTGTAATAGCTTTGTGTCATGTTCTGGCGTGGAATATGCAAATCCATTCACCTTGGCATCAGCATCAGCCAAATCACTCAAGTTGGTCACAATTTTGAAAGTGTATCCTTGGTCGATGAGATATTGTTGTCGTTTTGCTGAATAATACATTTCTTGTGTGTCGGTACTCACGAGGGTGTAAAAGAAAGCATTGAATGACGACCGATTTGTTCCGTTAGTTTGTGTGTATGATTTAGGTCGAAGAATTCGTCCCAAACGCTGTGCTTCTTGACGCCTCGAACCAAAGTGAGAAGAAACCTGAATGACAACGTTAGCTTCTGGAAGATCGATGGAAGTATCTCCGACTTTACTTAGACAAATTGTTGACACAGTTTTTGTCGAACGAAAGATTCCGAGGATTGCCTGCCTTTCTTTTTCTACAAGTGTGTGAAGAAGAATGAGTAATTTTACGTACAAGTATATAAGAAGAAGATAGAAAACGTACCTGGAGTTTCGCCGTAGATCAATGGTTTCTTGAGCATATCCGCATACAACTTCAAACTGTATACCAAATCACTAAACACAATGATTTTATCACCTCTGGCTTCGTGGAAATTTACAAGGTATTCCACTGTGCGCAACTTCGTAGGGTTCATGACGTATAACAATTGCCTGAGACGGGCATTAGCGGTTGGCTTGAGATATTCTCCCATGAACGGTGCTGTCATACTGCACCAAATTTCAACACACTGCACATTCGCTAAATATCCTGCTGCTGTCAAATCCATCCAATTCGCCTCATAAAGCTTGGGTCCAATCAAAAAGTTCAAATCAGAAATCAGATCGTCCTCACGGACAAGTGTGGCTGTTAAACCCAATCGACAGTGAGCTTTGACACTTCCTACAACACGGCGAAACATCTTAGCAGGCACGACATGCACCTCGTCCATCAACATTAATCCCCATTCCCTACTGCTGATTGCATCCATAACCTCCTTACTCTTGTCACTTCTTTTACCTCCATATGATATCATTGTATATGTGGTTACTAAAACACATGCCTCCGGATGTATAGTTTCCTTTTTATCTGAAGTAAAACAGCATATACGATCATCTGGAATGTTTGTCCATAATTGAAACTGGTATTTCCACTGCAGTACACTGACGGCATTTGTGCACAGACAAATTACGCTCTTCTTAATTGTTTGCGCCGCTGTAACACCCGTCAGCGTTTTCCCTGCTCCACACGGCAGGACAATGATACCGGACCTCGCTCTTCCGTTACCAAACATTTTCGCCAAACTGCGTTCCTGATATCGACGAATCCTTGCATGTGGTTTCAGATCCATTGGTACATTAGGATTCATGGTATCATTCCTAAAGTCATATTCTTCCATGAGCGGATAATCCAGATCAATCGCCTGCTTCTTTACAACTTCAACTCGCTCCGCCTTTATCTGAAAAGCAACAGTTGTCAATTTTGGTTGTTTAGCTTTCCTGGAACCAATTTCAGACGAAAGCAGATCCTCATCGTCAGAATCATCCTCATCTGTTGCCCGGAGTATTTTTAAATTCTAAGATTTGGAAAATGCATGCCGGTCGTTAGATAAAGAGAAAGTTTGTGAATCAAACATTCCATGAACCAATTGAAATTGATTGCCACAACGATATATGGTGGACGAGATTTCATTATCATCAAATTCCAACTCACCTCTTCCATTTCTGCAGCCTTTTCATTCACAACGAAACCATCTTTATCTATACCGGCATCAGCGTCATCACCTGCCGTAGATGTTTCTTCAGCTACACGAGATTGACTGATTTTGGAATCTCGGAGCAATTCCCGTAATACAGCAGGATATTCGCTCTCAACATAAAACTTGTTGTGTTTGAGCACCAGTTTTGCCTTTCCATATCGTTTGGTGCATTCTCGAATAAAATTCGCAACTCCAACAGGTAGCACATTCTTGCTGAGTCTATCCAGAACCTTGATGATGGATTCTGTTTCAATATTGGTGGCAACAGCAGCATAAAGCGAGTAGGGAGTGAGGCGATACTCATGAAGAAATTCGGGTCTTGCGACTGGTTCCGCAATGGCAACTAGAAAGTCATACGCAGAAGTGTAGAGTGAATGGAAAGCTTCAAGATAAATTGCGCCATCTGGACATGTCCAACACGGCCGGGCATTGTGGTCTGGTTTTAGTTTTAGGTTGGAGAAGTCGGCACCAGTTTGGGATGATGCTGATTGAGTGTCTAACAAAGCTTCACGGTTTGCGGCACGAGCGACAAGCTTTTTCGCGTTTGTGTATTCATCGTTTCCTTGCTCGGCGTCTGACATATCAGAGATAAAGCTGGCGGTGTGTTCGAAAAGTATGCACTCGTAACACGCAAACACTCAATCTTGGATTGTGAACTTGTGAAGTGTACTTATTGTACTTTGTACCGTGGCTGGGTCAATAGTCAATAATGAATGTTGAATGTACCGATGATT
>Ga0209712_10003994_pt1 | contig 11865 bp, 9 predicted proteins | sample ArcOceMetagenome_FD_187443 | JGI IMG/M metagenome (GOLD analysis project Ga0209712, IMG submission 187443) | Marine eukaryotic phytoplankton communities from Arctic Ocean - Arctic Ocean - Greenland ARC118M Metagenome (SPAdes) (version 2) | ecosystem: Environmental > Aquatic > Marine > Oceanic...
CGTTAGAAAGCATCAGCCATTCGACAAACTTAAAGCAACTGCAAAAATGTATTGGGCCGCAAGCGCGGCAATGGCGTTGGGTTCAATTTTATTCTTTAGTGCCACACAACTCCGTAACGTGATCTATCCTCAGTTGGAAACTGGCAACACAAATATATATCACCAAAGCGCAGATAATGGTGTGGCAAATAGAAGTACTGAGATGCGTTCTGCACAACCAAGGCAAAAACTCAGCATTCTTCAAGAGGAGGCGGATGTTGAAATGGTAACAGCCAATGGCGCAAGAATAAGAAAAGCGGATTCTTTTATGGAACGTTATCAGTCTGATGCATTACTGCAAGCAGGCTCCGGCATGCCAAACTGGAGTTGGCATCGGTATTCTCTTACTTGGAACAGTCCGGTTGCTAAAGGACAAACGTTTGAACTGATTGTTTTATCCAAAACCCCTTACAAAATTTTGAAATTAACAGGTATTGCCTTGATGCTACTTTGGTTATATTTTTTGCTAAAAGACGCTATAAAACCGGCTATTAATCGATTCAAACATACATCAACAGTTGCGTTACTAGCAGCCGTATTCTTGATGCCCGTTTATACACCAACTGCACAAGCCAATAGTTTCCCCAGCCAAGCGATGCTTGAAGAATTGAAGACTAGATTACTCGAAGCGCCAGATTGCGCGCCAGTCTGTGCATCAATCAATTCGATGCAAGTATCTGCTGACAGCAATGTCTTGACTCTCAAACTGACCATTCATGCCAATAGTCAAAGCGCAGTTGCTTTGCCTCGTTCCCAGTTTTGGCAAGGGCAATCATTTATCTTGAATAATAAACCTTTGTTAGCTGTGTACCGTCAAAATAGCTGGTTATACGTGCCGGTTTCTAAAGGTATTTCGACTTTAGTGATCACTGGCCGCTTAATTCCCGTCGATAACTTCCAGCTTAGGTTTAAAGACAAACCTAAACGCATCGATATCAAAAATTTCGGAAATTGGGAAATTGTTGGGACACAAGCTAACGTTTTGACAGGTAATACCCTGGAGTTTTTGGCAAAAGTAAATACCAGTCAATTGGATTCACCAGTATCCACTCGTTTTAAACAACAACCTTTTGTAAAAGTGACTAGGGTGTTGACCATCGACAAAATGTGGACAGTGAAAACCGAGGTGCAACGCATCGCACCCAATATGGGATCACTCAATCTCATGATCCCAACACTTCCTGGTGAACATGTTATCAGTGATGAAATTACAGTTGAAAACAATCAAGTTGCCGTCACTATTTCGGCGGGTGAAAGCGTATTTAATTGGACGTCGACATTAGATCGCAATCACACCATGCAGCTCATGGCTCCTGACAACAAACATTTAATCGAAAAGTGGCAAATTGTTATTAGCCCTTCTTGGCATTTGGGCTTAGAGGGGTTACCCATGATTATGGAACAACAGAATGCCTTGGATTATTTCAGCTATTCATTTTATCCCTACTCAGGCGAATCGTTACACCTTGCCATCACTCGACCAAGTGCAGTTAAAGGAGAAGCCTTAGCGATAGATAGCGTCAATCTACATATTGACCAAGGCATACGTACATCAAAGCTTGAACTGGCCTTTACTTATCGCAGTACCCGAGGTGGTGAGCATGTCATTGATTTACCAGTCAATTATCAACTAAAACAAGTTAAAACAGATGGAAGGTTAATTAATCTGCAACCTGAGTCTGGCCAATTGGCTATTCCTATTTCGCCTGGCACGCACAATATTCAGATCACCATGCGTTCTAATGTTGAAAATTCATGGGTGTTTTCACCGCCCAAAATTAATCTTAATGCACCATCAAGCAACATCACTACTAAAGTGAATGTCAGTAACCAGCGCTGGATATTATGGGCTAAAGGTCCACTTTTAGGCCCTGCGATACTGTACTGGGGTGAATTATTGGCTTTTGTTCTTATCGCCTTGTTGGTTGCTCGTGTGAAGTTTTCACCTCTTAGTACAGTGCAATGGTTAATACTTGGGTTGGGACTAAGTTTAAATAACTGGGGCGTTTTAGTGTTGATTGCACTTTGGTTTTCCTCAATCACGGCCAGCCAATATAGACCAAAAGGAGTCCAAAGAGGCTTGTTCAACCTGTCACAACTCTTTTTGTATGCCTTTTCAGCTGTGGCAATAATTTCTCTGATTGCTGTTGTACCCATTAGTTTGCTGAGTAGTCCCAGCATGGGCATTGAAGGTTATCAATCTTATGGCAATACGCTTACTTGGTTTGCCGATAAAGCGGATGGTCAGTTACCTACTGTTACTATCTTGAGTATTTCGGTGTGGTTCTACAAAGCCATCATGTTGGTGTGGGTAATTTGGTTGAGCACATCCATATTAAGCTGGATTAAGTGGGCATGGGAAATCATAGGTATTCATGGTTATTGGCAGTCTTTGCCTCCCAAAAAAGATAAAGCTGAAAAGACGGTGCCTGTGCAAGATTAATGTCTGCTGTGTTAAATCAAAACTTTTGGCGTCAACTCAACAAGCAGTAATGTTGAGTTGACGCTTGTCATTTATTGACGACGTCAATCTTGCTACATGCATAATTAACTAATAATATAATTTTGATCGGGCTTTACAAATCTGCTTTTAAGCTTGGGTATTGGCTTTAATTATAAATTAAAAGGATTTGGTTGGATCCAACGTTTTTAAAAGGCTAATGAGAAGGTGTTGAAAAAAACGATTGTTGTGTCGTTGCACTCTTGTTTCAATCAGTGAAATTTAACTTTATTGTCACTACACACTACACACTACACACTAAACACAACTACACCACTTGCCCAGCGACCCAACCACTTGACCAAGCCCATTGAAAATTAAAGCCGCCTAGCCAACCCGTCACATCCACCACTTCACCAATAAAATACAGCCCATCTACCTCTTTTGCCATCATGGTTTTGGATGAGAGTTGGTCGGTGTCTACGCCGCCTAGGGTCACTTCTGCTGTGCGATAACCTTCGGTGCCATTGGGTTTAAGTTGCCACTGGTGAAAAGCCTGAGCCGCTTGTTCTAGTTGTTTACCTTGGTATTGTTTGAGGGGTTTATTTTCGATACCCAAGTAAGGCAGCGCCGCTTGTACATAACGTTTCGGGTAATGATTAGCCAGGGCTGTGCTCAGTTGCACATCTGGCTGACTTTGTAACGCTTGCTCTAAATCAGCCAACAGTTCGCCGTTGGGAAATAAGTCGAATTCAACCGCTTGGCCTGGCTCCCAAAATGAAGATATTTGTAATACTGCTGGGCCACTTAAGCCGCGATGCGTAAACAGGATACTTTCATTAAAATGAGTGTCGTTGCAACTGGCGTTCGCATCTAACGAAATGCCACTCAGCTCAGCTAACACCTTTTTATCTTGTTCGTGCAAAGTGAAGGGCACTAAGCCTGCTCGTGTAGGTTTAACACTTAAGCCAAACTGCTCTGCCACTTTGTAGCCAAAAGGACTCGCCCCAAGTTTCGGCATAGACAACCCACCCGTGGCTATGACGAGGGACGCGCATTGATATTCACCTTTTGCTGTATCCAGTAAATATCCAGAGTCAGTTTTTTTAATGGAGAGTATTTCGCACTGATTCGTCACAGTAACACCTGACTTATCGCACTCAGATAGCAGCATGTTCAAGATATCTTTGGCGCTGTTGTCACAGAACAACTGGCCGAGGGTTTTTTCGTGATAAGCAATACCATACTCGGCAACCAAACCAATAAAGTCCCACTGGGTATAACGGCTTAATGCTGACTTACAGAAATGGGGATTGTCAGATAGAAAATTTTCATGACTGGCGTACATGTTAGTGAAGTTACAGCGACCTCCGCCAGACATTAGGATCTTCCCCCCTAAGCGTTTTGCATGGTCGAGTACCACCACATCCCGGCCGCGTTTTCCCGCTTGTGCTGCGCAAAATAAGCCAGCGGCACCGGCGCCTAATACTATTACATCTACATTTTTCACTTTATCGCCCGTTTGCTACCACAGCCTATTTTGAGCGTTGAATTATAGGGTATAAACGCGCCCTTAATAAGTGCCAGGGTGAATTGTCTTTAAATATATCGTTGAATGTTTACAAAATGCAGGTCATCAAGACTTAATTTGGCGATGTCAACCCGAAAAGTGAAATGCCAGGCGTCGTCGCGTCGACTATAAAAGCAGATATGCCCTTGGCGCCTTTAATTGATGAGACTGTTCGAGCCATGACCGTAAAAGTACCTGCTCTTGGTGCATTGGTAATATAACGCTTGGTGCCATTAATGATGTACTCATCGCCTGTTTTGACTGCACTGGTTTTGACTGCAGCGGCGTCAGAGCCCACATCTGGCTCGGTTAAACAAAAAGAGCCGATAAGATCACCTGAAGCATATTGAGGTAAGTAGGTTTGTCTTTGTTTGTCTGTGCCGTCAAATACAATGGCGGCAGAGCCGATACCATTGTTTGTGCCAATCAAAGAACGAAAAGCAAGGGATGTTCTGCCTTACTCGATGGCCACCAACGCTTCTTCTTCCATCGTCAGGCCTAAGCCGCCATATTCTTGTGGGATTGTCATACCAAACAAACCCATGGCCTTCATTTCTTGCACAATATCATCTGGAATGGCATCGTTTTCAGCCACTTCATTTTCAGCAGGAACTAAACGCTCTTTGACAAATTTTGCAATGCTGCTTAGAAATTGATCCAACATTTGTGTATCTCGAATCATTGTTAATCCTCATTCAAAGCAAATTATGTTGCGCGCAGTGGAACAAAATGCTCGCAAAATATCAAGGCGTAATTGTCATTTATCCCTTAACCTCGGTGCTTGGATGATAGGCTCGGTATTATGGTTTTGTGCTGCACTGCATGATGCTGAGTCACCTGCGCTCAAAAAAATAAACGTTGCTGACACTTCAAAAAACAACGTGAATATTCCACCGCACGCAACGGTATTACTTTAGGTGTGTTTTTAAATTTGGCTATGGCTAAACCCATATTAGGGATAAATGTTGAAGTGAAAATAGAGTGATCAGTTCGCAGCTGTCTTAGGTATTATTATCTTGCTGACTCAGGTGGCTAAAAAGGTTTTAGCGGCTTCTTATTTACATAACAAGAGAATGAAATGACAAAAAAAAATGGCCGGACCATAGGCCGACCATTTACTTACTGCTGATACTTGGCAGTTATTACTTGGCGTAATGACTGCTTGTTGACGTCAATATTACTAATTTACTTGGGGGGGCAATCTGTACCTACGCTACCGATAGCAACGGCGCCTTGAGCATACAAGTGACCACCAGCTTGTACATCTGATGTTGCACCGCTGACTGAACCGTTTACAAAGGCCGTACCAGCGAATTGTGTGCCTGCACCCAGATTAAGCGCACCACCGACATTCCAGATAACAGAATAGCCATTATCATTTATTGTTGTGTTTGCACCCAGTGTAAGCGCATCGCTAAGGTTAATAACTGCGGGACCAGTAAATATGATGGTTGCGTCTGCAGGCATATTCAGAGCACTTGCTTCATATACGCCACCGGCTAAAGTAGTCGTCTCAGTTGCACTGCCCATATACGTACCTAATACGTACTTATTAGCATTGGTAGGATCAGTGTCGGTGTCAGAGGTCTTGACATCAAATAAATCATCTTGTGCAGTCGTTATAGCGTCCAATGCAACTTGCATTAGAAACGGGGCCATGGTGCCGATATTGTCAATGACACCAATGGAATCAACATTTCCACCTATTTCTTCATCTGCTGCGTTGTATGTTCTTTTTGTAGCGCCAGTGGTCGCCGCGCCCGCATGCACATCATATGCAGTTGAACCTGCGCCTAAAGTGATGGCTGCGCCAGCTTCGATATCATAAGCGTCACTAGGCGCGCCTAGTGTAACAGCAGCTCCGGCAAAGATGTTAAAAGCTGTCGCATTAGCTGCTACACCTGCGGCGGCGCCGGCATAGATATCTTTAACGTCAGAATCTGCACCTACAGTAACGGCAGCGCCAGCATAGAGGTTATTAGCCGTAGCATTAGCACCGATTGTCACAGCCGCTTGTGCCGCAACATCTTTTTCTATGCAGGATCCTGCGGCAACACTCAAAGCCGCACCGGCTATGGCTGAATGATCTGTATAAAAATTCTTAGCTGAAGGAGGGACATCTACCTCTATGTTCGCCGCAGCTAAGCCGCTCATGGACAAAACTAAAGTGGTGAGACATGTTTTTAGTACTACATTTTTCATTTTACGTTCCTTTTGAATTCCACCCCAACCATTTGTGAATGGAGATTATAAATAGTGATACTTCATCAATCGGAGGTTTCACACTAACTTGTAAGGAACAAGGCAAGTTTCAAGCCATTAATTTTTTTGATATTATAATCAATGGTTTAGTTTAATTTTGTACTTTTTTGGTAGGTGTGTGTAAAGTTTTAAGACTCATTCATTTGAATTAAAAAAAACCTTATCAATGTTCTTTTGCTGTGATCAGCATGCATTGACCCGAATCTGCTGGGGCAGAGCGATTGAATGACATCTTTGTCAATAAGTGAAGTCTGAACCGGTGTCTGATTTTAGATGTGTAAAAAAAATGGACTCATACATTTGGATTAAAAGTCCGCTTCAGCTAATCATGAATCTACGAGGACAATGAATATGCAAAGTCACAGCACTTGATTGATACCTTGTTAATAGGTGATGTTTGAACTGATGTTTGGTTTTTAAATGTGTAAAAAAATTGGACTCATGCATTTGGATTAAAAAGGCGGGTTAAGCGCCACAGGCGGCATTTTTGCTGATGTTGAAGTGTTTTTAGGTTAAATTTTTTTGACACGACTTAATGTGGATGGCGTATGCAGTGGTACAAATCAAATCAAATCAAATCAAATCAAATCAAATCAAATCAAATCAAATCAAATCAAATCAAATCAAAGAAGTAAACGCTAAATTAACCCTGCTCATCCACCTTTTGCCACCCCACTGGTCAGCCTTGCTTCGCTTTTCTTTTTTTTCCTTTCCTTTCCTTTCTTTTCTTTTGCCCTTCCTGTGCCCTTTTTCGTCAGGGTTTCCACTTTTTCGAAACAGGTTCAAAGCATTGCCACGGCTGACAGGTGAACACAAAGAAGATTGAAAGTCTGTTAGCCAGTGGTGAATTGCTATCGCCAGCTACTGTAGAGGAGTCTTGGCTATCGTTGCATAAAAATATGTGTGAGGTGGATTGTTTAAGTGTCGCCTTTGATTTGAGCCTGTCTCTTTTGATGTTTTTATTCATTGTGTTTTTTGATGAATTAAAAGCAGTGTTTAAGCAAAAAAGACATGAGTTAGGGTGATTGATTAGTTAAGGTTTTCATGGCATTCGGATTAATAAGGGTATGCGTTGGGGGGGGGGGCGCATACCCTAGTAGAAAATGTATTGCAGTCGGCCTGCAATAACATCGCGCTTAGGGTATCGTGTTCGATACGCCTGCAATTTTCCAAACGTCCGACTGCTTAACCAATGATATTGTTTTTAGATCAACCACTTTATCATTATTAAACTTTCCGGCGATTATCACATCAACCGTCGCTTTATTTTTCAATTGGGTGTGACTTTGTGACCCTCCAGGTGCCAGTTCTGCTGTTATTTCGTTTAATCTTAAACTAAAAATATGACGCTGAACGCCACTATTAGTATGATAAGCACGTAATAAACGCGTGAATTTTTTAGAGGATAACTGTACTGCGCTATCGAGTGTTTTATCCGTATACACCGATATAACGAATGCTAATGCCACATACTGCGGAGTCTTATCACTCATCATTCCATAACGACCTACTTTTATTTCTTTTTCAGGCGGACTACATGCTGACATTGTTAGCATTATCAAACATAAAACCAACACTTTGCACCCGTTAATCATCAGTTTTGGCTACTCTATTGCCGTATACGATGGCATTGCCGTATACGATGGCGCTGCGGCTTTCGGGTGTATATATGTTAGACAAAGCAGAAACGCTTTTCACCGAGTCGCTCAATCCTGCTGATGCGTTTGTAAAAAGGATGATAGCCAATAATGACGTCACAAAAATAACGCGTTTCATAAAAATTCCTTGTGTAAAAATGGTGACCCTGGCGGGACATTACTTGGTTAATGTATTGTGCGGGCATTAAGACTATTGACTTGTTAGTGTTGCTGTCTAAAGCGGTATTGCCCTTATGCTTTTGATGAATGCATAAGCTGTGCCCATAAAATATTAGTTAAACCATGCAATGTGTTAAATTATTTCTTTGTTACTTTGATATGAGGTGCTGCAAAGAAAATGGTCTGATCTATTCGAATTAAAAAACCAGTTTTAATGGCTTGACGAAGATAATCACAATGAATTCATACTGATCTGTTGGTAGGCTGTGTAAAGAAAGTCGTCTCATGCATTTGGATGCAAGCAGGGGGGATCATCACCTTATCATTACAATCTGAATGTTGTAGCCAGGGGGAATGAAATGTTTAAGGGGCCGGCCCCCTAATCAGGTCAAAATTTGAAAATATATCAGTCGACAACATTTATACCAGCATATAAATACAAACGCGTCATTATAAACACCGGCAATATTTCTTGGGGCATAACAGCGGGAACAAGGTGTTTTTAGCTGGAATGTGATAACAAACCATAGTGTTATGCGCCAGAAATGCCTGATATTCAGTTTGTCATTGAGGTATAAAAACGGTAAATATGAAAATATTGATTGGGCTATTTACCGATACCATGCTGCCTGTGGTGGTCATCAACAGGTTAAATCATCATGTTACATCATGTCATTAATAGCAGAACGTTGTCCTCAAAAAAACGATGAAAGGTACAGCTCCTCTAAGCTTGCCTGATCAAAGCACGTGACAGACGAGTGCTTGTTAGCGACTGCGTTTTTAACTAATTTGACGATAATTAGGACATGGCATTTCTTGGATAAGCAACGTCTACAGTTATAGGCTGATACTCAAGCATATCTATAGTATGACTCGGGTTAATTTGAATGCAGCTTGTTTTACTAACCGTTTACTCAAACAAATAGGCTTAGTTTTATCATTAGTTCACTCTGAGAACTGACTTCCAATTTCTTGAAAATGGCTTGCAGCTGGCTGCGCAGGGTATTGTAACCGACGTGGAAAATAGTAGGTAAATCGATCATTTTTTTCTAAGCATACAGGGCTTTTAACAATCGCATTTCCTTGGGTGTGAGCAAAAACAGATCGCTTATCTTTAACCAATCCCGCTGTTGCTGAAAACTAATCGTGACTATACAACAGGGCACATCAATATCACTGAATGAATTTTTATTTTTAAGCGGTGCAATAGTGATCAGAATATTTTCATCGTTAGTGCCCTGAAGAATAATGGTTTCCTGCACGCTAATATCGGTATAGTGACGATTGGCGCACTGCCTGATACAAGATAGTAAACGTTGCTGATAGATGGGATTTTTGAAGAGGCTTTTCTTAGAAAGGGGAGTGGTGTAGTTACTTTAACAATGGCAAGCGAATGTGAATACTTCAGACCGAAAATGGTATCTCTAAAAGTTGTTCAATCAATTTTTAAAAACTTAAATGTCATTTGCTATGTCTTTTATCCAATCAGGAAGTGGAAAGTGGTAATTTAAAAAATGAAAAGCCAACTTGCCGGATCAAGGAGACAGGATTGTTGATTTACTTTAGGTTTTCTTGGTATGTACCCTCAACACAAAAAGTGGCCTGTAAAAAAAGTATAGACCGCTTATTTTAAACGGCGCTGTTTCCTTGTATTTAAGGTCAGGTTATTCATTCAACGGGGACTTGACAGTGCCTGATTAAACACCGTTACCTGTATTGCAACTTACCGTATTAAAAAAATCATTTGATTCTCTACTTCATCCATATTTAACTTTAGCGACACACATTAAAAAGCCCCACCGAAGTAGGGCTTGATGTTACAGGTAAAGCTTAGGCTTTCTTGCGACGCGCAAGGCCACCAAGTCCCGCAAGCCCAAGACCAAGTAATATGATACTAGAGGGTTCTGGCACATCTGTTATCGGTGGTGTTGTTGAACAGCCTGCGCCACCCACAACGGCATTAGCCCCAACAGACACATACGAGGTGGTTGAATAAACACCGGCACAGTTCGTGTTAGACACATTCATCACTGTTGCATTGGCGCCGATCATGACGTAGTCCTGTGCAATGATAGTACCCACAATATCAGCGCCATCACCGATACTGGTGTAACCGCCGGGGGTTAGGTTTTTAACGTTCCAGTACACCTGGGCATTTACGCCTACATTGACCAGTTCAATCGTTGAATCGCCACCAAAAGCTAAAATATCTTCGATGTTAAAGACCCACAGCGCGTTATCCTGGCCTTGGCCATCTAACGTCAGGGTTGTACCTGCGGTCGTGGACCAGCTGGCTGCACTGAATACGCCTGCAAAGAGCGTAGTGTCAACAACCATAGTCGGTGCCAACTGAACACCTAGCCCCATGCCTGTGAGCGAGGCTTTTGCGGTAATCAGATCATTGGTCGCAGCGACCATATCGCTTTGAATGGCCTGCTTTACCGCATCAAGATATGGCTGAACTGTATCGACAGCGTCACCAGCTACTTTGTTAGATGATACGGACGCCGCACGAACGCTGCCGGCGCCAACTTCCCAGTTACCGTCGAGTTGACCGTGTGCGCCAATCGTGCCATCCAGACCGGATATAAAGTTGCCATAAACATGGGCACTGTCGCCCATGGTGCCGACTCCACCCACCACTAAATTTCCAGTGACTGTGGTGTTGGCGGTTGCAGTGCCAGCCTCGATCGATTCCGCATTACCATTGACTGTAGCCCCATCGCCAAGCGTCAACACATCACCAGCGCGATAATTACCATTAATAGTGGAGCCGTTGCCTGTTGATGCGTAAGTTTTGGCTATGACATTGCCGTGTACGATGGAGCTGTCGCCCCCAGATACGTAAGTATTAGCCAGGACGGTGAAGTCCTCCGCGATACCTATCAATCCCGCTGACGCGGTGGTGCAAACTGATGCGGCCAATAGTGACAGCGTAAAAATAAATGGTTTCATAAAAATTCCTTGTATCAAAAAATTGTGACCCTTGTGGGTATTGTTTGGTTAATTTATTACGTAATAAATAAAGCAATATAACTGGTGAGGTCTCTTTAACTGAGTTGCTCTTGGCGTTATATATTTGATAATTGCACAAGCTATGCCCTAAATTTATTATTCAATAAAATCAATTGCTTAACTTAATTTTGTGTATGTTTGATATGAGGCGCTGCAAAAAAAACGGCCTCATCTATTTGAATGAAAAAAGACGGTTTTAGGGGCTTGTAGGGGACAATCACAATGTGTTCATGCTGTTTTGCTAATCGGGAGTGTAAATAAACTTGTCACATCTGTTTGGATTAAAAATGAGCGGTAAACCGCTGTAGCCTGCAATTAACATCAATTCACCTTGTTTTTTTAAATATGGAAGTGCAAAAAAAACGGTCACATGCATTTGGATGAAATTAGGAGGGTATTGAGCAAAATTAGGTGAAATTAGGTGAAATTAGGTGAAATCAACACCTTATTTTCATAATTTATATGCTGAGGTCATGGATTATAATTTTTACTATCCAGATCCCATACGTACATCGGTCATCAAAAAACATCCATACACGCATATAAATAAACATTCATCATCATCAAAAAAGACAACCTTTAGAGAGGGGGGGGCACAGTATGATCTAGGTATTTTAAACTGGAATATGATGAAATACCCTTAGGGCGCGAGCCAGAATGGCCTGACATTCAGTTTCTCATTGATATAAAAGCACGGTAAATGTGAAAAATATTGGTTGAAC
>Ga0209712_10003997_pt1 | contig 11862 bp, 6 predicted proteins | sample ArcOceMetagenome_FD_187443 | JGI IMG/M metagenome (GOLD analysis project Ga0209712, IMG submission 187443) | Marine eukaryotic phytoplankton communities from Arctic Ocean - Arctic Ocean - Greenland ARC118M Metagenome (SPAdes) (version 2) | ecosystem: Environmental > Aquatic > Marine > Oceanic...
CCATCATTCTTAGCTTGTACCTCAAGCCCCGAAGATACTCACAGCAATGTTTCATTGCTACAAATTCGCTTCCAAACGAACTACTTTCCACTGACGTTTGCTTCTTCGTGAACAATTGAATGGGTGAATTATTCAAATACACAAGAAAACCAGTCCGTGACCTCCTCGTCACTTTGTCTCCTGCATGATCTGCATCAACGTACGCACAAATCACAAATTCATTGCCTAAAGGTTTAGGCGCATTCGATGGCACATCCTTGCTAGCATCATCATACATTGAAGTCCAATCTTTTCTTTCGAAGTCATTCTCCTCCAGGTCAGGATAAGACGGATCAAACACCAGTCTCGCATTGTGGTGTTTCTTCAGGTATGCAAAGATATGATACACCTGCTGTAAATGACCTTCCCTCGGCATCGCAACAGAAGATGACATCATAGAGACTTCAGTCACTATATCAATTCTACCCATCACCACCATCCATCTGACAACCCCGATCAACGACTGATAGTACGTTGCTTCTTCAGGAGCCAACTCTGGACTCGCATCACACTTGGGTCTATAGTCAGATGTCAGGGGAGCATTGGCAGTTTTGATCAATGACTTTCCTTCTTTAGCTAACAGTTTCTCAACATTCTTTACTGCTTCCTGAACATATTGGCTGGTGCTCACAGCATATGCTTCAACTCCGTTCGGTAACTTAACCTTATTGACCTTCGCTCCCAAGTATATTTTTGGCGGTCTAATAGACCCCGGTTTCATTGGAAAGTACTTGTCAATCTGGGCTAGTGCCTCTCTAGGATACTCTGACACACAGAGACAATCGTCTATGTGAAGAAATCCCCAAGTCAGGTTGGGATTTACGATATCCATGTTCATATCAGGGTAAAGTATGCTTGACATGTTATGCTTCAAGGGCTTGCAGAACAATGGTGTCAAGGTACAATAGCTCTCTAATACATATAAGTTATATAGTTTTTACACTGTACTTTCTTCAGTTTAATCAGACCCATCGAACTAACCAACTGACTAGAATCAACCAGTAAGTAACAAACAGTGTTAGAAGAATAATGAAGTGAATTGACTTCAAACCCGTCCGCTTTAGCGCACGTGGGTAAATAAATCTGTCACGAAAAACAACATAAAGGGCCACCATACCTGATATGCTTGAATAGATGGACGCATCTCAACTGCTCAAGTGTAGCTGCCGCTCACTATAGCAGGCTCGACCGTTCTTGGAACGCCTCTCTTGGAGAGGGTGAGGGTAGCGCCTCATGTCGGGTACACCGATTTTGGTCTAATCAACCAATTGGTAGCACAATATTGTGCAAGTAGTGACATGGATACTAACTCACAATCGTGACAATATTAAAATAGCTATGGACGATCCCGCAACATTCACTGATGTGTTGACCAATGCAATTGGTCTCACACAGAACAGACAACGTCTTGCAATCATTGACAATGGATTCGCAACAGCGCATGGTTTGGCAACCATTGGGGATTCAGCGCTAGATACCTTATTTAAGACTATTGAAAATCAGAACAGGTATGCGAATAACGCAAATCAACGCGTAAACATTAACATTACGGCGAAAGAGAGGCTTAAAGCTCTTCGTGCCGAATTTGTCATGAGATCTGAATGCGATGCCCAAATGGTAGCGAATGAGCTTACCATAATGGACACTAATGACGTTGATACTCTACGAGAGAAACACCGCACCTGGCATGAATCCAAGAAAAGAGCTTCATCTGTTAGTTTACCTAACATTGATGTGCCTAAACTAGTGAAGAACAACTGGAAGACCTTTAACCAGACCTTCATTGAGACAATGTCCAGAGTAAGGGGAATGAACTCGATCCCTATCAGTTACGTAGTTCGGTCTACGCAAGTAGGCGACTACAATGGTGCTTATGAATCTACAGAAGAGCAGCTTCTAAGCTGCATCAATCTAAGGGGTAGCAACTTCAACAGCGACAAACAATCTGTTTACTCTTTGCTAGTTCAATACACGAAAGGTTCAGAAGCTGAAACCATCGTTGAGAAATATGCTGCCTCAAGAGACGGAAGAAGAGCATTCCATGCAGTTAAGGCCCATATGGAGTCTACTGCGTACATGAACAATCTACGTACTGAAGCCATGGCCAAAATCCAAGCAGCTCATTACAAGGGTGAAATGAAGGAATTCGGTATTGCCAAATACTATACTATCCACAGTAATGCCCATAATGATTTGGATATGTCAGGAGAAACCCTATCAGATAGGATGAAGGTTACACATTTTATCTCTGGAATGAAAGACGCCACTGCCATTAATTATGCAGTAATGACAAAAGCTGAAAACAACGCTTATTCTTTCGAGGATTTCTACAATTCCTTCTCTGCTAAGCTTACAACCCACATCACTTTATCCTCTACCCAGAAACAAGGGGCCAGAAACATCAGCCAAGTTGATACACATGGTGGAAGAGGTGATACAGGACGTGGAAGAGGCCGTGGAGGTCGAGATGGTAGAGGAAGAGGCCGAGGAGGTCGTAACTACCGCGGAGGTTACCGTGGTGGTGGACGCGGAAGAGGAAGAGGAAGAGGACGTGATAATTATTCCGCGCCTCACTGGCAACCCCGAGTTGGCGATTACACAGACGAGGAGTGGTATTCCCTCTCTCATGAACAACAGCAACGGGTAAGAGACCTTAGAAGGTTCTCAAGGAGCCAGCAGGGTTCCACTGCTAACATTAGTGCAGCCCAGTCACAGCAGCACGATGATGCTAGTATCCCATCCCACGTGGGGGGAAATAATTCAGCAGCCGTCCCACCTGGAAGAGCAGGTGATGCTTTCTCCGCCTCCGGAAGAGGAGGTCGTGGTGGTCGTAGCACTGGAGGAGGACGCTTCTGACTAGCACATCTAACTATCCTTATGGTGCTCTCATCATTACGGGTAGTAGATATCACTCTGATCATTCAGGGTTACATCATGTCAAAGGTAAATTGGCTATTACAAGCGAAATATATGATTGGTGAGAACCCTATTGTGACAAAATCTTATGATTGGAAACACTCAAGGATCAAGGAGAGTGTGAAAGAGTCATACACTGCATCAATCAGTGTAGTGCACACAGTCTTTGAGTCATTTGCTAACATTAGTTCAGCGAACTCGCGAAGAACTAGAATGCCGAAATTATCCATTGAGGAAATGCGTGAAGGTTGCAAACTCGGTATTGACACTTGGGCAGATACCTGTTGTGCAGGTCGCCATGCTCATGTCCTAGAGTTCATTGAAGGCAAATACGTCACCGCGAAAGGATTCGCGAAAGAATTACCCGAGATCTCTAACTTACCGATTGCAAATGTGCTGTATGCTTACGACGCACCAAATGGTGAAGTTTTACTACTAAGAGTGAACAATGCGATCTACCTTGGCGAAGGTATGGAGGATAGCCTACTGCAGCCTAACCAATGCAGAGAAAACGGAATTGAAATTGATACGAGACCTAAATGCTTCTGTCCAAATGACGAGTCAGCGGAGACTATCCGTTGCCCTGAAAGTGACAGAACGATGTCTGTAAGGCATCACGGTCCCCTCCCATATATTCCTATTCGAAGGCCTACTCCAAACGAAATAATAACATGTGAGGTTATTGAGCTTACTTCAACAAATGATTGGGATCCGTATGATCCTAACTCGGCAATGACATCGATATTATCCAAGGTGAAAACCAATACGGTTCAAGAAGAAGTATTGCTTATGTCACAGGTATGTGCAATTTCAACAAAACTCATGAATGTCGATCTTGACGAGTACTTGCTAGAGGCAAGATTGATCTGTGAAATGATAACGGAAAGCGAAGAATGTGAATTCATGTACGTGTCTGCAATTGCTACTAGAAAGAAGGACAAGCTGCAGCCTGACCAATTAGCGAAATTGTGGCGTATCGGTCTAAAGACCGCTAAGAGAACATTGGAAGCAACAACACACCAATGCATCAGAACAGTTGGTCATTTGACCAAGAGATTTCGTACTGATAGAGCTCATCTACGATACAAGCGTCTTGCAACGAAACAGGGCACGTTCTACGTAGACACCCTCTTCTCAAAGGTAAAGTCAATCAGAGGATTCACTTGTGGGAATTTGTATACGAACAACTTGGGATTCAAGAAGTTCTTTCCAATGGAAGCTGAGGGACACTCCCATCATACTTTGCAACATTTTATTGAACTTGTTGGCATACCTCCAACTATTCATTCGGACAATGCGAAGGTGTTCCTTGAAGGACAGTTCAAGAATAAATGCAGGAAATTTGAGATGAAACAATCAGCGACAGAACCTTATAGCCCATGGCAAAACAGAGGCGAATCAGGCATTAGAGAGGTCAAGTCTTACGCCAGGAAGGTCATGCAATTTGAAAACGTCCCGTTGCAACTATGGTGTTTTGCCTACGAATATGCAGCGGACATACTATCCTTGCTCGCCACAGGACTGTTCCAGCTAGAAGGACGAACTGCTTACGAACATGTCATGCATTATACGCCAGACATTTCGGAGTATGTAAATTTCCATTTTTATCAATGGGGCTACTACTGGGACGAACTGGACAAGGAGAAGAAACTCTGCAGATGGCTTGGAGTTGCGCACCACATTGGCCAAAGCATGTGTTACTGGATCCTCGTTGAGAATGGCCAATACCTAGCCCGATCGACAGTGATTCCAATTCCAGGGGAGGAACTGGACAGTGTCCAGCTCAAGGAGAGACTGGAAACGTTTACAAAATCTGTGAATGATGTAATTGGAAACCACACGTCAGCTGTAGTACAAGGTGAGACAGTTGATGGAGAAACAATGTATTTTGATGCATTCTATTCCGACTCGGATGAGGACGATATCACTTACCCGTGGGATGCCGAATTGGAAGATATCCCACTGGCGGAACAAGATGACGAAACTCTAAATCAACTTGAGGAGTACATCGGTGCGAATGTGGTATTTCCTGGAAAGGACGGAGTGGAAATCTTGTGCACCGTCAAGGGAATAAAACGGGATTCCAATGGAGTTCCGATAGGTGTGAAGAACCAGAACCCTATCTTAGATACGAGAGTATTCCATGTTCAATTCCCGGATGGACATGTTGAAGAATACGCTACCAATCTCATAGCCGAAGCAATATTGAGCAACGTCGATGATGATGGCTTTAGCACCGGTCTACTGCACGAAATTGTGGACCATCAGAGAAAGGAGAGTGCTATAGGTGTAGCAGACGGATTCGTGATGGCTGGGACCACAAAGAAACCAGTGATAACCACAAAAGGTTGGAACCTGAAGGTGGAATGGACCGATGGTTCATACGATTGGCTCCCGCTTTCCCAGTTGAAAGAATCGAATCCACTCGAGGTAGCAGAGTATGCAGTATCTCAGAAGATTCATCGTGAACCAGCATTCAATTGGTGGGTTCCACATGTGATACGAAAGAGGGATCGAATGATCAATCGAGTAGCTTCTCGGATTCGGAAGAATAAGATGAAGTTTGGGGTTATAATTCCAACCACAGTTCAGGAGGCCATTAAACTGGACCGAGAGAATGGCAACACAATCTGGATGGACGCCATAAAGAAGGAGTATGAAAATGTGAAAGTGGCTTTCAAGCTAATGGATGATGGTACTCGCCCGCCACCGGGATATACTGAAATAACATGTCACTTGGTGTTCGAAGTCAAGTTTGACTTACGACGCAAGGCAAGATACGTGGCAGGTGGCCATCTTACTGACACTCCTTCCGCTATGACATATTCAAGTGTGGTAAGCAGAGAAAGTGTACGAATCGGATTTCTCTTGGCAGCGTTGAATGATTTGGACATCATGGCAGCGGATATTCAGAATGCTTATCTGAATGCACCTACAGAAGAAAAGGTTTGGTTCAGAGCTGGGGAAGAATGGGGAGATAACGCTGGGAAACCAGTACTCGTCGTTCGAGCTCTGTATGGATTGAAAAGTAGTGGCCAGGCATGGAGAACCTTTCTATCGGAGACTTTGAGAAAGCTTGGGTTCTCATCATGTTTAGCTGATCCTGACGTATGGTACAAACCTGCGGTAAAACCTGATGGCACTGAATACTATTGCTATTTGCTAGTATACGTGGATGATCTGCTATGTATAGATTTGGATCCAAGAAAACACATTGATGCAATTGGCGAAGTGTTTAAGATGAAGGACGAAAGTGTCGGCCCTCCCAAGGTATATTTGGGATCCAACTGTATGAAAGTTGACTCGCGGTCAGGCGGACAGTGCTGGGGAATGAGCGCTGAGCAGTATGTTATTGACGCGGTCAAAACGGTCAAGCAACGGTTGAAGGACGACGGATATGAGTTTAACAAGAAATTATCCGATGTATCCTACTCACCAAGACAACCTTTCTCCTGTGCGAAGTACCGTCCCGAGTTGGATGTCAGCGAGATGTGCAATGATAGTGAAGCAAACTTCTATCAAAATCTCATTGGTATTCTTCGGTGGATTGTTGAGTTGGGAAGGATCGATATTAATTTTGAGATATCAGTCTTATCGCAATACCTTGCGAGTCCAAGGATTGGACACCTACACCAAGCTCTGCATGTGTTTAAGTACTTGGATATTCATCGACAAAATATGTTGGGTTTTGATCCGACGTATCTAGAGATGCCCGAACCTGTGGATCACACACAATCAAGTAAGTCCAAACGTGAAGCAATGCAGAAATTCTACCCTGACGCTGAAGAGGCGATTCCGACGAATGCTCCGAAGGCTAGGGGTAAACCTGTTCAAATAAACACTTTCGTGGATGCTGATCATGCAGGTAACAAGGTTACTAGACGGTCGCAATCAGGAATATTGATCTTTCTGAATATGGCTCCAATATTCTGGTTTTCCAAGAAACAGAATTCGGTGGAGACGAGCACTTTTTCAAGTGAGTTTGTGGCTCTGAAGATTGCTTCAGAGAAGATAATTGCTTTGAGATATAAGCTACGGATGATGGGAGTACCCATTGATGGACCGGCAAATGTGTTTTGCGATAATGAAGCAGTCTATAAGAATGCATCATTTGCTGAATCAAGACTTAAGAAGAAGCACAATTCAATCGCTTTTCATAAGGCAAGAGAATGTACGGCAGCTGGCATTTTAACGGTATTCAAAGAGGAGAGCGGTTCGAATTTAGCTGACATTCTAACGAAGTCACTTCCGCCCGCTCAACGTATATATCTGCGGGAAAGAATTATGATGGATGTAAAGGTCGAATCATTGTCTAAGTAGAAATGCTTCGAAGGAGAGTGAAGAAATCCCCAAGTCAAGTTGGGATTTACGCTATCCATGTTCATATCAGGGATAAAGTATGCTTGACATGTTATGCTCAAAGGGCTTGCAGAACAATGGTGTCAAGGTACAATAGCTCTCTAATACATATAAGTTTATAGTTTTTACACTGTACTTTCTTCATCCGACATCCAATATCCACCATTCACCACCATTGCACTTTCACTTTCACTTTCATTGCATGTTGTAACATTGCCATGGCGGCCCTAACCCAAAAAAATTGACAATTGTTCAAGACGCGGAATTTATCAAAGTCAAAATTGACACAGCGATGTGTGTTTACGTTCTTGGCAATCTGTCTTATCATTTTGATTATATCTGCCATTTACATTGTGGTTGCCAGTCATCCGCCGAATATTCATAGTAGTGGTGATATTATGCCGTATGCAAAAAGTTCAAGTCTAAAAAAGAACAAGAATCTAGATGAACATGTAACGGTGGCCGTTACTGACAATATCCTCCAAGCACAAACTATAGAAGTAGGTACAACTTCCAAAGGTCAAAGTAAAGAAGAACCGATTCGTCCTACCATTGCTGCTGATCCTTCGCCTAGGCATCTCCAAACGTCCTCCAAATCGCTTGAAAGAGCAAAGGTCTGCAATGTAGAAGGGGTGATTGATGAATTATCCTATGCTGTTATTGCCAAGATTCGAAGAGGCATCATTGAGATTCAAAGACGAGAACAACAACAACAGAGCAAGAGCAAACCAAGAATTCTTTGCATGGTGTATACATATGAAGGAGCGCATGCATCAAACTTACAAGCAATCGTCGATACTTGGGCAGCACAATGCGATGGATTCTTTGCTGCATCCAACGTGACAGATTTAGGCCTTGGAGCTGTTGATATCAAGAGCATGTATTTTGGACCTGAAGCATATGATAACATGTGGAACAAAATTGAAGCAATGTGGAAATACGCATACAAGCATTATCTCAATGACTATGATTATTTTCATATCTGCGGAGATGATGCATATGTAATTTCAGATAACCTTCGTGCTTACTTGATGGGAGAACAGGTGAACAATCTCTTGAATGGGCATTTAGACGATTTCTCAGTAATGAATGGTAGAGCTAGAAGATGGAAAAAACAAAGGCCGCGACCGTTGTTATTGGGATATCCCCTTCATTTTAACCAGGGAAAATCTGTGTTTACATATGCTGCAGGTGGGAGTGGATGTAAGTCTATAGCTCGCCAAAGCATCTTTTTCTGTAGATTGATTGCTGACAAATTCACACCAAACACTTTTTTAATCTAGATACGCTCAACCGAGAAGCTGTCAAAAGCTTTCATGAGGCTGTGACAACTGATCCCATCAATATTACTACTTCTCGGGAGGATGCTATTGTAGCAAAGTATCTGGCCTTGACTGGGATAACATGTTCAGATACTCGTGACGGAAGTGGTGCATTTAGATATTTATTGGACAATCCTGTAAAGGAATATCGTGATCCTGCCGACGGGCGTCTTGGTCATAAATGGAATAGAAAAGTGAATGCTGAGGCTCTTGTTGGATTTGATGCTTTTTCCAATGAAACTGTTGCGATTCACCTCAACTACAAGATTGGCACAAGATGGCTCCATGAATTTGTGAACTACACAGAAGAAGTAATGTATCGTTATCATGATTTTTTGAATGGAAAATGTGATGAAGAACTTCTTTCTCATTTGCCTAATGCAACCAAAATTAAGATGCTTGCATTCGATCAGGGATCAAAAAGAAGGAAAAGAAAAAAGTTGACGAAGCCCTAACCCTAACAGGGATGCCGCCAGGATATTTGCAGGAAAAGACAAACTTTTAAAGACCGCACAGGACTCACCATATCAAATGAATCAGTGAATGATCAGTACTTTTTTATTAGGCGTTAACTGAACTGGCAAAAATCTGCACAGGACGCAATCAAAAACGAGAGCGAACTCAATGATTTTCGGTTAATGTAATTCTTGGGGTACTCACAATATCACAACTATGAATTCAAGTGTAAGAAAACGTAAAAGATGTCTAGCAAATAGCTCAGTTTTCTAGCAACATAATTCATTTTAAACTCATAAATCGAATAAGTCAAGTAAAATTATTAAGTGAAAAGTAAACGAAAATTGTGCTGTAGGCAGCACCCTGCTCCTGCGTAGCAGCATTGTATTACGATCACGTCTACCACACAAATTGTGAACCTAGAGGGGATGGGGGATTCCCCCCTCAAAGTGGTAACTAGCAATGCTTAGCACTTCTAGCTGTTGTAAAAGCAATATCTTCAATTGTCCCACGAGTCCTTAACGCGTAGTTGGATAACAATTGAGCTCTGTCTCTCGATCAATAAAAACAAGTTAATTAAACGTATATTCTTACGATGGGTTTAAAGCAAACGAACGAAAGCTGTTCTTTCATTCTTTCGCTAACATCATTCCTCATTACAACTGACGCGTATGTTACGCGTGTCTCAGCATTGCTTCGCTCTCGGCGTTCCTGTGATTTTCCTTTTATTCTCTGCTAATCCATGATTTCCAACACGCTCCTGGGATGGTGCTAATATCGGTCTCTTTAAGGTATCAACATGTTCTCATCCCATGACGACATCCCTGAACTCTCTAAACAAAGCACCTTGTAGTGGCTTCGTGAAAAAATCAGCAAGCATTTCTTCGGTCGGACAATAGATGACTTTGATATTTCCATTATCTAATGTCAATATGTCTTGACTTTTGTCCACAAACTTTTTGTGGTTGAACGTTGGTATGCTCAGTATTCGCTGAACATCAACCTTCAAGCCAATTCAACTTAAATAAATTTAAAGTTCTGCGTGCTCAGCCCAACCCCAATCTATCCAATCATGAACATTGTACCACCTGGTGTACGTCCTGGGCAGCCCGCTCTTTGCAGCTATCAATCTTTCTTCTCAGATGCTGCAAATGACCCCTTTGGAGGGCAGTATGCCACTGCTCTAGCCAGCTACAATGCCAACCCAGACAACGCCGCTATCCTCGCTCCGAGGGCGGTCGGTGTGGAAGTCGAGAGTGCCAGAGGAGGTGCACGCAAGGTTCCCATAGCCCCTTCCCGAATAAATAAGTAGTCTGTTCCATGAGATTTTCTTCCGTTTTTCCTCAGAAATAACGAACTTCCCAACCGACTCGTACAAACAACAAGGCAATTTCTATTGATTTAAAAACAATCAATACGGTATAAAGATCATCTTCAAACCTGGGATAAGGTCAAGATTATTCTCACAAAATGCCTCGTAGAGGTAGATCCGGAGGTGATCCCAAGTTTGAAGCTAGTGAATCTTCCGAGATTACATCCGACTTATTAGCACTCGATGAAAAGCTCCTAAAAGTAAAAATTGCAGAGGGTATGGCACCAGAAGAAGCCATGGAGCATTTCAAAAGCAGGCTATACCCGCTGGCTTTCACGCAATTTCTAACGCAGGTGTAGTATTGATCAATTATAAATTACAACTACGCAATGAGTTCAGTAGCATTGTCAGTGGTCCCTCTAATTATGGCCTCCTTACATCGCATTTTTGCAGCTTGATCCCTCCGTTCCTTTCCTTGCTGACGAATACTTCAATCTGATTCACATTGACAAGTGTGTATTGATGTTATGGCCATTATTCATCGATGCTGGTGTATGTATGTACATACCTATGTACATTGCTATGTTCATTGCTATCGCTTTGATTCGATTCTGGGACAAGAGCATCCTTGCAGGAATTCAACAATGTCTCTTCCACCCGTGACAATAATTGTATGTATGCGCCAAAAAGGTCGATTTGTGATTCCATTCAGATGATTTAGATTGATGCGTCGCATGAGCGTCTTCCGTAGTAGTATTTTGTTTTTACTTGCATATCAGGGAAAGGCAAATGCAAATGCAGCAGAGTATAGTATATTCTTCGTGTTGAAGCGTCAAGACCATTCCATTCTCAATCATCTTCATGCTCTAAAAGAATCCTCCTCTTCTTGTACAATGTGAGAGTGATCAATAATATCCAGCTTGCCATTAATTGAATACCTCATTGCCTCTCTACGGCATCACTGTAGTCAATCATCGTAAAACATGAGCACTTATTTGATGGTACCTTTGTAAAATCACGAAAGATGGTGTTAGTAGTGTCCAGTGCGAGTGACTTCGGATGCAAAACAGTCCATAGGTGTATAATAGAGGCAGGTGCCACGGAAGTCACTCGGGTGTGAGCTTAATTCATGCATGCACATGGGCACAATACCATGAATGCAGAAGAAACTAGAAAAACGTACCTTTTGGGGGAAATCTAAGCTCTTTGAGCGATAATCAGTACAAAACCACAACCTTCAGCACTATTGTCAAGTACGAGATGGCGGAGATGTTGATGTGTGTGGTTTGGTTGGTGGATAATTATATTGGTAGATATGGTGAAACGATGAGCTTTCGACGGAAATTTACATTTTGGCAGAGTTCATAATTTGCGTCATTGGTACGTACCGTTGGCGTGAATAGCGCAAACAGAGACTAATTGAGGAAGGCTACTGACATCAAAGTGTCAATGTGGTCT
>Ga0209712_10004000_pt1 | contig 11855 bp, 10 predicted proteins | sample ArcOceMetagenome_FD_187443 | JGI IMG/M metagenome (GOLD analysis project Ga0209712, IMG submission 187443) | Marine eukaryotic phytoplankton communities from Arctic Ocean - Arctic Ocean - Greenland ARC118M Metagenome (SPAdes) (version 2) | ecosystem: Environmental > Aquatic > Marine > Oceanic...
ACTTGCTATCCGGATAGAATAATGCAATCTTTCTCAGTCTGAAAGTGAGGTTGAACAAAATGATGTTTTTGAGATCGCGAATCTCAAAACGCGAACGAAACACCAACTTGAGGTTGTATCGATCTACAAAAGTAGATTTCCCGCTCTTTCTTACGGTAAATACAGTACGCACTCCACGTCACTGATTCAATAAATACAATGATCAGATAGTTTGATCAGAACTCAAAAGCAAGAAGATCTCCGTTAGCTCAGTTGGTAGAGCGCGAGACTGTTAATCTTGAGGCCAATGGTTCGACCCCATTACGGAGAGTATCTTTTGCCCTCGTAATTATAGTTTTTATTGCCAGCTTAGGGGTTTCAAAACAATGCTCATTTGAGACGTGCGACTTACCGTATTCTGTACAACTCGAAGCTTCGTTTTTGAAAAGAAAATAATGACTTTTAAACGCGGAGAACATTTTCCACAAATGAGTACACGTAGGATGGCTTTAGTTACAGTTCGTTACAGGCTGTGAAGATGTTCGGGGTGAACATTTTCCACAAATGAGTAACATGGCTTTAGTTACACAGAAGATGTTCGGGTGACTGTACAGATTTGAAGATGAGGATGCGTTTTTCTTGGACAAGACAATAGATTTTGAGTTAGAAGACTAAAATAACAATGAAGTACTTTTATGTTTGGTTGCCCCTTGTCTGTGTCCCGCTATGAATTGTACTAGATTTGTCATCCCTTGTCTATGCATTGTGCTATTCGAAAAAATCCTCTGGGAAGACAATATATTATTTATTTCCACACATACACTGATCTTCGTCACTCCATTTTCGCTACTGTCATGATAATCTCTCAACATGCCTAATTCTAAGACTGTAAATTCATTCTTCGTCATGAACCCATCTTGTTGGTTATTGATACGCACCACAAATTTCTTTTCTACACCACCAGTAGCATCTGCAAGGGTATTCATTGCACGGGTAACCTCATCATTACTATGCATCGTGACGTTATGACTATTGATATTGTCGTGCCTGCCTTTCTTTCTACTTGGAGTAACGTGTATTGATAGTTCGATTTCAGGTTTGCTTTTGAAAGAAAGAAGGAATTCAATTTTGAGTTTTCTTCGCCCTCCTTTTCTTTCTCTGTTGTTTTGTTCGCGTCGTTTTTTGTTCGTCGATGATCTACCCATCACGATGCATCATGCATGATGCCAAGTTAGTTTATTCAACATAAAAAGAGATACCGATACATGACATATCACGATGTTGTCAACATGTTCTTCATCGATAGCGCTGAGATGCTCATTTCGGCAACCACGGTTCATAAAACAGCCGCGATTATCTCATATCGCGTCATCACGAACAGTTCGAACCAACACGAAATACACAAGAATTCTGAACTGCTCCAGCCACAGCCGTCGTACCTTTCCGTCGTCTTTTCGTAGAATCACAACTATAAGTAGGGGCGACACAGTCCGACATCTCTCAACTTCGTTGCCCGAGGACTTCCAAATTACAGGCGTTCCAGATGACGTCGCACAAATGATACACAAGCATGCCTCTAGACCTCAGACTGGTGCATCCCTACAAACCCTGATGAAAACTGGCAGAGGCGAATTACTTCCCAAAACATACAAAGACTACGAACATGACCCCCAGTCAGAAAATTGCAAGCTCGCAACAAACAAAATATTAATGCAAGTTGCAGGATTTCTACGACATGAGTTACCTATTAGGCTCTCCCACCGTATCCTTGATCTAGATCGTGTGCCGCTCATGAAAGAAATGTCCTCGGTGAAGCAGGTTCGCGATTTGTATGTTACCTCATTTTTGGAACTATTGAGTGTGAAGAAACGGATTGAAAACGTCCAGCAGGAACAGGCTTTTGCTGAGATTTTGGATAGTGTCTATGAGAGACATGCAAGCGTTTTGGTGCAGATGGCTAGGGGTGCTTTTGAGTTGAGAGCTGCTATTAAAAAAGGTAATTTACCAACTACTACTATCAAACAGAGCATGGTGCAATTTGATTCGATGGAAGATATGCATGCTTTCTTGGATCGATTTTATGTCAGCCGTATCGGGTAAGATCAAAATGTTGACATTGATTTGATTTTAAAAATACACAAAATCGCATTTTTATTGACCCTTTTGGATTTCCTGTTACAGCATCCGTGTACTTATCGGACAATACCTTTCACTCAGACAACCGCCAGTGGAGAAGTACATTGGACTCATTTGCCTGGAAACATCGCCGTACGAAATTCTGAAGAGAGCCATTGATGATGCTGCATTTATGTGCACAAGGAAATATGGCGATGCGCCAGAAGTGATTATCACTGGACGACTAGATCTCACTTTCCCTTATGTTCCTACACATTTGCATTATATAATGCTAGAATTGCTCAAAAATAGCATGAGAGCTACTGTCGACTGGCATGGAATCGACGCCGATTATCCACCGATTAAGATAGTCATCGCTGATGGGAAGGAGAATGAAGATGTGGTAATAAAGGTTTCCGATGAGGGAGGTGGGATTCCAAGGTCAAATATGAAAAGGATATGGAGTTACTTATTCACGACGGCAGATCCAGCAATTCAGGAAGGTATGGTTGCTTTCAACGAGAATGTAGATCATAGTATTGATTCTCCTTTGGCAGGACTTGGTTACGGTTTGCCTATCAGTAGGTCTTACGCAAGGTACTTTGGAGGCGATTTGAGTTTGATGAGTATGGAGGGTTACGGTACAGACGCGTATGTTCATTTACGACGACTTGGGGACACACGTGAACCACTTCCTGTTTAAATGTGAGCAAGATTGGTGATGCACTTTACCAAGCTTGACTTCACCATCGCAAGCAAGAGATAATGCTCTTTAATTAATTTTGAAAATGACAACTTCTACTTCAAACTTCCAACCCAATGAGACCGTTCTTTTGGTTCAATACTTTGAACTTTAGAAATCTCTGATTTTTGTCACCTTCATCTTTTGCAGGCATTCATTCAGTCGTGTCGTTGAATTGAATCGTACGCCATTCTCACACAGGAGCAGAAAACAGTCGAATCATCGTATAATGTTTATACAGTTTGATTCCTCTCTCCTTGAAGCATTTGAGGATATCATAAAGGACGATGATCCTGATGCTGGGGTAAAAGCACACGGAAACGGTTCAGACGACGATGAAGAGACAACAAACATCCCCATTCTCGATGCAAACTCTCTCACCCTGACAGATTTGCTCCATGAGATGGAACGAAGAGGACTTCATCCTCGAGGATTTTTTGCGGATGATGCAAAAGTGCTGCAAGATGAATTAAACAAGGAACACGAAGAGTACCTCGAGTCAAAGCTGAGAGAAAAGCGTGAAGCCAGGGATCTAGAGGTCTCACAACGATTGTTTCAACGTCGGAATTGCTTGACTGAGATTGCGCTGAGGGAAGAAAAGGAAGAAATAGAGAAGAATGAAGTTATCAATGAATGGTGCTGTTTGATTAAACATGGAAAGGCGCCTCGTCGTTGTCGGATAGATGTCAATAACGTATCAGCACGGTCATTAGCTCGATTATTGTGGTCAGATTCACGAATCGTTTCTTTGGATGTGAGTAATCTCAACCTGTCAGATACAGCAGGTGCATACCTCGCAAGAATGTTGAAGAAAAATCGATCTCTTGTGAAGCTTGAAATGGGCGACAATATATTGGGATGCGATACATGTGTAACTATTGCAGAATCTTTGAGAGAAAATAATGTATTGGAATACTTGTCAATAGAGTCAAACCCGTTGACCTTAAAAGATGGAGCATCAAGCATACAAGCATTGGCGACCATAGTACGAGAGAATGAATCATTGCGTTATCTAAGCCTCTGGAGATGCAACATAGGTGTGGAAGGAGGTCGAATAATATCAGAGGCAATGAAATGTAATGAGAGGTTGATATGCGTGGAGATGGGTTACAATCACTGGCAGCACTCAGATATAATTATGATTAAAAGGATCTTGGGAAAGAATAAAGAGATCCAACGAAATGAAGAAGCGATCCAACGCAGAATTGAAGAAGAAGAGAGGGAGGTTCAAGACTTGATCAAGAAACAAGAGGAGAAAGAGAAAAATGAAGACAAAGACCAAGAATGGCTAGAAGAACAAAAAAATGAAAGATCAAAGATGCGACAAATAGAAATGCATCGATTAGAAGGAAAAAATAGGATCGAGGAGGAAGAACGACAGAAAGAATTAGAAGTCCAGCGATTGGAAGAAGAAAAGAAGAAGAAGAAGCCGAAGCGCAAGAAGAAGGGCAAAAAGGTAAGCTCTGGCACAAAGGTTCAAAGTACCGTATGTAGACGTCCACATGAAATGAAACTTATTCTATTCTCTTGATACTTCGTGTATGCTTGCTCAGAAAAAGTGATGATCAATAGCGGAAAAGGCCGAATGTTGGTCTAGAGAAGAATTCCTTCAGAAAGAAGGAAATCAATATTCAAGGCGTATGACCCTTTAGTGAGATGGATAGATGGATAATGTGCGTCGTCTTCTCTTGTCATTCGATAAACACAAAGGAAGACGTGCATTCTACTGGTAGATGAAGCCTTCTGTACAATGTAATAAATGGGCACTTGTGTACAAATAGATTGCAAGATTGTTGTAGCTTTAGTTTATAACAATATTGACTGTTGGTGTGGATTAGAGTACAGTTTAATTAGTCGTGTGACGAGATCTAGAGTATCGTACATGGCACTGTCCTGTCTGTTTCTCTCCTGTCAGGCAAAAACTAAGGAAGATAATGCATCCATATTTGTTACACTCAAAAGAATGTTTTGTTCATGAGAGCACTGGATTAGTGCATCATGCATGAACTTAAGGGTGCCATACGGGAAGAGCACCGGGGATAACCTCGTTACTGACCCAAGCAGCGATGGTCATCATAGCAACACGTCCATTCTTGATCTCCTTGAGTCTCAAGCTAGTGAGCTCTTCAGAGTCCCATCCTCCTTCACGCTTGGTGAATCCAAGAGGATCGTATCCGTAGTCTCCAGGGATTGGGCTCTCCTGAACCCACTGACGGTAGTAAGCAACAGACTCGAACCATCCAGCAACGAAGAAGATCTGAACCCATCCAGCCATGGGTACCATCTGAATAGCATCCAAAGGAGCAGCATGGGCAACGTCGCTGAAGGTTACTCCTGTGGTGGAGGAAAGAAGCCAAGCAGTGCTACTCTCAGGGCTGAAGCAGTTGGATCCGGTGGGTCCAAGGTACAAGGGGAAGTGAACTCCCATCTTTTGAACCATGAAACCAATGGTAGCAACCATAGCAATACGTCCGTGCTTGATCTCAGCATTTTGGAACCACTTGAGAGCATCGGGCTGGGTGTCTTCAAGGATCTTAGCACCGAGAGGAGGGCACTTGTTTCCGGTCTCGATGGAGACTCCGAAAGCCTCATCGATGGATGACATCTGAGCTACGGTGGTAGCAGTACGGGGAACATTAGCAGGTGCAAATGCTGCTGCGGAACCAGCAAGGAGAGTTAAGATAGCGGCGGTCTTCATTTTGATTGTAATATAGGTTAGGTGATAATAAGCCAATTGGATTGTTCCCTCTTGCCTTTGCATTCTTGAGCATGACGACAGAAACATATCTTCTGAATTCAACTTGAGGTTTGAGTATCCTCATTGTGTTGGTAGGATAGATGAATGAAAATCCCGTGATTTAATGGAAGTTAGCGGATAAGTTTAAACTTATTTTCGCGGCAACCATTTTGTTTTTCAGGTGATGGATATTTGTAGAAAAAAATTTGCGCGTGAGCTCCAAAAACGCATATCTTCAGCAGTTATTACATTACTGACACAAGATGAATTTGATACAAATTAGGCATCAAAGTTGATAAAACAAAAAGAGAATTTCGCATAAAACTTGTATTGCTCATATTTTCAATATTGTTAGCATATTTTATGTAATTCCTGCAAGTTATGAAGTGGTGAAAATACTAGAGGTACAACGCACTAGTATTTATCATTGTCAAATGAAAACAGTCCATCTTCCATCGGATCTACGAAACCTCCATCCATACTGTTATTAGGGTCAACGCCAATTCCGCCAACATCTGCCCCAGTATCGATAGGAGGACCGCGTGTCCAACTATCATCCCCCTCTTTGAAGAAGTCATGCATGCTTTCGTTCGTAGTAGTGTTGCTAGCATGAACAGCTGGAGTGGGGACAGACATAGATGCGTCAATCTCAAGGGCATTGTCAAGTGGTGAAGATGCGGGGGTCCCAGAGGTGGAAGTGCTCACTCCAGTGGAGGTGAGTGAAGGATCAGTATCGTCAGTTCGTTGCTTTTTCAGCGCCCATGACTCATCAACTGTTCGAAACTGGTTGTGAGGATGGTTGTAGCTATGATTGTATCCGGTATTCATTGAGTTGTAAGGACTAGGGTCGGAAGAGTGGTGCGGATAGTTTTGGTATGCAGCCGAGGTTGCATTTGTCGAATATCCTCGAGGGTCATATGGATTTTGATATTGTTCCGTTGTATAATTTTGAGTATACCCATAGGGGTAACTTTGTGCATTAGGGTGAGGGTGGTGAGGGTAGGAGTAACCATGAGTGGAGTGCGTTTGTCCTTGTTGATACTGATTCTGATGCGGACGCTGGTGCTGACCATGATACGCAGGATCAATACCTCGGTTGACTTGATTGTGGTTCGTGTAACCGCCACCGCTCGAAGCTTGCGTAGTCTGTTGCTCAGAACTGTGTGCAAATCCTGGTCCAGAGGCAGGGGTAGAGCTCGTGTAATCCGGAAAATTAGCAGTAGGATGACTCGCCACCGCTGCACTTTTCTGACTAGCGTGTGAAATGGTGTGGATAGGACTGGGGTGTCCTGAAACCATTGTTGCCGCATTAGCATTTGAATATTGGGTGTGGATTCCAGGTCCAGATTGAGCTCCAGTTGCATGGCGAGAAATGGGCATAGACGAATAGACACTTGCATAGTAGTCATTGTCAAGCTCGTCTCGACTCCGTTTACCACCTGCAGATTGACTTTTAGCTGTTCCTCTTTTCGAAATGGATCGAGACTGGCTGCGCCCGGGAGAATATACCGCACCATCATATCTTTGGGCTTGGATTCCTAAATATGTTTGGTCCTGCCGATGATGATTACTTTTCAAAGTCGATGCGGCAGCAACGGCCCTATCCTTCACTGTAAGACCGGCCTTGCTAGCTTTGTCCACGGCCTTCTTCACATCGACGGGAGCACTGACTCCCTCTGCGTACCCACTCCGATCGTGCCGGTTGCAGTCTCTCAGTGCTTGGCATGTCTTTTTGACAGTATCCTTCTCGCTCAGCTCTTCCCATGGGCCATCTAATCCTCGGCTGACAGCCCCTCTCCCTTCCCGCTTTAGGAATCGACCAGGTGGATCGAGATTCTTGATGTGTTTGACGATCTGATGTGCAACGGCTTTCTTCTCAGTGACAGAGTAACTAGTGCAATATGCTTGATCGGTGTTGGACGTGACAAGAGATCGAAAACGTTCGTTACCAGGGTGATGAGCTATGTTTACTCCTCGCCCTGATAGCACGTCGTGGTCGTGGACCGTAAGGATCGAACTGCAACTCGTTACAGCAAGCGACTTATCTCCTAAATTCTCTGATGAAATGGAACTCGCAAGCGGTGGATGGGTTGAAGAACGTAGATTGGCAGATATACTAGAAAAGGCAGAGGATCCATCCGTTTCATTTTGAGGGGCGGTTGCAAAAGCTGACTGAACATTTGGTTGGCGAACCTGTTGGTTTGCGTTATCGTCGTAGCTGTGATTACTCATTGTTATACTGTTCTGTTCTGTTTTATTTGGTTTCCTATTGTCCGGTCTGTAACAATGAACAGTTTCAAAGTATCTGACTTTGAACTTGTTGGAGAAACCGTTTTGTGTGGTTTCGGCCCAAATGGACAGACGATGAAATTTGTACCAGTTGGCAAGACTGTTGCAAAGAGAGCTGTAATTGAACTTGAAAAGGACCGTTGAATGTATCAAATTTTTATAAAGGTCGAATGCTTCAATTTTCAGATGTTTAGAATGTTCAGTGTGTGCCAGAATGATGTGCTTAAGCACATGAAGTGGATCAAGTTACTAAAAACTCCAAAAAGTGATTTTTCCAAACTGACGAATACAAATGAACAAAGTTATATTTTGAATGGCAACGAAATGGATTGACTCATGTAGTCAGTGAGGTCTAGATTTGTGTGTGGTAGAACTAGCTCTGGATTTTGTAGCGTGAGCAGATTATATTGCAAGTGGTCCTTCGTTGGACTGGATGCATTTTATGAATGTGCCCACATTCCCACCCACATCCTGAAAGGTGTCCGATGCGAGAGATGAGCACCTCGCCATCCAGTCGAGATAGAGAGAGAGAGAGAGAGGTCGTTCGGGAAACACGATATTTCACTCCCCGGCAATAGTTATCAATTTCAAATTAGCGAGATTGGATTGTATGTTGAAACCGATTGTTGGGGAAACAATTTATTCCAACCGTGTTGATTGCGGGATTTGAGATTCCCAAAAATAAAAATTGAAAAATAGGAAAAATGTTTTGAAACCCCCGAGTTCCGACACAACGAAAAGCAAATCAAACTCGACACACACACTTTCAGTATCTACTATACCCACCACGATGGCAACCAACCCGACAGCAGTCGAAGTAGAAGAGACAATAGCAAGGATCAGGTCTCACAAGGGTGTAGAGGGTGTTGTGATTATGACAAAAGAAGGTTAGATTTTCCATTTTGTTTTGGTACCATATCGATTGCTTGTTCAAACATGCTCACTCCCCTCGTTACTTTCGCCCTTGATCATTCAATAAATCAAACAGGTGCAATACTTCAATCAACCCTTTCCGAAGACCAATCGAAACAGCATGCTGCACTCGTATCGTCCTTGACGGAGAAAGCGTCTATCCTGGTCAACACGCTGGATCCAGATGACGAATTGAGCTTTTTGCGGATCAGATCCAAACGGAAGGAGATTATGGTTGCGCCTGATAAAGAGTTTTTGATGATGGTGATTCAGAACCCTAGTGTTGCCGAGAGCTTTACGTTAGAATGAATGTCAGAATGAATTGCTTGTGAAGATAGGTATGGGTTGGCGGAAATCGTGTCATTGTACAGTAAATAAGTTCAACGGGTAAATGGACTTTTTAGATTAGATTTTTTAACGGCGCATTATGAAGTGCTAGCTTTTGAATTACCTTGTTACATTATTGCAATTAAAAATGCCGTTTTTTAATCCATGGAACAGCAGGGAGATAGATTTCTACTTGCAGATAGTTGTATTGTCGAAACTACAACTACACGTACCGTAGTTGAGCCAACTTCAAATTCTACTAGACTTTCCGAATAATAATGACCGCCATCAAAACCACTCCGATTCATCAAAAAAATCGAAACTCAATAAACAACATCAAATGGATCCCTTTTCTAAAGGTAAGAAGGCATCGCGAACATATGCCGACAGCGAAGTCAATTTCATTTTCAAGAAACCATGTTGCGCCGAGGAGTCTGCAAGTCCAACGACATATGTGTTTGAAGTCGCAGCCGCTATTCCCACCAGACCCTTTGGAGCCATAAAATAACATACAAATTGAGAAGGTGGCATTCAAAACACGTTGATGAGGCACGTAATGGTGATCACCGAACTCTTACGTGCAACCACAACACTTTCTTACCTTTTCCATTTCAACAATGAGACAATTCAACTTCCCCCGCTCTTTATCCTTCCCATCTGCGATATTACCCTCCTTTCCATTCCCACCACTACCCGTATTACCTACAACCCCACTCGCATTCGATTGTTTGTCAACGTTTGTGTTGGGGGGGTTCAACAGCGCCAATTCTAAACCGAGACGTTTATAGTCCTCCACTACTTCCGCCACAAGTGCCCCGATGTCGCTCGGATCCATATTCTCCCAAGTTGACCGTGGATCTTCGCTATCTTCTGGAGATATTGGTGATGTATTTTTTGGATTGGAACTGGAACTTGTACTATGTGGTTGGATATTGCTGCAGCCGAGTAGTTCGCCATCTATAGTTATGAGGTACGAGGAAACGATTCCATCGGTGCAGATTCTATTCAATAGTGTTGGAATACGGCTAGATCTCAGCATTGTATTTTTTAAATGTTGATCTTTATTGGAGCACGGTTTAGAGGTTCAAATGTGCTATAAAGTCGGTGTTGATTGGGGACCATTGTGGCAGTTTTAGTGATGGGTAAAATAAAGGTCCGGAGGCCCTCTCGTGAATGATTTTCAGCCACCTGCTCGGGACTCATTGAAGAGTAAGTTCTCAACCTTTCGCGCGGACACAATTTGTTCTTTGTTCTTTGAAAATGGAAAACACGACTCAAACCATCCAAGGTTGGGGTAGTAAGCGCGGCCTGCGCGACACACGGACCACATATTTCAAAGAACAAAAAGATCCAACAACACTACGGTATGTACTTCAGAATGTTCAAATGTGAAGGTCGAAAGTATGAAACTTGTGGTGGAGGGGCAACAGTACTGAACCAAAATACTTCCTTCACATTAGATTTGCCCCTACCCCGCTTTCCAGCTGCTCAAGAATCAATCAACATGGCAGACGAATGGTCAATGTTCGGGTCAGATGACGAAGAATCAGATGCCGACGATGAGCCACCCATTACCTCTGGATCTGCTCCTCACTCTTCTTCTGCACAAGCGAAACAATTCATGACCTCTCTTGAGAAATCATCTGATGCAATCGCTACCCAGTCAACTCAGATTTTTTTGAAAATGAATCGTACTGTCCCTCTTACTCAGAGATATTTTGGCGTCGTGAATTATGGAAATGAATCTGCAAATGCTTGTGGTGACGAAGATGAAATGATGGGCATGCTGAGTCAAAGTCTGTCGAAAAAGATTCAGCAGAGAGGTATGAAAGTTGAATCTTTCAGTTCTTGTCTATCGGAAGATGATCAGGACAAAGCAATCTTTGATGGTGCTGCTAATGTTTGTGTATTTCAGCAGAGTGAAAACATTGATGGCGAGTACAAGCGTGCTCTGAAGCTAATTCCAGGCAACTCAGAAATTACCCTCCACCAGCAAGAATCTAGTAGCATTCGAAAGAAACTTGCATTGGGCGGATTTCTCATGGTGACAACTGTGATCAAGCATCACATTGGCCATTGTGAGAACGAAAATAATGAGACAAATTGGACTCCAAAGGAGTTACTCCAACAGTGGAAAACAACAGGCGCTAGGACTGACAACAAAGGAGAAGAAGTATTTTCAAACGCCGTGTGGGACATGGAGAATGCAACAATCATTCATCACGAGAGAGAAATAGCTAATGATGCAATGGTTAATTCGTTCTCTATCTACACAGTGTGTGTAACCAAAAGGCCGTGCACAGTGAACACACTTTCGTGCTTGTGGAAAACAAACCATAGAAAAGTACCACAATCCTATTATGATTCATCTGACGATGTAAAAACAGAAGAAAAATGGATTGATTTTGAACATCGAATACTTTCCAATGCCACAATCCCACAATCGGTTTATGAACAGAATATGGGGTTGTTGACGCGTGAAAGTATAGATCGAGCTGTGGAGGCCCTGCAGACACATGGTTTTGTGGTGCTGCCTGGATTATTTCGCAATGCACCACAGCAAATCCAGGCAATACAGGAGTGGTCCAAAGCTATACTCCGGGATTTTGACAGTGCTACAGATATTCTAGTCAAAATACAATGTGGATATTTTGAATCCTGGTAAAGGATCGGATCCATTATCATATCGTGAGATGGCCATGAGAGAAGATTTTAGAGTTGACCTGCGTGATGGGCCAAACATGAAAGAATTCC
>Ga0209712_10004001_pt1 | contig 11854 bp, 9 predicted proteins | sample ArcOceMetagenome_FD_187443 | JGI IMG/M metagenome (GOLD analysis project Ga0209712, IMG submission 187443) | Marine eukaryotic phytoplankton communities from Arctic Ocean - Arctic Ocean - Greenland ARC118M Metagenome (SPAdes) (version 2) | ecosystem: Environmental > Aquatic > Marine > Oceanic...
GCAGTACTCTAGCGCTAGCTTCCCCGTGCTATGTATGTGCGTACTGGTACGTGAATACTGGTACATACCATGGAAGCTAGTAAGTTCTATCCCGGTACGTATAACCTACGACTGTCGAATTACTGTCGAAGGTATGTATTGTGGGTGCTGGAACTGTCGAGTGGCCGATAGTCCTATCTTAGCCTTACTACTACTGTAGTCCTAACGCTTACAGTGTTTCTTATCTTACAGATATTGGGTGACCATGTCACCAAGACTAGGCAATGGAACAAGGACAAGGACAGCAACGTCAACCACATCATCGTCAACAACTGACGCAGAAGGCCGCTGTCCTAATGGACGATGATACTCTTCGCATCGTTGAATCAGTCGAATTTACTGACATGCAGAATCTTGAATACGAGCCCACATCAGTGAAACGGGGAAACGCATCAACTTTAGAGAATACACTGTTCAAGAGTTCACCAAGCTCAATGAGGATCTCGTTGTCAAAATGCATTGCGATTTAGAAAACGACAATCCAGATAATTTTAATAGAAGGCAACTGCAAGCGATAGTCTTTTAAAAAATACGTTTGCTCAGTACGATAAAGCATTCGTTAGCTGGAACGTTTATCGTGATTTTATCATATCTATGAAAAATTCGATAAGCTGTCAGAATATGTAGTACGATTAACTGTGTAGAATTCAGTTAGGAAAAATGCAAACATTAGAAAGATGAGCTTAGATTAAAATCATTAGCTTGCATTACATCACAAACCAATGGTCTTAGCTTCTTTTTTAAGTTCGTCGCACGGAACTGACAATGAATTTGGGCCGTGAAAGAAAATGATCGACACTCTAATCCTTAGCAATCATTCCAGATTAAGGCTCAAACTTTAACAAGACGAAATCGTGGTATTCGTCTCCTTCTTCTTCTAGGTCTTTAGATTCTTCGTCCTCGCTACCAAGAGCCTTGTCAAGTGCAGCGGTAAGTTCAATGTCCTTTCCTTTCATTGCCTTGTACAATACAGCGGTGAAGTCAACTGGAAGTCCATAACGGAGAACACTCTCGACAAAAACACGGATAACTTTGATGTGCATCCATGCAACAAATGCCTCTCCGTAATGAGTCTTGCACCATCTACTGAGACCAGTGCGCATACCATCGACCTCTACCTGGAGCTGCTCGAGTTTCAATGCAGAGTTCGATGCCTGGTTGGGATCATAATCAAACTGGCGTACAATGTAACGCTTCTCACGACATGCATTTTTGAATGCTTCCTCAAAGTCGACCTGGGTTCCAGCTATGAACTCATCACCCTCATAATATCCAGGTTCATACATACTCTTCAATATTGTAACCGCGAACAAAGTGCTGTCATTGTCCTCCTTTACCAATTTGATAGATCCTGGGACAACAGGTGATCCGCGCTTATCGTGACGATCAACAAGGTTTCCGTACTTGACTGCAGTTCCAAGCTCGTTGGAATTTCCGCTCCAATCGGGACCACCGTATCCGACAAGATCTCCTCCAAGAGTTTCATACCTGGAAGTGAAGTCCTCTTCGCCTCCCTTGGGAATTGCGACGAAAAGAGTCTTCAAGTACTCAGTATCATGTACCTGAATATTCCTCATAATATCATCAGTAAGGACGTCATTGAGGTCTACAACCATCAAGTTACCTCCCTTCTTGCGCTTTCCATCAGCAAGAGCAGCCACTTTGTCAGCAAAAGATGTTCCGAGCTGTTTAAGCTCCTCGTCAATAGCAGAAACCCCTCCGGAGATGAGAGATACAAGCTCCTTAAGTGGCCTGCGGTTAGGGTATTTTGCATAGTCCCATGCGAACTGCTGAATGTACCGCTTGGCGGGGACTCCTCCAACGGTCAATTCAGTTTTCTTTCCAGTGTAAGTTGAAAGTTCATGACCAGTTTTCTCAACCTTGCGAAGGATAGATTCAATCAAATTATCAGTCTTTCCAAGGTCGTCACTCAAATTGATGAGGCTGTCAAGGGTTCCAACCATCAAGGATGGAATTTCGAATTTGAACATTTCTAATTCAACAAGAAGAAATACGAAGGTTAGTAAGTTGCGATTTTACATGGGAGATCAATGGTGCTTCTTCATTTCGATTACAAAACGGTTTGGTAAAGCTTCCCATCGTCCGCTGGCAAGCCTAGAGGCGGACTATATCAATCCTATCGCATTGGATGACGAGAGATCTTGACATAAATCAGCTTCAGAAGAAATGCAATCAATTATTCAACGGAATCTTCATTGCTTCGCTTCATCATCATTCAATCAAAGAAATCTGGTCTCTTCGGAATGACCGATACCCTTTGGACTGGATATAGCTGCCCAACAGCTACACAAGATACGGAAAAAGCAATGCAATCAGTTTTGCGATAGCTCACCAGCGAAGTTGGCGCCAGAAGAGGCAGCAGCCTTCTCGAGCTTGTTGTACGCCTGTTCCGGTGCGCCCTTTTCATTGGAAATTGCTACAATTTGATAGCTCATTGTTGAGAAGAGTGAAGTTAACGAGGAAACGAGGAGGTGTTCCGCTTTGCTACTACCGGTACTGTCACCGGTGCCGGTCTCGGCTTGTTCTCGTGTTTCGTCGAGCAGAGGTGCCGGCTACTTGGCGAACCTGTAAGCCGTTGCGGGGAGTATTATAGCCCAATACGTATCCTCATGAATGATTATTTTTATGCTCTTCCCGCAACATATTAACCGTCACTTACCGCTCATAATATTGAAATCAAGGAAATGTCAAGTAGGTCAGTGTGCAGTGATGGTTGTATCAATACTACAGTATGTATCATCTACCGCAAGCCTGCCTGTTCACGAAGTACTACGAAGTGCTCCCAATTGAAAAAGAAATCCCAGAATATTGCCTCAACGCTGACTATAATTTGTGGATATTTCCTCTTCAAGTGATGAGTAATCAAAAAGTCAGTAGAGACAGAGAAAAGATCAACGTTGACACAATTCAACAGAATAAGACAACGACTAGAATGTGAAGATTTTGACAAGGTTTTTCAGTTATCCATTATGTAATAATAAGCAATATTTGCAAGAAGCGCCTAGTTCATGCTCTCGATCTGAGCAGAAAGGTTCTCAGGGGTCATTCCGAACTCAGCCATAACAATATCTCCAGGAGCAGAGAATCCGAATTTGTCAACTCCAACAACCTTGGAAGCATACTTGTACCAAAGAGCACTTACTCCAGCCTCCATAGCAATACGCTTGGTGCAGCTTGCAGGAAGAACGGACTCCTTGTAGTCATCGGACTGACGCTCGAAAGCCTCCATGCATGGCATGGAAACAACACGTGCACCAGGGATTGCAGCACCAGCCTTGAGTGCATGCTGAACCTCAGATCCAGTAGCAAGGATGATGATCTCAAGATCCTCGGTCTCCTTCTTTGCAACATATGCTCCCTTAAGAGCTCCGGTACGGCGCTCCATGTAGTCAACAGCACTGTTCTGGTCCATGTTCTGACGAGAGAAGACAAGAGCAGTAGGTCCCATCTTGTGGGTTACGGAACTAACGTAAGCAGCAACGGTCTCCTCAGCATCACCAGGACGCCATACATCAAGATTGGGGAAGACACGAAGTCCAGAAACAGTCTCAACAGGCTGATGGGTAGGTCCATCCTCACCAACTCCGATAGAGTCGTGGGTAAGGACGTAAGAAACACGGTTGAGCTCAGCAAGAGCAGCAACACGGATGGTAGGACGGAAATAATCAACGAAGACAGCGAAGGTAGATCCAGATGCCTTGAAGATTCCGTGGTATGCGATTCCGTTCAAGATGGATCCCATGGCATGCTCACGGATTCCGAAGTAGAAATTACGCCCAGCGTAAGTCTTGTCGAATCCAGATCCGAAGTTTCCACCGTCATTGATGTAGTTACGGCAAGATCCGTGAAGATCAGCAGATCCAGAAAGGTAGTGGGGAACCAATTCACCGATGTTCTGAATGATCTTGTTTCCAGAAACACGGGTAGCCTCAGCAGTATCTCCCATAGCGGGGATAGCATCGAACATCTCCTCAGCAGAAGGAACATTGTCCTCAATAGCGTTGGTGAGCTGAGTAGCCATATCGGGGTTAGCCTCAGCCCATGCAGCGTAAGTCTTTTGCCAGTCGTCGTAAACCTCAGTGTTCTTGGCCTGTACTCCCTTGAAGTAATCACGGGTTCCCTCAGAAACGTACCACTTCTCATCTACAGGAAGTCCAATGTTCTTCTTAGCATTGTCTACGTATGGGACTCCAGCCTCTCCGTGAGCGGCGTTGGTTCCCTCGGTCTCCTCCATACCCTTTCCGATGACGGTGTTGCACTTGATGAACTTAGGCTTTCCGTTGCTGGAAGCCTTAGCAGCAGTAATAGCAGCATCAACAGCATCAAGATCATGTCCGTCAATGTCAAATACCTCCCATCCGTAAGCCTCGTAACGCTTGAGGATGTCCTCAGACTGGGTGTATTCAGCCATCTTGTCAAGAGTAACCTCGTTTGCATCGTACATGATGATGAGGTTGTCGAGCTTCTCGTGAGCAGCGAAAGCAGCTGCCTCAGCGGTAACTCCCTCTTGGAAGCATCCATCTCCAGCGAGAGCAAAGATGTGGTGGTTGAAAATGGTGTGATCATCAGTGTTGTATCTTGCAGCAGCCATCTTCTCAGAAACAGCGAATCCTACAGCGTTAGCAACTCCCTGTCCAAGGGGTCCGGTGGTGCACTCAATTCCGGGGGTGCTGTGCTCGGAGTTGGGGAACTCAGGATGTCCAGGGGTCATGGAGTGGTGCTGACGGAAGTTCTTGACCTCATCCATAGGAAGATCATATCCAGCAAGGTTGAGCCAGGAGTAGATGAACATGGATCCATGTCCAGCAGAAAGGATGAAACGATCACGGTTCATCCAAGTGGGGTCCTGAGCATTGTATTGCATCTATCATATCAAGAGGACAAAATGTGAGATTGGATTCGCGCGAAAATTGTATGTACACATAACCTTGTCAACACGTATGCGTGCAAATCTTCAAAAGAAAAAGCATCAACAGTGTGTGCCATCATGGGTCGAGTTTTGTTGAATTTACGTACCTGTCCTCCGTAAAGGGTAGCTCCGATCTCAGCACATCCGAGGGGAAGTCCCATGTGTCCGGAATGAGCAGCAGCAATTGAGTCCATAGCAATTCCACGAGCCTCGTTAGCAGCCTGTGCAAGAGCAGCCTTGGTGTCAACATCGACAGCAGCAGACTTAAGTGCCACCTGTGTTTGTGAGAACAGATGGATCATTTGGGTTAGTAATACGTAGTGTACGTAAAACAGGGACATAGGAGTGAACGAGATAGTCAATGATAGTTCCAAAAGCCCGCAGCCATCAAAGTGTTTTCCTCTTCATTCAAGATAGAAAGGTCATGACTTCAACCTCGGACAAATCAAGCAAGTAAAAAATACCATCGCTTCCACAGATGAAGTATCGGATAATCCATGGTATCAGTCGTTATGATGTGTTCATGATCAGTCTGACCTGAGCCAGGCACTGCGATGATCGACTTGAGAAAGCAACATCAACATTGATTATGATCAAACAGAATTCATCTATGAAATACTCACGTTACGGACAGCGAAAGAAGCAGCACGGTTGTTTACGGCGAAACCGTTGACTCCAGCGGACATAGCCGCTAAGGCGAGTGCGAGAGCAGAGAACTTCATCTTGATAATTGATTAGTTCAGAAAAAACAACTGATTTGTGAGATCGATGGCGATTTGCGGCTTCTGAGAAATCCATCAGACACCAGGATCTAAACGAGGGAGACGATGTGGAGAAAGTGCGTAAGTGCCCAAAACGAAACGTCGCAGGACTCGTGACTGAGATCTTGAAAATGCATTCCTAAGTTGTCATAGGTTACGAGATTTCTAGTATGAGATTTATGGTAGAAACAACAATAGTAAGTAAGCAAGGAAACTGCTTTTACTTCTGCCATTATAAGAAAATATGCATTAATTTTAATAACGATATGAGATTAGATAGAAAGATACCCATGATTACTATCAGTTTGAAAGCTCGATTTGTATTTTCATTTGAGTAAATGAAAAATATTCAGTCACGGTTGATTTCCTGCAATTTTGAATTCCCAACGTAGAATTTCCTTTTGCTGGAGAGTGAAAGTTTCTCTGCTCCTTTCTTCGTAGTCTTCTCATAGAAGAAAGGTGTCAAAGTCAATAACTATCCAGCAAATGGAAACTATATCTGGACACTGATGTAAAGACGGACATGTTTTCGTAGCTTCTTCGTGGAAAGACCATGCCACAAAGCTGCAGAAACTGCACATCAATCTTCGCCGAACTGGATCCTTGAAATGGCCATTCAACTTCACAAAACAATACAAGCGTTTCGTGCATTGAGGAGGACATTACCTCATGGACAGTCCGTCGGCTTTGTGCCCACCATGGGTGCACTTCACGATGGTGAGTGGGTGTCAGGCAATTACTTCATGAATGGGCATTGAAATGAAAGGAGTCTCTTTACTGTGTTTCTAAATAATCATCACTGTCCCCTTTCAACCAATTGAAATTAGGTCACTTATCTTTAGTTCAAGAGGCACGGAAACATAACGACATTGTTGTGGCATCTATCTATGTGAATCCAACTCAATTTGGACCTAATGAAGATTTAGACAAATACCCTCGACAACTGGAATCCGACACAAAATTATTAGAACAGCTGGGTGTAGATCATATATTCTGTCCAGCAGACATGTATAATGAACATCACAGATGTTTCATTGATCCAGTTGGCTTTGATGATTTGAGGGAGGGAACGGCACGACCGGGGCATTTTAGAGGAGTTGCAACTATCGTGGCGAAATTGTTGAATATAGTTCAGCCAAGAAGAGCTTATTTTGGTCAAAAAGATGCTGCGCAGTGTGTTCTAATCAAGAGGTTAGTTCATGATTTGGATATGGACGTAGAGGTGAAAATCATGCGAACAATTAGGGAGAGTGATGGATTAGCCATGTCGAGTCGTAACGCATATTTGAATGAAGAGCAGAGGAAAGCAGCAGGCATTATATTCAAAAGTTTAACAGCGGCACTAGAATTATTTGAAGCAGCATTTGCGGGAAATTTACCAATGGATGCAAACATTATATCTGAAACAGTTGTTGGGATCTTGGAGACAGAACCCTTAGTCGAAAAAATTGAATACGTCGCTGTGGATAGTAAAGAAACAATGGAACCATTGAAAGAAATTGGACCTGAAGGCGCCATCGTTTCCATCGCTGTAATGGTTGGAAATGTCAGATTGATTGATAACTTTGTTTTATAAGATGCAGTTTTCAGGCTCGTTCTCAACGCTTTCTGTGCCATAAAAGTACACTACTATATTGTGAAGCCTGCAATTCATCATGGATACGAGAATATTTATTCTGATTCAATTTTTCTGATGGCCCTGCTTTTACTATGATGTGAAGGCAAGTTGCCGCTTGCACTTGCAGTATTGTACTCATTGGACTGTTGATTGCTTGGTGTTGGTCATCTCCAAGCATTAAGCCTACGTACTACATACTGTTGTACCGGTACATTTTAGGTTGTAGCGAAGATAGAGTGTTGCATTTTGCATTGCTTGCTGGAACGTCAAAAATCTTCAAAAATGGGCGGGAAAGTACGCACATTGAAATCAATCAATCAGTCAGGCCATCAACTCACTTCCCTCCTGCGCCTTCCAACTAAATTGAGGAAAGAAGAAAGAAAAGTTTAAAGTGTCGAAATGCAATACAACCACTAACCACTTCACGTGTATTTTAAGAGCTGCAAATCAGTTCCAATCAGAGGGTCAACCATCCATATCTTTGAAGGCAACAGTCAAGCCAATAGAAGAAGCTAGTTAGATTTCGAAAAGTCGCTGTTTTCAAGTAATTGTGTTATCCAGAATCATGTTCAACCTTCTCCGATCTGCAACACACACGAGATCACTCGTCCGAAAAATCCCTCGTCACAACAATGTTGCCGCGAATCTCACTGCTATGAGATTCAAATCTTCTCAGCCTGCTGAAGATGTAGTTACATTTCCTTCTTCCTCCGATGCTGATCACGAGACACCTGTGCTGCTCAATTCTAAAGAACATGCTGTTGGATATTTGAGCAAAATTTTGAATGCCAGGGTTTATGATGCAGCTATAGAAACTCAATTGCAAGAAGCAAAGAGTCTCAGTTTGGTGCGTGATTCCCACTTTTGTAAAGTTATGAACTTCCACATTTGCAAGGTGCAGCAGAACTCACTTATCATTTTCCATGTTCTATTTTCGTGCAGCATCTCAACAACAATATTTTTCTCAAACGCGAGGATACCCAACCAGTATTTTCATTCAAAATCCGCGGAGCATACAACAAGATGGCCCATCTTACAAAGGAGGAGCTAGATCAGGGAGTAGTAGCATGTTCAGCAGGAAATCATGCTCAGGGGGTAGCACTTTCAGCACGTATGTTGCAGTGCAATGCAGTAATTGTAATGCCACTTGCCACTCCCACTATCAAAGTAGATGCTGTTCGGATGCATGGTGGACCCACTGTAGAAGTTCGGCTTTTTGGAAATAATTATGATGAATCAGCAGCGGAAGCAAAGCGATTGGAAAAAGAAGAGAAGATGAACATGATTCATCCGTTTGATGATCCATATGTGATTGCTGGACAGGGAACTATTGGTGTGGAGATTTTGAAAGAATGTGTTAGCCGTCCACTTGATGTAATTTTTGTATGCTGCGGTGGTGGTGGAATGCTCGCAGGAATTGCGGCGTACGTGAAAAGGGTAAGGCCCAACACCAAGGTCATTGGAGTGGAAGCTGCAGATGCAGCTGGTATGACTGCTTCCCTCAGAGCGGGCGAGATCGTTACATTGCCCTCTGTAGGACTTTTCGCAGATGGCGCTGCTGTGAAAACTATTGGAACTGAAACTTTCAGGGTTTGTAACGAACTTGTTGATGACATGGTAACTGTATCTACAGATCAGATTTGTAACGCCATTAAGCTTACATACAATGATGCGTAAGTCTCTGAATGAAGAACGGTGATGGTTCAATACTCTGTGCCTTTTATGTTGCTAACTATGTTGCACTTCACAGTCGGGTAATCTTGGAGCCTGCAGGGGCGTTGGCGGTTGCTGGTATGAAGAAGTATATCGAAAAGAATGAAATTGAGGGGCAGACAATGGTAGCAATTACGTCTGGTGCAAATATGGATTTTACTAGACTAAGATTTGTTTCAGAACGCGCAGATGAATCCGAGAAGACATTGGTGGTGACTATTCCAGAAGAAGCAGGAACTTTCCGCAAATTGTATTCGATCATTTGGCCACGAAATGTTACGGCGTTTTCCTACCGTTACGAATCACAGGGCGAAGCAAAGATATTGATTTCATTTCAGCCAGTAAGGAATGTGGATAGTGACTTTGAGCACGTAATTGATGCCTTGGAGAAGAATAAGTTTGAATGTGTTGACGTGTCCGATAATGAATTAGCGAAGGTGCATGTTCGTCATATGGCTGGTGGAAGGTCGGTAGTACCACAAGAGAGACTTTTCCGCTTTGAATTTCCTGAGGCTCCAGGTGCTCTCCAGCGTTTCCTTTCATCTTTGGACATGTCATGGAATGTGTCCCTATTTCATTATCGCAATCATGGAGACGATTTCGGACGAGTACTCGTTGGGATTCAAGTTGGAAAGTCTTGCAAAAACGTAGAAGAATTCTTGGAGAACCTTGGCTATTCCTACACTGAAGAGACTGCCAATCCTGTTTACTTGCAGTTCTTACGAAATAACAATGCCCAGGATGATGCTTAAAATGTCTAACAATATAGAATCATTTTTGCCATTATTTATTTCCTGCTTTCTCCTGAAGTATGTTGCTATTGATCTTCTGTCTGAGCCACGCAATTCTTGCGCCTCGTGCATCTAACGTCCTTCTTTGCTTGGACTGCCTTATTTGATTTAATAAAGTTATAAATCAGGCTTCGTGAGCGCATTCGATTGTAAGGTCATGATTAAATTTCGAACCTCGTGTTGTAATTTCTACTTTCCTCTGCGTCTTTCCTATGCGTCTTTCCTATGCGTCTTTCCTATGCGTCTTTCCTATGCGTCTTTCCTATGCGTCTTTCCTATGCGTCTTTCCTATGCGTCTTTCTTCTGCATATTGAAATCCGGACAAAAACAATATAGAGATCTTATAAATGGTTGGAATCTAAACTCTGGCGAGCCGGCACCGGGTACACTTACTGCACTATATATAAGGTAGCTGTCTGTTCTGGAAGAAGAATCCCCGAGTTATTCTTCTCTTTTTATTATATCTTATTCCTGATTCATTCTTGTCGTTTGGTAATGCAAGTGGCTGAAATCTGCCTAAAACTTTAGAAAAATGGAGGTTCTTAATAGACACCCCCAGCTCAGTTCTCGAGCACAGAAATGGTTGAGATGATTATTGAATGGAGAAACAAGAATAAGCCATTAGGCGCGAATGTGTACTATCATCAGATACGAAAAAGGACTGCAAGTACTTGCCCTGAGGCATTATGATGCACCAAAAATGGGGGAGGTACTGATACAGTGAAGTTATATGATCCAGCCAAGAAATAGGGATATAAGTATAGCTTGTATGGCTTTGTTCATAACATTGCAATACGATGAAGCAGTTGCATTTGCATTTGAGGCCACATGAAGAGCAGGATTGCCTCCAAAGAAAGGACTAAAACTTGATTCGTGATAAACTGCACACTCCTCGCCCGTTATGCCGAGGTCTTTCGCAACCTTCGATGTCTCGCATATGTAGCCTTCTTGTATTCAAAGCGATCAGTGAAGAGCTTAGACAATACACCACCAAACTTGACAACCTCATCATCTTGAACTTGATCGTAGTCTTTGTATCATTGGCGTTGTCACACCCCTTTGGCTTTTTGAAGCAAGCCACAAATGAATTCTCTCGAGTTAATTTCTCCTCCTGTCATCTAATTTTTACCACCGATGAGAGCTTTTCGATCGTAAAGGATGCTTAGCCGACGTAGTAACATTGCCTGTGGATCAACGGTTGCACGAAGTTTGAAGAAATTGATGTAAAATTCAAACATGTATTTCAATGATCCCTCAATGACAGGTAGAGGTAGGACATCATCCGAGATCTTCACCATATACAGTACTCCAAGATCTTCTTTAATATATCTAAATTGACATCGATGAACATTCGCCCTGTAATATCGCGCAGAAGCTGTTTCTCTCATCGACCTCTGAAGAGAGTCTCTGAGCGACTGTCTTTAAAAACAGAGAGAGTTCCCCTACGAGCAAACGGATGATATCCTGTTCTCTCGGGCTGTGATATTTTGGCGTTCTATGAAATCTTGATGAATTTCTTTTTATCCTTTGTGTTCATATTTGAGTTTGCAGAGCTATTTTTCAAGGGCATCGAGGCCTCAGACGCTCACAGCTCACCACCCATTTGTAAAGAATGGACAGCAACAATTACTGTTCGGATGTTGATGACTGACCCTCGGATGAAGCATATTACAGCCATTTGACTTTGGAAGCATCTGGCGCATTAATAACTAACAAGAACCATGACAAGTTCATCAAGGTTGCGAGGAACATGGCTGCAAAACCACCTAATCGAAATACAAATGAGTTCCATTCAATGGTTGCCTTGATATCTCTAACCAAGTGTGCGGGCATCGATTTAATTTTGCTATTATTGCCGAGGTGTGATCCTTCTTCATTTGTATCGTAACTTTCTAATTGTGTAATGATGGCACCAGTTTCGTCACAAGTTGCCAACACAGTAAATGTTCCAGGATGCAGGCGTCTCCAGATCACTTTCGCGAGTCCGTTGACGAAAATAACC
>Ga0209712_10004004_pt1 | contig 11852 bp, 11 predicted proteins | sample ArcOceMetagenome_FD_187443 | JGI IMG/M metagenome (GOLD analysis project Ga0209712, IMG submission 187443) | Marine eukaryotic phytoplankton communities from Arctic Ocean - Arctic Ocean - Greenland ARC118M Metagenome (SPAdes) (version 2) | ecosystem: Environmental > Aquatic > Marine > Oceanic...
GGGGTAAAGGTAAAGGATCCGATAAGGCCTACAAGCAGCACTCTCACGCACAAGTAGCATACGCACACGGGGGGGGTAAAGGTAAAGGATCCGATACGGCATACAAGCAGTACTCTCCCCCACAATTAGCATACGAATACGAGGAGGATAAAGGTAAAGAATCCGATAAGGCATACAAGCAGTACTCTCCCTCACAATTAGCATACGAATACGAGGAGGATAAAGGTAAAGGATCCGATAAGGCATACAAGCAGTACTCTCCCTCACAAGAACCAAAAGGTGGGTTGCGTCGATCTGCATCTCATACGGCAGAAGAGGACCATGGAATCATAGGTTCTCATGAATCAAAAGACAAACGTGATACTGATCTACCCAATAAATCTCAACTGAGAGAGGAAGGGAAATTCCATCGTTCCTATCCTGAATCTGATGACTCCAAGCACGTATGATAGTTGCATCGACCAGAGTCTCAATGAAATCATTTTTGTATACACCACTACTGTACCTACACACATGTATTTATTGTGATGTTGTAATTAGTAACGTCAAAATCATTTGTTCATGTGGTTTTCTATCGTACATGGGCTTCTAACAAATGTGGTGTCTCTTATGGCGCATTGCACCGGTACCTGGTACTGTACCATTCATATCATGCGCTTGTGTCTACCAATGCCACCATCTAGGATATCTCAATGACACTCCGGCTATCATTATTTCCGCCACCTTTCGCATCTTTCTCTCCCACACTCTTCAAGACATTCACCTGGTATTTTGCTGATGAAGCCATGGCAACATCCAAATCCTTCACCCTCTTGGCCAACGCCATGCATTTCTCAATCTTTCCCTCCAGTTGCAGCTCTCCCCCATTCCCTTCTTCATCAAAGTAAATGACGTCCGTCTCATCATCCACCGTAAACTCAATCAGCGCCCTGAATTTTGATTCACCGTCTGTATCCTGTCGCAATGCCACTTGAATAAGAAATTGTACACAATCCTGTTGACCTAACTTGAGTTTGGCAGATAGCTTAGGCAGCGGAATCACAGAATAAATCTTTGCAATGCTTCGCAATTTCCTCCACCTCATAATGGGCACCAATTGCTTAATCATTCCAGTATTTCCATCCTCTTGAAAGACATTTGGTTTCAAATCAATGCCGGCATCGGCATCGGCACCAGCACTAACATCGGCGCCAGCACCAGCACCAGCACCGGAATCTTGATCATCGCCGCCAAGGACGTTCAAAATTTGGAAATCATTCTTGAAAAACATGTTCAACAAATCATGATACTTCTCCAACGAATCTCTCACACCCTCTCCCTCCCTCTCCCTCGAAGACGCCGTGATGCCCCCACCAGAACTAACATTGAAAAATCGTTTGACGACATTGCTCGTCCCCTTGGGCATCGCCGCGACATATTCCACAAGTTTATACACGGATACGGATATACCTCCTTTCATACTATTACTACTACTACCACTACCACTGCTACCATTTACCATCTCCTCCTCATCGTCATACTGACAAGCGAGACATTTCGCCAGGACCATTTTCTTATACGCATCAACGGCGATTTGACTCACGACCATACTCGGAGCCGAGAGACAGTGGTTCCACTCGGAAATAGCGGATTGGATATCATTACATGCGTAGAGTATGATACCACGTAGATAATGATATCTTAAAAACAGTTCCGTGCTCTTGGTGTTGCTTCCCTCCGTGTTGATTTGAAAATTGGGGACACTCGCACTCGCATTGTCAGAGCCCTTGCTGCCGTAGGTGTGAAAGTGTCGATGGGCGTAACGGTATTGACTGGCAAGTATACAGCACTGAAGGAATTCCACGTGGGCATACGGGTTATTGGGGATATTCAGTTTGGGAATGATTCCGCAGGTGGATATTTGGTGGCGGGTTGTGGGTGACGCTGCGAGGATGGCGGCTGCATTGCGGATGTTGAGAAATAGTTTGACGGAATCACTGCTCAAGCTTCCTGTTCTCGTTCTTGAAGCTGCTGCTTGTGATTCTGATGCTGATGCTGCTGATACTGCTGAAGAAGATAATGCTGGCGGCGATAATGAAACAATAGCATTGAGATAATCGAGAGCTTGAGCGGGAGCCACGCGACTGGCAAAAGTTGCATCACTAAAGTCAGGAGCAATGAGAAGGAGATCTGCTTCCTGCGCTGGGAATGTTGAGAGTGCGTGAAAGTATTCTGGTGAAAGTGGTTCCAAATTGGATTGTGCGTTGCCAGGTAGATTCGCGGCAGCGGTGTTGGTGGAGGTCGCCATTGTTGTTTTTGTTTGTTATGGACGGAACCACTTGAGAAATGATGAGCAATGAAAGATTGGGGTTCGGTTGGAGCAGGGGGGGAGGGGATACTCCAATTCATAGTTATTGCCCCCCATTTTCAACATTATTTTAATAAAATAATAAAATTTTACTGCGAGGTTTGAAGACGAGTAGACTACTAACTCGAAGATACTATTGTAGGTCTAATTTGGTCTATTGTACACGGGTACACAATACAAAGTACGATACGTGTGTAATAGTTACCACGAAGGATAGATACTACAGCAGTACGTAGCTGATGTATTTGATTTGATTTTTGAAATATATTTATGAAGTGGTACATCATGTTGAATGTTCAATGTATTGCAATTATGTTTTTGATGCACAGTGCGACCGGTCGGTGTGACCAAGCGATATTTTGTTTTATAACAAATTGAAAATCTCAAAAGACCGGGGCGGGGGCCTTGCTCCCGGTTTCTATTTCGATTATGGTTTTGAATGTATTGGTCATTTTTGAAACTTTTGAAGTTTGAAATACTTTCAACTTACAGTACTGTACCGCTGGCAGGTTTTCGAATCAATGAAAGCGTTAAATAACATATCGTTCGGCTGTTCAAGTCACTTAGTTTAGTAACGGAGGAGGACCAAGGCAAGGGATGCTTTGGGGTGGTGTGGACCAAGTCGTTGAAATTTCTGGAACATAATGACTGTTCTTTTTATATTTTCCTCGAAAGTGTCAATCGTGTATAAACATTGCCATTCTTCAGTTTTCCTCCCTTGAAAGTGTCAATCGTGTATAAATATGCCATTCTTTATCAAAAATTTGCGATCGCAATTGAATCAAGGCCCATCATGGTGGGACTGACTCAGACTTTCATATAAAACACGCATGCATCATGCATCCCGGAAATAAACCAGAAGCGAATGAAACATCGAAGCAGAACTCTGCAAGCACATATCCGTCTATGAAAAAGGTTCCCGAACACACTACGGAGGATAGGGCTTGGAGGGGATCACTCTCATCCTCAATTTCTTCTCTTGGGAATCAGCCGCAAGACATGGAGCCGCTTCCTACTGATGCCACCAGTCATGGAACGCAAGATACAACAGTGGATGGTTTAGCCATCAACAACGACGATGCAATTGCTATGATGATGTCTGAGTTAATGGCATGTGAATCCAACAATGATACCGTTCATGAACCTTCTTTGGCGAGTCGAGCTGCGATCATTGAATCTATCAGATGGCTGGGCAGGCATATACCTAGGTGTGCACTGAGTCAAATAAGCCAGCATGTCGTCAATCTCGGTAACAAATTAGTAGACAATACGCCTATGGCCCTCCCTCATGTGTCAACGTACCGAGCAGCGTTGTTATTTATTGACATGTCAGGTTTTACGAAACTATCACAACACCTTGATGTTGAAAGCTTATCAAAGGTGAGAATGCTCATGATAAAACAACATGCTGGTATGAAGAGGTCTTCAATATCAGTGGTTGCTCGCACATTTTACTGCACTAATGTGTACTTTTTCTAAATACAGGCAATAAACTCATATTTTCAAGCAATCGTAGACGAAGTCACATCTCATGGTGGTGATATATTGAAATTCGCCGGCGATGCAATCTTTGCAGAATGGAGAGCTGAAGATAATGAAAAGATGAGCCATAATATTTCAAGGCAGGAGTTATTGTCACCAAGCGAGAAACTCAACCTTACTAATTGCGTCCATACCGCTGCAGTGTGTGGTGCTGCGATCGTAAATAAATGCGCAGACTATCCCATATTTGCTGAATCCATCACTGGTGGACAAGGACCTCAAGTTGCAACTCTTAACGTACATTGTGGTCTTGGTGTAGGAGAAATGGCAGGTGTTCATGTAGGAAACGAATACAGCCGCAGGGAATACCTCATCCTAGGAGAACCGATCGACCAAGTCTCAGAGGCATGCGACTCAGCAAAGCTCGGTGAGCTCAGGGCCTCCGCTGCCGCAATATCGCATCTGAACAAGGGTCAATTGTTCGAAGACCAGCTGAAGATAGAAAAGGATGCCAAGTCCGCAATAATTGCATCACGGCGGCAAGTATTCTTCAACAAAAAGAGGAAAGCAACATGGTCAATGAACGGTCGAGTTAGGAAACCAACGAAGGCGAATATGAAGGACACGTACACAATACCGTTTGATCAAATGGATTTGACATCTCTCAAATATTTCCACAAGATATTATCCTTTTATGTCCATCCTGTCGTCGTGAGCGACGAATTGGCTCAAATGTACAACCCAAACACACGAAGAGACGGTCAGATGGCTCAAGAGAGACATAGGGCTGAAGCAGAGCTAAGATCTGTGTTTACGATATTCATAAAACCGAAAATAGATGCCAACCTGAGTGATGATCCTGCCAAAAATGACAAGACTTTCAAACAATTGAATGATGTTATGAATGCAGTGACTTCCGTTGTTGATAGTTTTAGGGGGCATCTCCGGCAGTACATTGTGGATGACAAAGGTACGTTCATGAAATGCTGTAGATGGTGTAGTAATGTTGGGCATAATAGTTCATGCTTCTCACTTTATTTGAATATCCGTCACTATTATTGTTTCTATTATTGTTTCTATTAGGTGTTGTGTTGATAGCTACATTTGGGCTTCGCGGTTCTACCTTTCCGAACATGTAAGTTTAATATTGTTCATGACTATTGTTCTTTAAAATATCCATCCTCACACCGTACTTTTTGTAGGGTGGCGGAGCGCGCACTACCTGCTTGTAGGATTATACACTCAGTGCTCCATGAGGAGCTAGGTATTGAAAGTCAAATTGGTGGTACTCTTGGGAAGGTATATTGTGGTGTAGTAGGTGGCGTGAAGCGGCACGAGTATGCCGTCCTAGGACCTTCAGTGAATCTATCTGCGCGTTTGATGTCTCAGAAGAATCACCCGGGTGTAATGGTTGACAATGCAGTGCGGCAGAAATCAGGAGGGATGAACTTCATTTCATTTCCACCTGTGAAAGCGAAAGGGTACAATGACCTGGTTCCAGTATTTAAGCCTTTGACTGCACAAGAAGCGAAATGGGGTAAAGTGAACCCTAAGTTTGTGGGGCGAAAAGATGAGTTAGCGCAAGTTTGCAAGCTTGCATTAGACATGTCCAAGGATGAATGCCCGTCAAAGCTCTTGTTTGTGTGGGGAGATTCAGGTTCTGGTAAAAGTTCGTTCATTGTGCACGCGATTGATAAAGCTCGGAGAACTCTCATGACAAATATGAAGAGAGCGGTGATAACGAGAAACATAAGCTCCGAGGGAGATTCGCTTGTTCCTTTCAGGTACGTATATGTTTGACGATCTTTAGTGAACATGATTTTTGACGCATCTTTATACCACTCCTTCATTATAATACTACCTATTCACTCGAATTTCACTTGGTCAGTTTGTTTCGTTCCATATTTCGCGACGTGCTGGGTGAAAAACCTCACCAAGATGAGTTTGTGGCTACTGGGTCTTATGAAGGCAGGGACTGGGAAACATCCTCATATAATAGTGGAACCTCGTCGCTATACACTAATAAATTTCCTGCTATTAAACGTTTGCAGGAGTTGTGTGAAGAGATGAATGCACCAGAGGGATTTCTAGAGGTTGTAGGAGAAAATCTACTTGGTGACACGAAGGGGAAATTATCGAAGATTGAGAAAGCTCCAGAACTTCATGACATGATCATTTTTATGGCGCGTGTTTTCATACAAAGTACATCACATGCAGAGACAATTATACTAGCTCTCGATGATGTTCAATGGATGGATTCTTTATCGTGGAAGGTTGTGCAATGCATCCTCGAGAAAAGCCAACATATTATGATCGTTTGTGGATCTAGACCAATAGAATCTTATACGGTATCTCTTGATGATGAATTTTGGGATAAGCTCAGTGGAGAATACAAAACAAATGGGATGTGCATAGATATCAATATATCATCTCTCGGAGAGGACGATGTCAGAGAAATGTCGGCAATCGCTCTGTTATGCCAACCTGCTGATTTAGACGACAGCTTTTGCGATGATGTTTATAAGCATTCCGGTGGTATGCCTTACTTTGCTTCCGAAATATTAGAAAATTGTGTTAGGAAAAAGGAATGTGAACGGCTCGACAACGGGAAAATCGGTTGGTGTGCTGGCTCAGCGCAGGTAAGTCATTCTTCGACTAAGTTTATCGCTGAAAGGATTCTCAAGCATGACGAATTCCTCATTTCAGCATCTGTCACTATTTGTATACATAGAATCACGATGCTCTGCAGTTTGCAAATATTGAGGAGCTTTTCCTATTGAGACTTGATAACTTAGATGATGTGGTTCGTAAAACTCTTCACATCGCAGCTGTCTTGGGAATGACATTTGTACTATCTGAAATATTAGAGATCTCAGAGCACATTCTTTGCATCTCTGATGACGACAAGGAGCAGCATGCACTTACAATAAGACGGTCGTTGAAAGCCGCTCTCGAAGAAGGTATCCTTGATGAAAATATTCGCGATGATGAGAATGATTGTGGATCGTCTAAAGGCAGTGTTGTGTCGAACATGATAATTGATATGGACGACGACGAAGAGTTAGAGCTTGATTGGTCGCTCAAAGATAACTCTTATACCTTTTATCACGATACATGGAGACGAGTGATAAAATCCTTGATGCTAGACTCTTGGATACAAGACATTCACATGCACGCAGCCATGGCCATTGAAACGCGAGTGCCAGATAACGATATGCGAGACTACAGCACAAAGGTGAAGCTGTTCCAGCATTGGAAAGGTAGCGCAAATACAATTCGTGCAGCGAAGGTTGCTCTTGATATAGGAAAGAGCTTCAAACTTCTTGGTATGAATCGCCATAGTATAGGGGTATATGAGGATGCTATCGATATATGGAAAAGGTGTAAACCGATGGAAGGCGAAAATATTGTCGCAGGTAAGGAGAGGACTTCGAACTTTGTGTTTGTCTTTGCTCATCTTGTGAGTTTCTAAAATGCTAACAATTGGCCGCCTTTGAACTAATGTTACGTTGCAGGATTTGCATCACAAGTACTAGATTCACTGGACGAGGAAAACCTAGTTCACTTAGTCAAACTCCAAACTGCACTTGGTCAAGCAACTGGAAGTATATATAATGCATATAAGAAGAGGAGCGCCAAAGTCTTCAGGATACGCTTGAAGTGAGTATCTAGATTATTATATTCGCACTACATTACAGTGTGAAGGAATCTAACATGTTTCCAATATAAAATTGAACAGATCCTTCGGTGTGCCCCAATCAGTTCAGAAATTGAAGACAGAACATTCATTTTCCCTATTTACAGCGGCATGTTTTTCCTCCTGAAATACGGCGCTTTGTGCGATCCATCTGAACAGGTAGCTACCGAATTAGACTTGGTGGGTAAATTTGTCAAGGAAACTGAAAGGCATGGTGATCCAGTTCACTACGGACGGGCTTTAGCTATGCAAGGAGAGACATGTCATCGCTTGGGGAAATTCGAGGAAGCGGTCGAAAGCCATCTGAAGCTGAAAGAAATCTACAATATTGACGAGCATTCTGGTCGTATCATAGCAGCATATGCAAGCGATCGATGTGCGCAGAATTACGGTTTTACAGCAAATTGTTACGTACAGTTGGGTCAAGTTGATAAAGCACTTGAAATATGTGATTACATTGAATACCATATAATGCCAAAAATGGATCCAAAGAATGTTCACAATTCTATGTGCAATGTGATGCAATCATTATGGATATGGAGAGATAACGGAATGGCTGAAAGATCACTGTCAGTTTTTCGAAGATTTGTGTTGGAGCCTTTTGATGAGTATTTTGGTAAAGATGGGTCAACGCCGCATCTACCTCTTTTCAGACCAATCGAGATACTAATGACCCTGACTCTTCTCCTTGAAGGAAAGGTGGAAGTTTTGGATGAAAGTGTCTTTGATTATGCTTTCGATATTAGTAACGTGGAAACTTCTGTGAAGATGGAAACTGCACTTGGAAGCTTTTGCAGGGGTCCGATGTCAGTCGGGGCAGAAATATGTTTAATTCTCTACAAACTCACGGAAGATCCAGACAAGAAAAAGATTTTATTGGACAATGGTGTCAGACTTGCAAATATCGGCATTAGCGTCTGTGATGGATCTGGATCTGATGGCGCTCCTAAATTCGCTACCGGATACATGCAGCTTGAAGCTGTACACCGTGAGCTGAACGCTCTTCATAATGATCAACATGATTTTGGTAGTTAGAAATAATTTTGTAGAGGCATTTCCAGCTTTTTATAATGTTTAGTGTTTAGTGTTATGATATACGTGTATTTTTAATAGCTTGTCTGGGATGCAAACTGCATAATAAGTATGAGCAGAAAATTTATGAGAGTTACAAGTACGTAGTTTGATGTTATGTGTGGTCAGTAACCAATCTGAACTTGTTTTAGCTTTAAGTGAGTGAGTTGAGTCGAACAATACGAGTACACGTAAAAATGGTATTATATAATAATACTGCATTTTACTGTACTCTCGTACGTGTACTCGTTAATTAATAAACTGAATTCCCATTTCACAGTGCCATCCCATCGCCGAATGACTTTCTTGTCCAAACAAAAACTTCCCCCGGTCGGTCCATGTTCATGCTGATTCTCAATCCTTCATCACAAAAAGTTGTCACCATACAAACTTTGGAAGAACCCTCCACAACTCTCTCCAGTGCCTCGCCGGACGGAAATGGCTTGGAATTCTGATTCAAAAAATCGCCAAGGGGACCCAATTTTTGCAAAACAGTAGACTCCTCTGGTTTGGTAGTTTCAACTTTCAGTACCAAACCATCCAACCCCTCCGTCCTCTCAATTGTACAGCGAGTCGTCATCATAGATGTAGCGAGTCCACCCAGAGTGGCAACTTTTACCTGCGAAACAAGCGTTTTGGCATCCATATCAATCGTCTGAACTGCAGGTCCGACCTCCTTGATTGGAGCAGGGATGGCATCCGTAATCTCAAATATCTGATCGGAGTTACCGGGGAACGCACGGCGGAAAGCCCAGAAGAACGGACTTGATCTCGTAAGATCTTCTGGTGCGTAGATGCACTCCCATTCGCCACTGAGGAGACCAGAAGAGGAGGATGCCTGTCCGATGCCTACTTGTTCAGCTATTTCTTCGAGAGATTGGGATTTAGCCAAGATAATATCGGGGGATGGGTCGGTTTCTTTTGCAGATTGGATGAGGGATTGTTTTGCCTCTTGGAATTGTTCCATTGCCGAAAGTGTGCCTTCGTTTTGAGTGTCACTTTCGCTGCTTTTTAGGATATTGCTGCATCGTGCTCTAATCGGCACGGACGGAGTGAACGCATTTGTATGCGTTGATTTCAATGCCAATAGAGCCAAGAGGAAAGGAATTCGATACAGGTTGCTCATGATGTTTATTGTTATTTTGAAGAATAATGATGTCCATCATCGCCCATCCCATCCATCGCATCGCCCATCGCCAATAATCCATCCATCCATCATCCATTCATTTCATGAACATCAATCTCGTATCAAACTTCCCTTCCTCTTTCCTTTCTGTTCTAAATGACGTTAAAAATAGAAAACGAAAAAATGCCCTTTTATTATTTACTGATGTTACAGTCTACGTCTACGTGTACCCCAGTCATCATTTTAATTTCAATTTATAATGCATTCCCTTTATTTTAATTATTGCAACCATTACTACGTGTAGCGTGTATCTCAATTATTCATTTAGAACATCAGCTTCCAAAGTCTCGTCAACCAAACGAATTAAATTTCGACTCTTTGCTTGCAAAACTCGGAGGGACTCTGCAAGGACAACACCTGGAGATAACATACCCACGCTCTCAATACTGAAAATAAAGTGATTGGGAACGCGGGTAATCTTTATACTTTCCTTCAAAGTGGCATTACGCATATAGTTACGACTCATTGTGCACGCATAAGGGTTATGCACCTCAGCCTTGACCCGATGAGGAGCCTCATCTGCGCCACATTTGACCAATTTGAAGACACCAGGTTCATAAAGATTCGTCAGTTCCTCTGCAACTTCATCATATACAGGTTTGACGATTTCAATCTTTGGCATGAGGCGATAAGCAGCAGTCGCTACCGGCGAAAACTTTGCATGATCTTTTCCTACGCCTCTTCGCCCATGTGCTTCTAATTCAATCACTTGTCCAGGACGGAGTTTTGCCAACAGGATATCTTCGTGTACCGGGCGAATGCCCTTTGGAAAGCGTTCTGCTTGATCACCTTGTGGCACCCACTCTAAATCTTTACTATAAACATGACGAGTATAAGGTCTTCCAGGGGTTTCAATTGCTTCAGCAATCTTTGCTGCATTCGCATTTGTCGCCTGATATAAAGATACTGATTCCTTTGCAGCCTTATCGAAATCTGATTGTCCCATGACGGAGTCTTTAGCTTCATCTTCCTCGCCTTCCGTGTTATTTTCGCGCATCTGTCTCGCTTTCTCGGTCTTGGCGTCTTCTTTCTTACTCCTGCCGCACTGGACTCCCAAACGGAACACAATTGTATTTCTATCAGTAGGTTCATCGTCATCTCCGAGAAAATCGTCAAAAAGTCTTGGATCAACGTCAATTGGGACTAGACCTAAGCGATGCGATAGTACTTCATCGTGAACAATGGATGAATTGTTCCACATGTATACATGTTCAATGGCAACAGTCTGTACTTCTGCAATCATGATACGACGTAGAGCGTTGGCAAACGACACATCAACGCCAATCATTTCAAATACTAACTCGTCATCAGCAGGTTTTTCGAGAATATTTAGCTTGAATCCAGATCTATCGTAGATGAATGATATTGTGAGCACATTAAACCCAATAAACCCGTTTTTACCACAAACATATCAGTCCAAGACATAGAAACACACTTACTGAAAGCGCTCTAGAAACTCCTGCCCGTCCTTAGGCGTGGGCAGTTCTGGTTCATGACGGAAATGTACGCCACTTTCGGTTACCTCATAATGGCCACCTGCAGAAGACATCTTATTTGTACGAAGGATCAATTTGAAATTGTTGTTCATCAGACATCCCCAGTTGTTTCCAATTTCAACTTTTCAACGAGGGTTTTCCTGTTGGCATGGCATCACCAGAACATGAATGGACTGGAAACCTCTCACTGGGATCTCCCAAGTCAATTGGTTGTAAAATTCTGCGAAAAGATCTTCAACGGACGACAAATCTGAAATGTCACATAAATGGATCGAGATAGTTTCGAGATTTTCAAATTTGTTCCTTCTTGTCATCCAGTTTTCAAACAAAATGAAAGAAAACATCACAGTTTGATGAATAATCCCCAGTATCATTCTGAACAAATAGCATAAAATGGACGTACCTGAATTATACTCTCACGACTTGGCGAAGCTCTTCATCTCCGGATCAAATGACCCATCAAAGAGACCTATTCTCATCTTGGGTGCAGGAGCAAGTATTCCGAGTTTACCATCAGCCTACAATCTAAAGGTACAAATCTGTTCCAACGCAGTCAAACAAGCTTTTGGACCG
>Ga0209712_10004005_pt1 | contig 11852 bp, 3 predicted proteins | sample ArcOceMetagenome_FD_187443 | JGI IMG/M metagenome (GOLD analysis project Ga0209712, IMG submission 187443) | Marine eukaryotic phytoplankton communities from Arctic Ocean - Arctic Ocean - Greenland ARC118M Metagenome (SPAdes) (version 2) | ecosystem: Environmental > Aquatic > Marine > Oceanic...
TGGGCAAGTCCACAGCAGACGTGCGGAAGGTGCTCTGTTCTCCAAGGGTGGGGGCGATCTGGCCAGCCATCATCAAATCGAATCCGGCGGCTCGAGCTTCCACTTGCTTGCCCGACTCACTGCCTTTCGCGTAACCACACGTGAAGGGCTGCACACCCACCGTCAAGTCGTCCATCTGGTGCGGGTGCGGTGCGAACCGGCCATTTAAGATCATCTCATACAATTCCTTGGTCACCACAGGGGACAGGCCCGTGGCGGCTCCGGGGTGGCGACAGCGATCCTCTACCAGGCGGGCAAACAACGGGCGACGCTCCGCCTTCGTGGCCTTAGCCCAGGCCTTGTAAAGGTGGGGCAGGTCGGCTTCCGCATGGACGCACGACAAGCGTCCCCACTGAGCCACCAAGTCCCGCTGGAAGGCGTCGGACGGGAGCAGTGGCGCATCATTTGACGCGCGGCGCTCGAGGTCCGCCTCGCGCTCTTCCAGGCGCTCCTGGCGGAAAACACCGATGGTCGCCATGAGCTGCTCGGTAGAGCTCAAAGGGGCCTTAGGGTCCAACGCGGGCAAGTCCTCACGGACCCAATTCCATCGCACGGCTTGCAAGTCGCCATCGACGTCGAGGGCGGTGAGCGAGCCTGGCGGGAGGCAATTGCTAGGTTTGAGGTAGCGAGCCGGGTCGGCAGGGTTGACACGTAAGGTGAGTGCCACTCGGATCCAGTCCAAAAGATGGACGCAATCCCCAGCGTTCTGGTCGTTGACAATAGCGCCTCCAAGTTCGTCCCAGAGTTGGCGAGGAGTGAAGCTCCGGCCCATGACAATTTCTACGTATTTCGGAGGAACCTGAACGAGAAGGCGGGTGTCCAGTTGCTCACTGTCCGGGGACCCAACAGCCATAGCAGGTAAGGTGTTGCGCGCAGGATGAGCGGCTAACAGCGCGTGGACATTAGCGGTGGTGGGGACAGTTTGCGCACCAGCCAGCTCGAATGGCCCCGGGGGAAACTCCACAATACGTATGTGGTTTCCAAGCATCATATCGGATGCAAACGCGAAGGTCCTGTCATCCCACGGGGAAGTACGGACCTGGCTGCCGAAGTATCGTCCCACACGGTGTAGTGTGACGGTACGGAGGCGAGCCGGGCGGTTTGGAAGGATTTCTTCTACGAGGCAGAGGAAAACCTTGGGGACTTCATTACTACTCGACAACAGCTTGTTGAGTAGGACATCGGAGTCATCACCACTAGCGACCAGGTGGCGGTTGAAGAGGGCGGTGTATTGCCCTTCCAGCGGATCTGCGCGTTGACGGTACAAATCGACATAGGTAGTAGGCGGGGCTGGTTGCACACCTACAGCTTGCGGAAGGTGTTGTTGAACCTGCTGAGCCATAATAGGCTACTTAAATTCTACTCTTACAATCACAACGGTTGTCTACACTCGGGAAGACGTTGTTGCTGAATTGTGTGTGATGATGATCTCAGAGGGTTCAAGCTGGAAGGGGAGGATATTTTTTTGTTCTGACACCTCGAACGATTGTGTGGCTATTGGTCAACTATCGGTCGAGGTGCAGACTGTCCTTGGTGTATCGCACCGTGCAACAACAATGGCAAATGCCACCTAAGTTGCTTGTGCTGTATCACCTAGTTTTTGTAGGAGGTGGAAGGGATGGGCTAACTGCAGCTTTACTAGCTCGCAGTCCACCGCGCCGCACCTCCTGCCAGGCCATTCTTGGAAAGGCCAAGAGAAAGAAGGGAGAAAGGGTATGGGAAACGAGTCGGAGACGGAGGGGTGAAAAGGTTCTGGTCCCGGGCAGGAGATTACTCCTGGGCGGCGAACAGAGGGGCAGCGGGTGCTGGGACGTCAGCTCCCGGGGCCAAATAAAAGGAACCATGCTGTAGCATGGTGGACGCCAGGTCGCGGATTAACGGCAGGGCTTGGGCATGCAGGTAACGGAACATGGCGTCAGATTTCCAACGGCCGACCAAACGGATGGTGTCGCGATCGACTTTACCACAGAGGAGGGCCATGGCGCCACCGGCGCGCAAGCTACGGGCTTCGACGTCGGCAGGGCCATAGTTGAGGTTTGGAAGGGCGGCGGCGGAAGTTTTGAGGAGGGAGGAGACAGATTTGGATGTGACCGATATCCATCGGAGGCCGGGACGGACCGCGCACAGGTATGTGTCCGGGCCGGCACCAGCGAGCCGTAGATATTTGATGCGGCGGACCAGGGCGCGAGTGGGGCAGGCAATCGTGTGTCCACTACGGGTGTGGGCGACTGTTTCGCCGCGCTCGCGGTTCTTCTGGTCGTCGAAGGTAAGACTGGACTGAGTGGCTCTGTCCAGTTCTTGGTGGGGGCAGTGGAGAATGTCGAGTTTTCGGAACCCGATGGAGCACGAGACGTCTTTTAAAGCCAAAGGAGTGTTTTCCGGGGACTTGCAGTATTCTCCGGGCCGAAGGAGGTAGAAGAAAGCGATCCAGGCCATGTCCATGATACAACGCAAGAGATCGGTTGGAGCGAGCTGGACGGTTGCTTGGGCGTGGTGGAGCACTTGGATGGGCATCGGTTTTACACGAACCGGTGCAGGATCTGCGTTGCTCATGCCTTTAAAGAGGGCGGCGAGACGGGGGTCCATGTCGCCCGTGCGGGTGTGTCTGGGGTCGGGATAACCCAGTGTGGTGAACGCCTTGGCGACGGCCAAGAGTTCATCACGAACATGCGCAGCTTTGACCGACTTGCCACTGCGGCTGCACCGACCGTCTCGAATTCGCTCAGCAAGGACTTGTAGAAAGGGTACTGGGTCTGGCACGTGACGAAGGTAGGGATCGTCGATCCCAAGGGTTGCCAGGTACGGGAGCCAGATGTTGTGCCAGACTGAATCGGCGGCCTTGGCTCGACCTGGAGTGACAGAGGCTCGGGCCGTTTGCACTGCAGCGCCGAGGTCAGCGAAGAACGAGTGGGTAGCGAGAGTTGACGCAGCTGCCAGGAACGGGTCTGTGGATATTTATGATCAAATAATTTTAACAATTGTGAGTCGTTCAGGTCAAATCGCCGAGAGGCGTCGTCGGCCATGCCGTTCCAGTCCCCAGGGAGATACGAAACGAGGGAAACGAAACGATGTTGCCGCTGGAAGACACTGGACGAGCGGAGGAGATAAGAAGCGGGGCCAGTGGTAGTGGTGGAGCCTTTTCGGCGCCAGCTCACTGCAGGGGTGTTGTCACACATGGTGGCGACGGTGCGTTCCCGGCAGTCAGTTTCTGCTACAATGATGGCCTCTTGGCCCACAGTTCCTGCCAGCTCGAGGTCAGAGTTTGTGAGGGTGCCGTCGGGGTTGTCATCGGTAAGCATTTGGCGTTGGAGTTTGATTGGGAGAGGCCAGCGCCAGACGATTGGGTGGCGGCTGTCGTGCAAAGGGTTGGTTTCGTCCGGGAGCCAAACACCGCCCATTCCCGACTTTGCGGCGTCGCAGGCACCGATTTCGCTGGGTTCGGACGGATACAGTTCCTCCAAACGAGTTGGGCGCGAGACCAGGTCGTTGGCCAGCCACCAGAAGTCTTCTATCTGGTCGTGCACCGCTTGCCGGAGGCGGACGCGTCCACCTTTGCTCGCCGTGAGTGAGGCTTGCAACTGCGAGAAGAGTCCTCGGCCGCCCGGGATCGCCATCACCATGCTGCGCAGCTCGCCAAGGAGCTTGTGGCATTGTTTCAGACTGATTCGTCGGCGTCCGCGCACGTCCGCCAAGATGGCTAACAGGCGCTCTTTCCGATGAGGGGGTAGCTCCAAAGTATGCCGTAGCGAATCCACGGCCCACCCTAGGATGATTTTGTAGGTGGCCCAGCAAGCGTCGCCCTTGAGCAGCTTCTTGAGCGAGACCGGGTGCCGTCGCTCGGCGCCGTCATTCGGGTCGTTTGGCCGGAACACCTCGTCGTTGGCATGCAACAGCACGCGCCGCAGTCGATTAAGGCGGTGCGAAGTGCCTTGCCCTAACATGATCTCATCGTCCACGAACACGTCCGTGTAGGCAAGAGGTCCCTTACGTCGGCGCTTCCGGCGGGAGGGTGGCAGCTCTCTAGGCAGGTGGTAGGTTTCGGCTGGTTGGCCCAGCGGTTCGGGCGCTGGAACTGTGATGACCAGTCGATTGTCCGGGGCGAGTTGCTCCGGGGGTGAGCCTGCTGCAGCCTCCAGTGGGTGCACCGGCGGATCCAGCGGATGCTCTGTTGTGAACCTGTTCGTCAGGTCAGTGATTGTCTCGGTTGCCGCGCAGAACTGTGGCGGGCTTTCTGTCCAGCCCATTGGCAAGACTAAGGGTAAAGCCACTCGCGGCTCGCCACCGTCTACTGTGGGCAACGCGACGCCAAGTCCAGGGACATCCTCGGGCTTTAGCTGCACCCGGTAGAAGCCATCCGACAGATCCACCTTGAGCATGTAAACCGGCCCATACTTTGTATCCGCCGTCAGGATTTTGCGAAGGACTCGCTCTAAGGTACCTCCAAACTGCATGGCTTCGGGCCGGGCGAGCTTGGCGGTCTCATCGTTGAGTCCGTAGAACGAGTAATCCACAATGATGCGGGGTCGCCGGCCACGTTGCGGGACGACCCCAAGGGGAGAGATGCGCAAGTTGGGTAACTGTCGAACCATGCTGTACGGAAGCACGATCCAATAGCGCTTGGCCACCATATCCCGCATTTCCTCCTCCAAGAACTCTAAGTGCTCCGAGGCGGACTTGTGACTCCCGCGAGCCATGGCAGCGTCGCGCTGCTCCAAACTCCATTCGGGGGTGGTATAAACGATTGGCGCTCCGACTCGGCGGAGCTCCTCCAGCAGACTCGAGGCTGGATGTGGAAGGGTATCAACGAGAGGCGCGATACAGGAACGTCCCCTGGTGGCGTCAACGAACGAAACCCAGGACAAATTGGCGAGAGTACAAGACAAACTTTTCACTAACTCACCCAATGTGTTACCCTGACTAGGTTCCGCGGTCTGCTCTGCATGCACGGTCGAATCGATAATATTGCTAGGTGGTGAGTTCGTGGTTGGCTGTCGAGTTTGCGCTCGGGCGACACTCGTGCCGAACCATCAGGCCTCTCCGACGCCGTCGGCGGGGGCTGGGGCGGGAGCAGGTGTACCTCCTGCGGCGCCGCTACCTGTGCCACCGGGGGCACTCGAAAGCTGTTGAGACACCATCTGGGAGATGGCCGCTCGCTCCGTCACCGACAGGGGCCGATGAGTCTCCGTCCGGGAACACGATTCGTAGCAAGTTCCTCGCAAATGGTAGCTGAGGCAGAGGGGCGTCGTTCGGCCATTGCGGGTGCTGGTAGGCGCATGGTCGCGAAGTTCGGCGAGGCGCCGGTTCGAGGCGTCCAACGCTGTCACCCAAGCTGCTACCGTGCGGGGGTTTCGAACAACGGAAGCTCGCTGGTCCGGGCCACTGCCTGTTCCGCTACCGGCAGGTGGGGCAGCACCACGCGCCGCTGGGCCCCCACGGGGAGCTGCAGGCGGGGGAGGGGGTGCCGCCGGCTCAATGCGCATGCCCTTGGGCAAGGGGGGCAACAAGTGATACGCCCGCTCCACGACATTCTGATAGAGCTCCGTGAAGACGGGGAGCGAGGCCGTGGGATCTTGCTCGACCACAAGCCGGTGCAAGTAAAAGCCAATACGCACTTGGAACCATCGGAGGATGGACGGCATCAAACGGGCGCCAAGCTCGGGGTCGACGTCCGCCTGAATGTTCAAGGTGTTTTCCAAGTTGCGGAGGTGGCCAGCGCAGAACTCACGAAGCCGACGTGCCAACGGCGCGTCCGGGCCTTGTACTACATCCAACACAATGCTCAGGCCGCGGACCATTTGCATTCCCTGAAAGGTAGTGGTGGGCAAGTCCACGGCAGACGTGCGGAAGGTGCTCTGTTCTCCAAGGGTGGGGGCGATCTGGCCAGCCATCATCAAATCGAATCCGGCGGCTCGAGCTTCCACTTGCTTGCCCGACTCACTTCCTTTCGCGTAACCACACGTGAAGGGCTGCACACCCACCGTCAAGTCGTCCATCTGGTGCGGGTGCGGTGCGAAGCGGCCATTTAAGATCATCTCATACAATTCCTTGGTCACCACAGGGGACAGGCCCGTGGCGGCTCCGGGGTGGCGACAGCGATCCTCTACCAGGCGGGCAAACAAAGGGCGACGCTCGGCCTTCGTGGCCTTAGCCCAGGCCTTGTACAGGTGGGGCAGGTCGGCTTCCGCATGGACGCACGACAAGCGTCCCCACTGAGCCACCAAGTCCCGCTGGAAGGCGTCGGACGGGAGCAGTGGCGCATCATTTGACGCGCGGCGCTCGAGGTCCGCCTCGCGCTCTTCCAGGCGCTCCTGGCGGAAAACACCGATGGTCGCCATGAGCTGCTCGGTAGAGCTCAAAGGGGCCTTAGGGTCCAACGCGGGCAAGTCCTCACGGACCCAATTCCATCGCACGGCTTGCAAGTCGCCATCGACGTCGAGGGCGGTGAGCGAGCCTGGCGGGAGGCAATTGCTAGGTTTGAGGTAGCGAGCCGGGTCGGCAGGGTTGACACGTAAGGTGAGTGCCACTCGGATCCAGTCCAAAAGATGGACGCAATCCCCAGCGTTCTGGTCGTTGACAATAGCGCCTCCAAGTTCGTCCCAGAGTTGGCGAGGAGTGAAGCTCCGGCCCATGACAATTTCTACGTATTTCGGAGGAACCTGAACGAGAAGGCGGGTGTCCAGTTGCTCACTGTCCGGGGACCCAACAGCCATAGCAGGTAAGGTGTTGCGCGCAGGATGAGCGGCTAACAGCGCGTGGACATTAGCGGTGGTGGGGACAGTTTGCGCACCAGCCAGCTCGAATGGCCCCGGGGGAAACTCCACAATACGTATGTGGTTTCCAAGCATCATATCGGATGCAAACGCGAAGGTCCTGTCATCCCACGGGGAAGTACGGACCTGGCTGCCGAAGTATCGTCCCACACGGTGTAGTGTGACGGTACGGAGGCGAGCCGGGCGGTTTGGAAGGATTTCTTCTACGAGGCAGAGGAAAACCTTGGGGACTTCATTACTACTCGACAACAGCTTGTTGAGTAGGACATCGGAGTCATCACCACTAGCGACCAGGTGGCGGTTGAAGAGGGCGGTGTATTGCCCTTCCAGCGGATCTGCGCGTTGACGGTACAAATCGACATAGGTAGTAGGCGGGGCTGGTTGCACACCTACAGCTTGCGGAAGGTGTTGTTGAACCTGCTGAGCCATAATAGGCTACTTAAATTCTACTCTTACAATCACAACGGTTGTCTACACTCGGGAAGACGTTGTTGCTGAATTGTGTGTGATGATGATCTCAGAGGGTTCAAGCTGGAAGGGGAGGATATTTTTTTGTTCTGACACCTCGAACGATTGTGTGGCTATTGGTCAACTATCGGTCGAGGTGCAGACTGTCCTTGGTGTATCGCACCGTGCAACAACAATGGCAAATGCCACCTAAGTTGCTTGTGCTGTATCACCTAGTTTTTGTAGGAGGTGGAAGGGATGGGCTAACTGCAGCTTTACTAGCTCGCAGTCCACCGCGCCGCACCTCCTGCCAGGCCATTCTTGGAAAGGCCAAGAGAAAGAAGGGAGAAAGGGTATGGGAAACGAGTCGGAGACGGAGGGGTGAAAAGGTTCTGGTCCCGGGCAGGAGATTACTCCTGGGCGGCGAACAGAGGGGCAGCGGGTGCTGGGACGTCAGCTCCCGGGGCCAAATAAAAGGAACCATGCTGTAGCATGGTGGACGCCAGGTCGCGGATTAACGGCAGGGCTTGGGCATGCAGGTAACGGAACATGGCGTCAGATTTCCAACGGCCGACCAAACGGATGGTGTCGCGATCGACTTTACCACAGAGGAGGGCCATGGCGCCACCGGCGCGCAAGCTACGGGCTTCGACGTCGGCAGGGCCATAGTTGAGGTTTGGAAGGGCGGCGGCGGAAGTTTTGAGGAGGGAGGAGACAGATTTGGATGTGACCGATATCCATCGGAGGCCGGGACGGACCGCGCACAGGTATGTGTCCGGGCCGGCACCAGCGAGCCGTAGATATTTGATGCGGCGGACCAGGGCGCGAGTGGGGCAGGCAATCGTGTGTCCACTACGGGTGTGGGCGACTGTTTCGCCGCGCTCGCGGTTCTTCTGGTCGTCGAAGGTAAGACTGGACTGAGTGGCTCTGTCCAGTTCTTGGTGGGGGCAGTGGAGAATGTCGAGTTTTCGGAACCCGATGGAGCACGAGACGTCTTTTAAAGCCAAAGGAGTGTTTTCCGGGGACTTGCAGTATTCTCCGGGCCGAAGGAGGTAGAAGAAAGCGATCCAGGCCATGTCCATGATACAACGCAAGAGATCGGTTGGAGCGAGCTGGACGGTTGCTTGGGCGTGGTGGAGCACTTGGATGGGCATCGGTTTTACACGAACCGGTGCAGGATCTGCGTTGCTCATGCCTTTAAAGAGGGCGGCGAGACGGGGGTCCATGTCGCCCGTGCGGGTGTGTCTGGGGTCGGGATAACCCAGTGTGGTGAACGCCTTGGCGACGGCCAAGAGTTCATCACGAACATGCGCAGCTTTGACCGACTTGCCACTGCGGCTGCACCGACCGTCTCGAATTCGCTCAGCAAGGACTTGTAGAAAGGGTACTGGGTCTGGCACGTGACGAAGGTAGGGATCGTCGATCCCAAGGGTTGCCAGGTACGGGAGCCAGATGTTGTGCCAGACTGAATCGGCGGCCTTGGCTCGACCTGGAGTGACAGAGGCTCGGGCCGTTTGCACTGCAGCGCCGAGGTCAGCGAAGAACGAGTGGGTAGCGAGAGTTGACGCAGCTGCCAGGAACGGGTCTGTGGATATTTATGATCAAATAATTTTAACAATTGTGAGTCGTTCAGGTCAAATCGCCGAGAGGCGTCGTCGGCCATGCCGTTCCAGTCCCCAGGGAGATACGAAACGAGGGAAACGAAACGATGTTGCCGCTGGAAGACACTGGACGAGCGGAGGAGATAAGAAGCGGGGCCAGTGGTAGTGGTGGAGCCTTTTCGGCGCCAGCTCACTGCAGGGGTGTTGTCACACATGGTGGCGACGGTGCGTTCCCGGCAGTCAGTTTCTGCTACAATGATGGCCTCTTGGCCCACAGTTCCTGCCAGCTCGAGGTCAGAGTTTGTGAGGGTGCCGTCGGGGTTGTCATCGGTAAGCATTTGGCGTTGGAGTTTGATTGGGAGAGGCCAGCGCCAGACGATTGGGTGGCGGCTGTCGTGCAAAGGGTTGGTTTCGTCCGGGAGCCAAACACCGCCCATTCCCGACTTTGCGGCGTCGCAGGCACCGATTTCGCTGGGTTCGGACGGATACAGTTCCTCCAAACGAGTTGGGCGCGAGACCAGGTCGTTGGCCAGCCACCAGAAGTCTTCTATCTGGTCGTGCACCGCTTGCCGGAGGCGGACGCGTCCACCTTTGCTCGCCGTGAGTGAGGCTTGCAACTGCGAGAAGAGTCCTCGGCCGCCCGGGATCGCCATCACCATGCTGCGCAGCTCGCCAAGGAGCTTGTGGCATTGTTTCAGACTGATTCGTCGGCGTCCGCGCACGTCCGCCAAGATGGCTAACAGGCGCTCTTTCCGATGAGGGGGTAGCTCCAAAGTATGCCGTAGCGAATCCACGGCCCACCCTAGGATGATTTTGTAGGTGGCCCAGCAAGCGTCGCCCTTGAGCAGCTTCTTGAGCGAGACCGGGTGCCGTCGCTCGGCGCCGTCATTCGGGTCGTTTGGCCGGAACACCTCGTCGTTGGCATGCAACAGCACGCGCCGCAGTCGATTAAGGCGGTGCGAAGTGCCTTGCCCTAACATGATCTCATCGTCCACGAACACGTCCGTGTAGGCAAGAGGTCCCTTACGTCGGCGCTTCCGGCGGGAGGGTGGCAGCTCTCTAGGCAGGTGGTAGGTTTCGGCTGGTTGGCCCAGCGGTTCGGGCGCTGGAACTGTGATGACCAGTCGATTGTCCGGGGCGAGTTGCTCCGGGGGTGAGCCTGCTGCAGCCTCCAGTGGGTGCACCGGCGGATCCAGCGGATGCTCTGTTGTGAACCTGTTCGTCAGGTCAGTGATTGTCTCGGTTGCCGCGCAGAACTGTGGCGGGCTTTCTGTCCAGCCCATTGGCAAGACTAAGGGTAAAGCCACTCGCGGCTCGCCACCGTCTACTGTGGGCAACGCGACGCCAAGTCCAGGGACATCCTCGGGCTTTAGCTGCACCCGGTAGAAGCCATCCGACAGATCCACCTTGAGCATGTAAACCGGCCCATACTTTGTATCCGCCGTCAGGATTTTGCGAAGGACTCGCTCTAAGGTACCTCCAAACTGCATGGCTTCGGGCCGGGCGAGCTTGGCGGTCTCATCGTTGAGTCCGTAGAACGAGTAATCCACAATGATGCGGGGTCGCCGGCCACGTTGCGGGACGACCCCAAGGGGAGAGATGCGCAAGTTGGGTAACTGTCGAACCATGCTGTACGGAAGCACGATCCAATAGCGCTTGGCCACCATATCCCGCATTTCCTCCTCCAAGAACTCTAAGTGCTCCGAGGCGGACTTGTGACTCCCGCGAGCCATGGCAGCGTCGCGCTGCTCCAAACTCCATTCGGGGGTGGTATAAACGATTGGCGCTCCGACTCGGCGGAGCTCCTCCAGCAGACTCGAGGCTGGATGTGGAAGGGTATCAACGAGAGGCGCGATACAGGAACGTCCCCTGGTGGCGTCAACGAACGAAACCCAGGACAAATTGGCGAGAGTACAAGACAAACTTTTCACTAACTCACCCAATGTGTTACCCTGACTAGGTTCCGCGGTCTGCTCTGCATGCACGGTCGAATCGATAATATTGCTAGGTGGTGAGTTCGTGGTTGGCTGTCGAGTTTGCGCTCGGGCGACACTCGTGCCGAACCATCAGGCCTCTCCGACGCCGTCGGCGGGGGCTGGGGCGGGAGCAGGTGTACCTCCTGCGGCGCCGCTACCTGTGCCACCGGGGGCACTCGAAAGCTGTTGAGACACCATCTGGGAGATGGCCGCTCGCTCCGTCACCGACAGGGGCCGATGAGTCTCCGTCCGGGAACACGATTCGTAGCAAGTTCCTCGCAAATGGTAGCTGAGGCAGAGGGGCGTCGTTCGGCCATTGCGGGTGCTGGTAGGCGCATGGTCGCGAAGTTCGGCGAGGCGCCGGTTCGAGGCGTCCAACGCTGTCACCCAAGCTGCTACCGTGCGGGGGTTTCGAACAACGGAAGCTCGCTGGTCCGGGCCACTGCCTGTTCCGCTACCGGCAGGTGGGGCAGCACCACGCGCCGCTGGGCCCCCACGGGGAGCTGCAGGCGGGGGAGGGGGTGCCGCCGGCTCAATGCGCATGCCCTTGGGCAAGGGGGGCAACAAGTGATACGCCCGCTCCACGACATTCTGATAGAGCTCCGTGAAGACGGGGAGCGAGGCCGTGGGATCTTGCTCGACCACAAGCCGGTGCAAGTAAAAGCCAATACGCACTTGGAACCATCGGAGGATGGACGGCATCAAACGGGCGCCAAGCTCGGGGTCGACGTCCGCCTGAATGTTCAAGGTATTTTCCAAGTTGCGGAGGTGGCCAGCGCAGAACTCACGAAGCCGACGTGCCAACGGAGCGTCCGGGCCTTGTACTACATCCAACACAATGCTCAGGCCGCGGACCATTTGCATTCCCTGAAAGGTAGTGGTGGGCAAGTCCACAGCAGACGTGCGGAAGGTGCTCTGTTCTCCAAGGGTGGGGGCGATCTGGCCAGCCATCATCAAATCGAATCCGGCGGCTCGAGCTTCCACTTGCTTGCCCGACTCACTTCCTTTCGCGTAACCAC
>Ga0209712_10004006_pt1 | contig 11851 bp, 8 predicted proteins | sample ArcOceMetagenome_FD_187443 | JGI IMG/M metagenome (GOLD analysis project Ga0209712, IMG submission 187443) | Marine eukaryotic phytoplankton communities from Arctic Ocean - Arctic Ocean - Greenland ARC118M Metagenome (SPAdes) (version 2) | ecosystem: Environmental > Aquatic > Marine > Oceanic...
TTGGCCTCTTTTTTCATCTTCCTTCGTTAAAAATCCTCGTCAACGTAACGGTTGCCTACGTTTTTTGCCTCGGCTGATAAAAAAATAACCCCAAAATAACTTGTGTTTAATTGTGACCAAGAACTTAGTATCAAATTTATATAATCTATTAATCCTAAATTGCTTTTTTTGACAAAAAGTAATTTCAAAAAAGACAATTTGAGGATAAAAATTAAAATCCAATAACATTAATCCTATATTGAGCGTTTTTTAACGGATTTTATACAAGTTTGTTTATCTCACAAAATTAACTAATTACATTTTAAAAAATAATAAATATGAACTTGACGCGAATTAATCTCATTTTTTACATTTTTATGCTAAGTATTCTTTCAATCAATGCTCAAAATTCTGCTCCCAATGGATGGTGGCGAATGGATGCTAAAATGGATAAGTACAATGGGGTAAGTATCGAAAAAGCTTATGAGACAATTTTGAAAGGAAAAACTTCTCAGACCGTTATCGTTGCAGTAATTGATAGTGGAGTTGATGCAAAGCATGAAGATTTGAAAAATGTCATGTGGATCAATAAAGGTGAAATCGCTGGAAACGGAATTGACGATGACAAAAATGGTTATGTCGATGATCTTAACGGTTGGAATTTTTTAGGAAATAAATCTGGTAAAAACGTTGAACACGAAACATTGGAAGTAACTCGATTATATGCTAAGTACAAGTCTAAGTTTGACAATGCTAACCGAGATAAACTTTCGAAGAAAGACAAGAAATTGTATGATAAATATTTAACATACAAAGAAGAAGTAGAAAAAAAGCAAAAGAGTGCACAGAAACAATTAGATGATTTTAATGGTTACGCTCCTTTTGTGATTAGCTCTTTGCAAACTTTTGGAAAAACTATGGAAGGTAAACCTCTGACGGCAGAGAACTTGGCCGATGTAAAAGCAGACGAATTAAGTCCAGAAGCACAACAAGGTTTTGCTATTCTTCAAAATGTACAGTCCCAAGGAATGACGGTAGAAAGTGTGGATGATATTATTGACATGCTTAATCAAGAAGGAGAGCATTATCGAGGAAGAGCAGAATTTATGTATAATCCAGATTATGATTCTCGAAAAATTGTTGGTGACAACTATGCTGATTCTTATGAAAAAGGATATGGAAATAATGATATCATTGCTTCTGATCCGATGCATGGAACGCATGTAGCTGGAATTATTGGAGCTGATAGAACTAATGATTTAGGAATTAAGGGTGTTGCCAATAATGTTCAAATTATGGGAATTAGAATTTTAGCGGATGGTGATGAAAGAGATAAAGATGTGGCCAATGCGATTATCTATGCGGTTGATAATGGAGCAAGTGTGATCAATATGAGTTTTGGAAAAGGGCATGCTTGGGATAAAAAAGCAGTTGACAAAGCAGTAAGATATGCTGAAAAGAATGATGTTCTTTTAGTGCATGCTGCTGGAAATGATGGAAAAGATAATGACTCAACTGAAAATTATCCAAATGACTCTTATATGAAAAAGAGATTCCTTAGAAAGAATAAAGTTAAATACGTAAAAAACTGGATCGAAGTGGGTGCATCTTCTTATGAAAAAGGAGAAAAAATTGCGGCTCCTTTCTCTAACTACGGCGCTGAGAAAGTGGACGTTTTTGCTCCAGGTATGCAAATTTATTCTACTACTCCTGATGGTACTTATCAAAATCAACAAGGAACTTCTATGGCTTCGCCAGTAGTTGCGGGTGTTGCTGCCGTTTTGAGATCTTACTATCCAACATTGACTGCGGAGCAAGTAAAAGATATTATTATGAAAAGTGCCGTTCCTGTGTCAGGTGAAATTCTTAAGCCTGGAACAGATGATGAAAAAGTTCCTTTTAAAAGTTTGGGACAATCTGGTGGTTTGATCAATGCTTATCAAGCACTTCAAATGGCCGCTAAGACGAAGGGGAAGAAAAAAGTTATTTCACCTAAAGCTTAAATTAGTTTTCAGTAGGCAGTTTTTCAGTTAGCAGTAGGCAGTTTTCAGCTAGCCAACTGCCTACTGAAAAACTGCCAACTAAAATCACCTCGCCTCATCTAAGATCAAGTCCAAAATTACCTTTTCCTTTTCTCTCAAAACGGTAATTTTCACCTCATCGTTGGGTTTGTAATTTTCCAAAATAAGCCTTAAATCATTTCTAGATTTAATCGGATATTCATCAATTCCAACAATCACATCACCTAATATAATTTTCCCAAACTGATCTCGATAAGTCGGTTTAATTCCAGCTTTTTCTGCTCCACTTTTTTCATTTACATTCATGACTAAAACACCTTCGATTCCCATGCGAGATAGTGCTCGTGCAGGCGCTAATTCAATTCCGAGCGTTGGTCTTAAAATTTTGCCATGCTTGATTAATTCTGGAATTACCCACTTGACCGCATCTACAGGAATGGAAAATCCGATACCCGCATAAGCACCCGAAGGACTATAAATTGAAGTGTTAACTCCAATTAATTCACCTCTTGAATCTAGCAATGGTCCTCCCGAATTTCCTGGATTAATTGCCGCATCTGTTTGCACCGCATCCTTAATTATAGAACCATCCACTCCATTTATTTCTCGGCCTAAAGCACTAATCACACCCGTGGTCAAGGTCTGATCAAATCCAAATGGATTTCCAATCGCATAGACAGATTGTCCAACTAATAAATCATCAGAAGAACCAATTGGAATCGGTCTTAATAAATTATCAGGTGCATCTATTTTCAAAACAGCTAAATCTTTTTCAGGTGCATAACCAACTAAAGTTGCCGCCCAAGTAGTCTGATCTGCCAAGGTAACTTGTGCTCGATCTGCTCCTTGAATCACATGGAAATTAGTGATCACATGACCTTCTTCATCCCAAACAAATCCTGAACCATTTCCCCTTGGAATTTCAGTTACATTCTGTGACCAGAAGTCTTTCCGAACATTTGAAGTGGTGATAAACGCAACACTTGGCGTAGACTCTTCAAACAACTTTATCGTTGCTAACTCGCTGTCATTCAAACCTTTACGCTTAGCAATATCGTCAATACTTTCTCCCCTTTGTGTTGACATCGGTTGAATCAAAGTGGTGTCTTTTGCTTTCCAGGAACTTCCTAGCAAGAATCCACCGACTAATAATAATGCACCAAAAATGATTTTGAAAAATGAGTTCATAGTAATTTTATTTTTAATAAAACTGAATTAAACGAGAAGCAAAAATAAAAAATAATCCATATTTTAGAAAGTGAATTTATTATCTTACGCCTCTTAAATCCAACGAAAATTAAACTTAATAATTTTACGATGCCGGAACAAAAAAATACCAATACTCCTCAATTTTTAAGTAAAATTTGGGATTTTTTCTATGACCTTTTGGATCTAAAAGATGGTTTGGACAAAGAAGGAACCATCATTAATATCAAAAGTAATAAGGAAATGAAAGGAGCCAATGCTTGGCTTTTGATGTGTTCCATCCTGATTGCTTCCCTTGGATTAGACTTAAACTCACCTGCTGTAATTATTGGTGCCATGCTGATTTCTCCATTGATGTCTCCGATTTTGGGAATTGGATTAGGCATAGGAATCAATGATCGAAATACCTTAAATGTTTCAGCATATCATTTAATGATTGCGATTGGAATTGCGCTATTTACCAGTACTTTATATTTTTCTATCACGAGCTGGTTGGAAATTGGAAAAGGATTTACACCTGAAATAGAAGGGAGGACTAGTCCAAATATTTTGGATGCAATGGTTGCCTTGATTGGAGGATTGGCAGGGATCATTTCTAGTTCTCGAAAAGATAAATCCAACGCTATTCCGGGTGTCGCAATTGCAACTGCCTTGATGCCGCCACTCTGTGTAACTGGCTATGGAATTGCGCAGTTTTTTGGCTACATGATTGGAGCAGGAAATGTCAATTTGGATTTTATGAATGTGATGTTCAACTCCTTTTTCTTATTCGTATTAAATGCTACTTTGGTAGCCTTGGGAACTTATTTTATTGTTCGGTTTATGGATTTCCCATCCCGATCTTTTGAATCAACAAAAGAAGAAAATCGATCAAAATTTATTTTGTATTTCACGAGTTTTGTGCTTTTAAGTGTGAGTATTTTCACCACCTACAGAATTATTGAAGACAATAATAAAATAGAAAAAATAGAAATTTTTATTCAGCAAGAACTAAGCGATAGTAGAATTATTACTAAAAGCATTACTAAAAATTTTGCCAGTCAGAAGTTTGAAGTAAAGATTAGTTGCATGGGAAATTTGGATGATAAACAACAAATAGATTACAACCAAATGCTAAAATCTAAATATAAAGTTGATGATGCCATAGTTACTTTCACCACTCCGAGCAACGAAGAACTCAATCGCATAGAAGCAGAAAGTGATAAAGAAATCGTGAGTGTCAGAACTGATCTTGCCAAGATTAGTAATCGACTTGATTCTCTAAATATTTATCATCAAGAAGTGCTGACCAAGGCAGAAAATAAAAAAATCATCAAACTAAAATCCATCGCCTTAAATAATTTTGAGTCCTTGGAAGATATCAAATGCTATCTTCCCCTGGATAAAAAGGATCCTCCCGCAGTCGTGGTGCAATGGAAAAATAAACCTTCAATTAATGATATCGAGAACGAAGAAGCGAAAATCAAAACCTTAGTTTTAACCTTAATGGAATTTGATACTTTGATTTTGACGAGTTATTGAGCAAAAAAAAACCTTCCAGATTAATAAAATCTGGAAGGTTTAATCTTTAAGTATTTTCTACTTAAGTCCACTTATCAGTAGCGATCATCGCCCTCGGATAATCCAATCCCAACTTCAAATGAAAGTCATTTTGTTCATCATCCGAAAGAATATCTGGACGATGAATTTTCTCCACAGGAAGATCAGCAAGTTCTGGCAACCAAGTCTTCACATACTCACCCTCTGGATCATATCTTCTTGCTTGCGATAAAATATTAAAGTATCGATTCTCCCTTGGATCACTTCCTACACCAGCAATATAATTCCAATTTCCCCAATTCGAGCAAGAATCATAATCAACCAACATCGATTCGAAATACGCTGCTCCCATTTGCCAATTTACCTTTAAATCCTTTACTAAAAAACTCGCCACATTCTGTCTCCCTCGATTGGACATAAATCCAGTAGTCGCCAATTCCCGCATATTTGCATCAATGAAAGGAACGCCAGTTCGACCATCAATCCAAAGCTGCAACAAGTCATAATCATCTTTCCAAGTCACATCGATTTCTTCCTTAGTTCCTCCTTTTTGAAAAATCCTATTCCCATGTTTCTTTCCCATAAATCGAAAAAAGTCTCTCCACATTAATTCAAAAAACATCCAGTAAGTTGAATCATTTTTAGTGCGCTCTGCCTCGTATCGTTGTAACTCCCAAAAAATTAATTTGGGAGAAAGACAACCTTGCGCTAACCATGCGGAAAATTTTGAAGAGTAATTTGAACCCAATAATTCATTTCGAGTTTCTTTATAAGTAGTAATGGCATCCGTATTCCAAAAGTAATCTTCCATCCTTTGCAGCGCAGCAGTTTCACCACCTTTGAAGGCAAATGCAGCACGCTCATCCACCTCTTTTTTCTCATGACCAAAATCTACGATAGTTGGCATTTCACCAATTTCTATTTCACAAGTGAGCGGTTCAAATTGCTCGGTCGGTGCAGCTAAAGGTTCTCTAACCTTTACAAACCGTTCAACCTCTTTTCTAAACGTACTAAAGGTGTCAGGGCAATGTGGAACTGGAAATGGAAGATCCCCAGTGTAGTACAACATCTTTCCTCTTGAGAAAATAACCTCTTGACCAATCGTCCATAATTTTTTTTCTAAAGCATTCTGAACGGTCAATTCTTCCTGCGTTCTTTCCCGATTACAAAACACCCAAGACGACTTTATCTTTTGTGCAATCTCGAAAATTTCTTCTTCAGGTTTTCCAACTCTAACCATCAAGGTACTTCCCAACTTTTTCAAAGAGTTGCGCAAGTCTTCCACGCTTTCGATGATAAATTGAGCTCGATGCCTATCTGTTTTTTTAAAACCAAATTTCGTTTCTCCCTTGAAAATTCTTTCATCAAAAATAAAAACTGGAATCACTTCTACTCCACTCCTCATGGCGTGCAAGAGAGATTCATTATCATGTAATCTTAAATCTTGTCGAAACCAAACGATGACTCTTTGCTTTTTCATATGAACATATTTATGGATTTTAAAGTCGTTAAAAGTTTAACAGTTAAAATCACATTAAGTTGGATTTTTTTGATAAAAACTAAGGAAAGCGAAGTATCTCTTTTCTATTAAATTTTCTCTCAAAAAAGGTAAATTCCTCGAATGCCGAAGTTAATAATTAAATCTTTTGAATGAGTAGCAAAACTCATCCTAATATCGATTTCTTAATCATTATTTAGAAAAAATGCCCCTCCAAAATTTACTAAAAACATATGCTCTTTTTTACAAATAACTTGATTGGACACCTCAAGATTTTCTGCTCCAATTTTATAATTCAAAAGTTGAGCAAACGTAAAATCTACTCGCAACCATTCTTTGCGATCACTCCATTTATCACTTTGACGAAGTTGATAATTAAGTTAAATCGGCACCTCAATGAAATTCATTTCGCTTTAGAAAAATTCAAATCTGGATAAAAATCTGCTTTCAAATAATCACCATTTTGACTCCAAAGCAATTCTAAATAAATATGTAAATGTTTTGTTACACTAGCAATTACAGTACCTCTAGCATTCCAACCAATAAAATTACCCAAATCTCCTCCTCCTAAATTCAAAGAATTCAGCCGATTAATCATTCCAGCATTAAATCTTTTTTTATGAAAAAAATCGTCAGAATTTCCACTTTGAGGAAATGAAGAAAGTGGAAAAAGAAGGGAGACAATGAGCAGCAGGAGTCGGTTATTTTTGTTTATATAAATATGGTTAGGTATCGGATCCCTTGAAGGGATCCGATACCTTTTCTTGCTTCAACTTTTAATTCACATGAAATTTACCTGCCTGTTTTCCTTCCTCATTCACTACTTGGTAAACATACATTCCTCCTGACCAACTCGACAACCCAACTTCCAACTCCTGACTTCCTGGAGGTAAATTGATTGACCTTAAAATCTGACCTTGCAGATTAAATAAATTCAACGTCGCATTTTTTCCTAAATTTTCATACCGAATGTTGAGTTGATTTTCGACATTAAAAATTTGGATTTTATTCTTTTCAAAAACGCCTTCTTCAACTGAGTTGGTTTTACCAGTAAATGGAGATTTTGTCAATCCATTAAATGTTGAATTTGTACTTGAATATGAAATTGTGGTAAAATCTCCTGCAAAATAAATTTCCTCTTGAAAAACTTCTGCAGCTCGAACCGACTTGTCAAACAACGCTCCTAATCCATCACCCCATCCAATTCCTGCTACTCCAAAGTCTCCTCCAACTGCAACAAATCCTTTTGACCAAACTGAACTAAAAAATGGTTGAATATCGCCATAGCTGTAAATAGTTCCATTATGTTCTAAGAATCCATGAATTCGATTTTCACCTTGATCATAATCTATTTGTTCAAACATATTAAACTCCCAAAATCCTGAATTGAAAATTCCCAAATCATTTTCATTTTCCAAACTTCCTCCTGTATAAATCTTTCCGTCACTTCCATGAAAGGTAGTTTCCACAGATTCCAGCGCATCAACAAAACCAATTTCCCAATTATTATTATACCAATAAACTAAATTTTTAGTAGCTATCTGATTAATATTCGCATCTAAAACATCCGGAGCTGTTACTGAAAAATCACCAGCGATCAAAATATGATTATCAATATTCTGCAAACTTCGAACTGGTCCATCTACTACAAATGCATCATCAATATATTCATAAGTAATTGTTCCTAGAATAAATCTTTTCGCATAATTGTTCCACTCAGGATTTGTCTCACTTGATAGTTTTGCTAAATATTTAATAGGCTGATTATCGATGCTTTGAAAATCACCTCCTGCTATTAATCCACCGTTGCTTAATAAGGTATATACCGTTCCATTCATTTCACCATTTTGCTTGCTTTCCCAGGTCGTGCCATTCCAAAATGCAATATTACAAGGTGCAGTATTTCCATACAAACTAAAGTTTCCACCAATGTAAAATCTTCCTTGTGATTGAGTTGCAATCGTATGAATCTCCCCTTCTACTCCATCTCCAAACGTCTGCCAATTTTCTCCATCCCAAGCAATAATACTATTCGCTTCGACTCCATCCACTTCTAAAAAATCACCTGCCATAATTAGAAGATTTCCATCGGCACTCATTTTCATCACATTGATTTTCCCTTCCACTCCTCCTCCATTTCCAACTTCCGAATATGATTGGGCTGTTGGCGGATAACCAGGCTGAATCCAAGCCAACTCCTCTGTTGTAAATCCATTCTCATTCGCCCATAAATTTATTCCTGGAAATTCATTTTCTAATTCTGCGAGGTAAGCAAAGTTGTTTCCCTTTTTTATTTTCTCCACCAAATCTGTCGCGCCACTTTCCTGAATCAAATGTCCAACCGCACAAGCAGTTTCCAAATGATCGACAAAATAAGGTTGACGGTTTTGATGATAAATGTTTTTTGGAAAAACGCCACTTGCTGCATATTCTTTTAATATATCGAGAAAGTGATTTCGATTATAAATTTGAGTAGCAGTCATTTTTGTAACAATACGTTCCCGTAATATTTGTTCCACTAAAAATAAATGCATCTGAATTCTAAATTGATCAGAAGGGAACGAAATTTCTTTTTCCAAAATATCCATAGAAACATTTTGCTGCGACCATTCTTGATTGACTTCATTCAAATGCTGGAAGAGCGTTTGCTTTTCTTCAGGTTGAACAGTCTCTATATTTTGTGCAAAAATACTACTTGCAAAAATCAATACAATTAAAAAGAGTACACTTTTTAATGTAACGAAAGGAAGGGTAAGTACTTTTTCCATAGCGACGAGTTTTGGTTGAAAATAAGGACAAGCTAATTTACTAATTTTGTTCGATATTTTTTCTTAGGTCAGGGATCGGATCCCTTGGAGAAATCCGATCCCTCAGACAAACTCCAGCAAAAAAATCTAATGCAACGCTGCTCGAATTTCCAAGCTATCAATGATCTCCCCTTCTCGCTCAATCCACCAAGCCAATCGGTCATAAACCACTTTTTCATCAAAATAATTGAGCGCCATTTTCACAAAAACATGGCCATGCTTTGCTTCCGATGCCCAAAGTATTTTATAAAATCGATGCATCTCTTCATCAGTTTGAGCTTCTGAAACTAATCGGAAACGTTCTGCTCCACGAGTCTCCACGACAGAAGCGATCAGCAACCGATCCATAAATCTTTCCTCTCGACCGGAATGACACAACTTTAATAATTTTTTCAAATAAGGATCTGCTCCAATCGAATGTTGCAAAGAAATTCCATTTTTTGCCATCAATGCGTACACCTGTTGAAAGTGTTCCAACTCCTCAATTCCAATCTCAATTAACTCCGGAATAATCTCTTTTCGATCTGGATATTTTGCCACAAAACTCATTGCCATCGCTGATGCTTTTCGTTCACAATCAATATGATCTTGAAGAAAAGCAGGGAAATCTGCCATCACCGCATCTATCCATTCTTGCTTGCTCGGAACTGTGATATCAATATTTAATTTCATGTTATTTTATCTTTAATTTAAATCTGACTTATTGTTTTATTTTTTTTTTGCAAATGTAACAATTGAAAAGGTTAAAAAATACTTGAACAACTAGAATTTAACATTGGCAACAAACCAAACGTGGCAATCTGCTTTAGCAGACTTAAAAAAAGGAATTCAGCAATTAATAGAAATCTTGAAAAATTCATTTCCAGGTCTGCTAAAGCAGATTGCCACGTGGAAATATTATGCTAAAATTTAAAGGTTTTTTCAAAAAAAAAGCGAATTAGAAATAAATCTAATCCGCTTAAGTTTTTACTTTTTTTATAATAAATTACAAATCAGAAAAGTGGATTATTTTTCCATCATATTTGAATTTGGAATTACCTTCTTTTTCCTTTGATAATTTTCGCTCGTAATTTATTTTGATCGTGGAAGCTTTACTTTCCATCACTTTAGCTGAAATTTTTACTTTCCCACCATTCGTAACTGCATCAGTCACGTAGGAATGAAGCAACACTTTATATTGCTTTTTGAAAAGGTTCGGGTGATTAAAAATATCCGTTCCTAAAACTTCATTTCCACTCACGACTACCATTCCGATGACATTTTCCACATTGTCCATTTTATCTTCAAAAAAAGCTAAATATCGATTTCGCTCCACCGTAAATTCTTTTGAATCTTCCAAGGCGGTATAAGTTCCTGTCGAAGAAACGGCTTTATTACTCGTCGTCAGATCTCCCACCGCAGCCCAAACACTATTTTGGTCTTTCTCCTCTTTCACAGTACGACGAATGTTATTGGAAACCACATTATAATATCCTGAAAAAGCAAAAACCTTTCGATCTTTCTTTTGCTTTGCTGTTTCTTCTTGGTCCGTCGCATCTCGATATTCCCATCTATTTTGTTCTACACAAAACACTTTAATACTCGCCAAAGTACGCGGAGGCAAAACCATGTCTTGCGCCAAAACTCGATCTTGATTTCCACCTTTCACCACATCACCTGCCATCAAGTAAACGGTATCTTGACTTTTATTTTGAACCGTCAAACTATTAATTGCACCAGCATCATCAAATCGACCATATGGTTTTTTCTCCGTAATTCTAAAACCTTGAATGTCCATCGCTTCTTTTAAATTTTTAAAATTAGCTAATTGAGCATGTTCCGCAATATGAGCTTCAGTAGCAATGATTGGATAAATTCTTATTTTTTCAAAATCCAATTCTTCATTTTCGAATAGATTTATTTCAAAATTAGACTCGATGGTGGAAGTATCGATTTCATTTTGAACGGTAGAGTTGTCAGTTTTTTCAGTCGCACAAGAGGCAAAGAAAAGAATGATTAGGAAAGCAATATTTTTCATAACTAAGTTTTATATTAAATAAAATTCAATTTCGGGAAAAGGAATTTGGAATCCAAGTTTTTTTGAGACGTATTGAGTTTTGGGAATTGGGTATTGGAATTGGTCGCTGCGCTTCCTCTTGGGTATTGGGATGACGTTCGCTTCTCGTTCTCAATACTCAAACGGAAGCGCAGCGACCAATCCCAATACCCAATTCCCAAAACTCATCTTCCAATTTTTTTCCTAAATTTGCCTAACTATAAACCAAAAAATTATTCATTAAATGCAACCACTAGCGGAACGATTGCGCCCCAAAACTTTGGATGACTATATTGGTCAAAAACATTTGGTGGGCGAAGGAGCAGTTTTGAGAAGAGCCATCGAATCGGGAAATATTCCTTCGATCATTTTGTGGGGACCTCCTGGCGTGGGAAAAACTACGCTGGCTGGAATTATCGCCAACACTTTGGATCGACCATTTCATGCATTGAGTGCGATCAATTCGGGAGTCAAGGATATTCGGGAGACTATTTTGAAGGCGCAAAATAATCGTTTTTTTAGTGCAGCAAATCCCATTTTATTTATTGATGAGATTCATCGTTTTTCAAAATCGCAACAAGATTCTTTGTTGGGTGCGGTGGAAAAAGGAGTTGTCACGCTGGTAGGTGCGACGACGGAAAATCCTTCTTTTGAAGTGATTTCTGCTTTGCTTTCGAGAGCGCAAGTTTATGTTTTGGAGCATTTAACCAAAGAAGATTTGATTCAATTGATCGACGATGCACTAATCAAAGATGATTATTTAAAG
>Ga0209712_10004009_pt1 | contig 11850 bp, 12 predicted proteins | sample ArcOceMetagenome_FD_187443 | JGI IMG/M metagenome (GOLD analysis project Ga0209712, IMG submission 187443) | Marine eukaryotic phytoplankton communities from Arctic Ocean - Arctic Ocean - Greenland ARC118M Metagenome (SPAdes) (version 2) | ecosystem: Environmental > Aquatic > Marine > Oceanic...
TCGTTTGAAATGGGCATGTCGCCGCGGAATGCTAGAGCTTGATGTACTCTTTATGCCTTTTGCAGAAACAGGCTTTAATGAATTATCCGACCATCAGCAGGAGGTTTTTGAGCGATTGCTAACTAGTGATGATCCTGACTTATATGCATGGTTTATGGGGCATCAAGCCTGTAATGATCAAGAGTTTAGTCAAATGATTGAACATATTTTAAGTCGTGTCAAAGTATAGAGTTGAGTTTAAATCGTCTCGATTACTGGTGGTTTTACAGTTACTAACTTATGTGGCTTTAGTAGTGTCAGTGATATACTGGCAATCTGAAATCATCCGATTCCAGCTTTTACTGCAAGTATTGATCGTGTTCATTATTACTCTTTTTGTATTTAGAGCAGTCATAAATAGTTGGCGTCAAACTCAGGCTAATGTTATTTTTTCCCAGCATGGTGAATGGCTAGAAACCAATATAGACGGGCAAATAGCCTGGAAAATAACCGAAAAATCTAGAGTTAGTAACATTCTGTTATTTATTCATTTGATAGGCCCTATTAATGCTCGACATTCAAAATGGTGTTTGATTTATAGAGACCAAGTGAACGAGCGAAATTTTCGCCGACTATGTCGTGCAGTTATTTATCAGCAACAAACGGCAGGTAAAAAGTGATGTGTGGCTGTATCCCATCTGGGTATTCCCAAGCTATCTAGTATCCCAAGTATTAAGATGTTGTTACTAAAAACAGGTTTAAAAAAACCTAGTTACGACCCGAATAAGCCTTTCGATGTCTGAATGCCTAGCAATAAATTTCATTTCGATGGCGTTGAGTTAGGTAGGCCTACTTACAGACCTTATCATCAAGTAGTCTGCTGGGAGCTTGAGTTTAAAATTATTTATACTTATTACTTCCATTCTCTGGCATTCCCTTCCTGTTACTGCCAGAGTTTCCATTTCCATTTCCATTTCCATTTCATTTTCATTTTTGGAATTGGTCTATATTATCAATCAGATAAGTCAAGTAAGGCCAATTAACAAGTGGGAGCAGTTATCCGTATTTAGTTGTTTTGAAAAATTAGAGGTACATCCGAAAGGTTGGTTATTTGCAATTAAGGTGAAGTTCTATAGTGAGGCTGAGGCTTGTATGGCAAGGTATAAGTACAGACTTATATCGCACAAAGTATGACCGTGGAGTTGACCCAAAAGCAAAACATTCAATAGGTACCTTCACTCTATAAATACAACCTGAGATTTTAATATTAGTTTAGGCCGACGCTACGAAAAATGTCTGGTGACTTTAAACCAGTACATTTATCCAAATGGTCGGCCAAATTATTGGTTTCAAACAGCTTGTTATTTAAGGAATGTGGACAAAGTCTTATTATATTTATGTGTTACGGAAGAGAAAACTCTCACTATTATGGACCCATTTGAAATTAACACCGCTTTCAGGCAGCCCCTGTATTTGCCTAATCAGGTCAACATGTTTGTTCAATCCTTGAGCCTGAAAGAGTTCTTGATGAGCAGCATACTAAAGTAGTGGGTAATGAAGCTAACTACGAACAACAAAACTCTGCAGCTTATTGGTAATACTCGGGCTATTTAAGGTCGTTTTTTATTATAGTCGGTTTGGGATCGTCAAGTTTGTTAGGAAAGTCTAAGTTGAAGTGTAGGCCTCGACTTTCTTTGCGCTCTTTAGCGCATTTTACTATTAATTCAGCAACTGTTAGTAAATTTCTCAGCTCAAGTAAGTTATTACTAACCTTAAAGTTGGAATAGTAGTCATTCACTTCCTGTTGTAATAGTTCAATACGATGATGAGCACGCTCTAAGCGTTTATTAGTGCGCACTATACCTACGTAATCCCACATGAATAAACGCAACTCATGCCAATTATGTTGAATGATGACTTCCTCATCAGAGTCGCTCACCTTGCTCTCATCCCAAGCTTTAATTATTTCAACTGGTGTGTTTTCAGTTAACCTCGCCGTAATATGATCGGCTGCAGAATGGCCATATACAATACACTCCAATAGTGAGTTACTTGCCATCCTATTTGCACCATGTAGCCCAGTATAAGCCACCTCTCCAATCGCATATAAGTTGTCTATATCAGTTTTGGCATATGTATCTGTGACAACTCCACCGCAACTGTAATGTGCCGCTGGTACAACTGGGATGGGTTGTTGAGTAATATCGATACCCAAAGAGCGACACTTTCGATAAATGTTTGGAAAGTGCTTAACAATAAAATCACTTGGTTTATGACTAATATCCAGATACATACAATCAGCGCCTAAGCGTTTCATCTCAAAATCAATGGCTCTAGCGACGATATCACGTGATGCCAAGTCACCCCTTTTATCAAATTTACGCATAAAAGGAGTACCGTCAGGATGACAAAGTCTCGCCCCTTCTCCTCGTAAAGCTTCGGTAATTAAAAAGTTTCTCGCTTCTGGATGATACAAACATGTTGGATGAAATTGATTAAATTCCATATTAGCAACACGACAACCTGCGCGCCAAGCCATAGCAATACCATCACCACTAGATACGTCTGGATTAGACGTATACTGATAAACCTTACTTGCTCCACCTGTTGCTAAGGAGACAAACTTACTACGAATTATTTCCACTCTTTCCTGTTTTCTGTTCCATACATAGGCGCCTAATAATAGATTTTTTGTGTGTTGGCTTTTGATTAAATCTACGGCGTTATAACGTTGAAATAGGTGAATGTTAGGATGCTGCTGCACTGCTTCAATAAGAGTGACTTGCACTGCGGCGCCAGTTGCGTCGGCCGAGTGTAAAATTCGTCTGTGGCTATGACCTCCTTCTCTAGTCAGATGAAACCGAGTTTCACCGTTTTCTGAGCTTTCCCGGTCAAATGGCATTCCAAAATCAATTAGCCATTGCATACAAGTTTTGGCTTGAGATGCGGTGAACTCAACAGCGCCTCTATCACACAAACCGTCGCCAGCTAATAGTGTGTCCTCAACATGTGATGCAATAGAATCATTTTCATCAAAAACGGCTGCAATGCCGCCTTGGGCATATTTAGTTGATCCTTCAGATATATCACTTTTACTTAACACTATCACTTGGCAATGATCTGCAAGTTTTAAGGCGTGACTCAAGCCTGCGGCGCCGCTTCCAATAATAAGTACGTCACATTGGTGTTCAATAGTAGAGTGCATAAGGTAAACTAGGTAATATAATCGATTTGTTAGGCAATACTAATTTACACATAATAAATTACAATGCTTTTCATAACGGATTGTATGTAAATTTCCATTGATGATGATTAATTAATTAAATATTATTATTTTTTTGAAAAAAAGTTGGATATATTCGAACTTTTCAAATTTCATATAGTCAATAGTAGTGCTTGCATGAGCCGTAGTATATATTCGTACAGGAGTAAAGGCTCGAAATGAGCGAGCAGATAGCAGACCAACAAATTGTTGAAAGAGTACAGCGCGGAGATAAAAACGCATACGGGTTGTTGGTAACAAAGTACCAACAAAAGGTATCCTATTTAGTCTCTAGGTATGTTAAAAATTCAGGGGATGTGGCAGATGTAACGCAAGAAGCGTTTATAAAGGCCTACAGAGCCTTACCAAATTTTAGAGGTGATAGCGCTTTTTATACCTGGCTATACAGAATCGCGGTCAATAGTGCAAAAAATTACCTTGTGTCTCAAGGAAGAAAGCCACCAGCAAGTGATGTTGATGCTGATGAAGCAGATTACTATGACGGTAGTGATGCATTAAAGGAAAATAATTCACCCGAAAAAAACTTAATGTCAGAGCAAATGGAGAAGCTGCTGTTTGACGCTATGGAAAAGCTCCCTGAAGATTTACGTATGGCGATAAGTCTGCGTGAACTAGAGGGACTAAGCTACGAAGATATTGCTAATGTGATGGATTGTCCAGTAGGAACTGTAAGATCGAGAATATTTAGGGCCAGAGAAGCATTAGATAAAGTGATTCAACCATTATTAATGAATGATTGATTTTCTATCAAAGTAGAAATTATATTAGCGGGAACCATATTGTATGTCGCAGAAACTTGAAAATTTATCAGCATTTGTCGATGGTGAAAATGGTGTGTCAAGCTCGTCGAATAGTCTTTTATTGGATGCGGTAAAAAATGATACTGAATTGCAGCTAAAATGGAAAAGTTACCATCTTATTCGAGATGGATTACGTCAAGAACTTCCAGTAAATGTTAATTTTGATATTGCTGACAAGATAGCTCAAGCGTTAGAATCTGAGCCTTTAATTCTGGCTCCAAAGAAAACTTGGCGTGATCTACGTTTGGTGAGTAATATTGTGCCTTTTGTAAAACAAGGTGGGCAAATGGCAATTGCTGCATCTGTAGCTGTAGCGATGATAATTGGTGTTCAGCAGTTAAATCAAGCTGACGTAAACCAACCTTTTAACGCTGCACCGCCTATTCCCGGTATTCAAGGTGGTTTATCGCCTGTAAGTTTTGACCAAACTCGTTCAATACCAAACTCTGGTGCAGTTGAACAAAAACGGCGTATCAATGCGTATATGACAGATCATAAACAACAACTACGTTTCAAAATCATTCAATCAAGTAATGATAAAGCCGCGATACTTAAGCAAAATATTAAAAATGAAGAGGTACAATCAGACATTGTTGAAAACACCCCACAATAAAATTTCTTACAGATTCATATTGAGTCTGCTGATATATGTTTTTGTTCCTTTGCAAGTTTGTGCTCAGGAAGAGTCGACTATTGAAACGTCTAACAACTCTTACCCATCTGACAGTGCTCAAGCATGGCTAGTTAAGATGTCTGATGCTGTTAAGTCTCTTAATTACACCATTTCCTTTATTTTGTTAAAACCTGGTGTTGACTCCCAACCTTACCTTTGGCGTCACGGAGTGAATGAAGACGGCCTTGAAATGGAACAACTTAACCTTCTGAATGGTCCGGGTAGGGAAGTCGTTCGTATTGGCGATAAAGTGAGTTACTTTGAACCTAACGTTCCCCCTTATAGCCTGCAGTCATCAATTATCAATGGGCCTTTTCCTAGTGAGTTTTTTCAGCTTCCTGAAAAATTAATGATGAGTTATGAATTTATTTTAGTGGGGCGGAGTCGAATCGCGGGACGTGCTGCTCAACAGATTCGGATTATCAGTAAAGACAAAAGTCGTTTCGGTTTAAATGTTTGGCTTGACCAAGAAACAGGGTTGTTATTAAAAATGAATATGTTTGGTCAAGATGCTCAGCTTCTAGAACAAATTCAAGTTACCAGTTTACAAGTAACTAAAGATCCCGATCCTTTCTTCACAAAAATAGAGCCAGAAATGTTACCTGAGGTAATCAATTTTGGTCCTAGTGTACCTCTCAATTCACCATGGAAAATTGGTTATATTCCTAAAGGTATGACAATAATAAAAAGAGACTTGCGTCGCTTGTCTGGTTTGGGTGAAGTTGTTGAATATATTATGTTGAGTGATGGTTTAGTTGATGTCTCTTTGTATTTGCAAGAGATACAAAGTAATAAGCAGCAGGAAAATTTAGTGGGCACAGTTCAATCTGACACACTGTTAACTATTAAACATGGCGAATTGAATATAACAATCATTGGTAAGCTTCCCGCAGCAACGGCTAATACAATTGCAAAATCCATTCAAAGAATTAATTAAATGATTGAAGAGATTGGAGTGATTTGTGGGATAGAACAGCACAACTCTCAGCAAGTTATTATAGTTGAAACGCAAATTAAATCGACTTGTGGCAGTTGTGAAGCTCAGTCCAACTGTGGGACTGGCGCAATTGCTAAAGTTTTTGCAACTAAACGAGAAACCTTACGATTTCGATTAGATGAAATAGTTGAGGTAGGGCAGAAGGTTAGTTTGGGTATACCTGAAGAAAATTTACTTAAAGCATCTTCGGTGGTCTATTGCTTACCTTTATTTGTTCTTGTTATGTCAGCACTTATTGGACAAGCTATCCTCCCTCTATTTGGACTGATGGCCGAAGGATGGTTGATTTTTTTCACTGCTATATGCAGTTATTTGGCATTTATGTTTGTACGTCGTTTTTTGAGCAGCTCTGACCAAGGTGATTTTCACCCTCATATTCTTAAAGTTTTTCCCTTAGAAATAGATAATATCCAAGTCAAACAAGTCTAAGTTTCATTTTCTCTTACAAAAAACCTAAACAATGCTTTTGTTGTGTCGCAAAGTGATTGATAAAACTGTAAAATTCTCACCTATCTAATTTTTTGTCCCATACTCTAGCGGCTGTTGTTTATTTAACTAGTTGCTTGGAAACAAAACCACTTGGTAATTTTCTAATTATTTATGCAACACAAGCACATACGTAACTTCTCAATTATTGCTCATATAGACCACGGTAAATCTACTCTTTCCGATCGTTTGATCCAACATTGCGGAGGATTGAGCAGTAGAGAAATGTCTGCTCAAGTCCTTGACTCAATGGATATTGAAAAAGAGCGGGGCATCACAATCAAAGCGCAAAGCGTCACGCTGAACTACACAGCAAAAGATGCCCAGACTTATCAATTAAATTTTATAGACACTCCTGGACATGTGGATTTTACTTATGAAGTATCTCGATCTCTAGCTGCTTGTGAAGGTGCTCTCTTGGTAGTAGATGCTGGGCAAGGGGTTGAAGCGCAAACATTGGCAAATTGTTACACCGCTATTGATTTGAATATGGAAGTGGTGCCCATAATAAATAAGATTGATTTGCCACAAGCTGAACCCGATCGAGTCGCTGAGGAAATAGAGGATATAGTGGGTATCGACGCTATCGATGCAGTGCGATGTTCTGCTAAAACCGGAATTGGAATCGAGGAAGTACTCGAAGTTATTGTGCGCCAAATACCTCCACCAAAAGGTGAGATTGATGCGCCGTTAAAAGCTTTGATTGTTGACTCTTGGTTCGATAATTATCAGGGGGTTGTGTCTCTCGTGCGAATTATGCAAGGAGAGCTGCATAAGAATGACAAGATTAAAATAATGACGACTGGTGGAATTCATCAAGCTGATAAAGTGGGTATATTCACACCTAAAGCAACTGACACCGGGGTGTTAAGGGCAGGTGAAGTTGGGTTCGTTGTTGCTGGTATAAAAGAAATTAATGGAGCTCCTGTGGGCGACACTATCACTTTAGCAAAACGACCTGCATCTGAAGCCCTACCTGGTTTTAAAAAGGTTAAGCCACAAGTTTACGCAGGTCTGTTCCCAATAAGTTCTGATGACTATGAAGACTTTCGTGATGCCTTGGCAAAATTAAGCCTCAATGACGCTTCTTTGTTTTTTGAGCCAGAGAGTTCATCTGCACTGGGTTTTGGTTTTCGTATCGGTTTCCTAGGTATGTTGCATATGGAAATCATTCAAGAACGTTTAGAACGTGAATATAATCTGGATTTGATTACCACTGCACCGACTGTAGTGTATGAAGTGGTTACCAAAGAGGGAGAAACTATTTATGTAGATAATCCTTCAAAATTACCAGCTGTTAACGACATTGAAGAAATTCACGAACCTATAGTTGAAGCCCATATTTTAGTGCCGCAGCAGTATCTTGGTAATGTTATTACCTTGTGTGTAGAAAAACGTGGCATGCAAACCAGCATGACTTATCACGGTAAACAAGTTGCGGTGAGTTACGATTTGCCTATGGCAGAAGTGGTAATGGACTTTTTCGATAAATTAAAATCGACTAGTCGAGGTTTTGCATCTCTTGACTATAACTTTAAACGTTTCCAAACGGCTGAAATGTCACGCTTAGACATTTTGATCAATAGCGAGCGTGTTGACGCCCTTGCTATGATTACGCACAAAGACCACGCTGTGACCCGTGGCAGGCAGCTAGTAGAGAAACTTCAAGAGCTTATTCCCAGACAAATGTTCGACATTGCTATTCAAGCAGCTATTGGTAATCAGATAATTGCTCGCAGTACCATCAAGCAATTACGTAAAAACGTTACCGCCAAGTGTTATGGTGGTGATATCAGTCGTAAGAAAAAACTATTACAGAAACAAAAGGATGGAAAAAAACGTATGAAGTCAGTTGGTAATGTAGAACTGCCTCAAGAAGCCTTTTTAGCACTTTTGAAGGTAGGCAAATAAATGGCTAATTATTTTTCAATCTTTTTGGTTGTGCTCACTTTTGTTTCGGGCTTGATTTGGCTAGTCGATAGCTTAATGTTTGCCTCTAAGCGTCGTGAAAGAATGGCAATTTCCACTACCCCAGGCGTCGCAATATCTGCCTTAGAACAGGATGCACAATTACCATGGTTGGTCGATACAGCCCAACAAATTTTCCCAGTGATCGCTTTTGTTATGGTGTTACGTTCATTTTTGTATGAACCTTTTCAAATTCCTTCTGGCTCAATGATGCCCACATTATTAGTGGGCGATTTTATCCTTGTTGAAAAGTTTACCTATGGACTAAAAGACCCAGTAATGCGGAACAAGTTCGTCGATATCGGTGAACCCAATCGTGGTGATGTCGTAGTGTTTAAGTTTCCACCAAAGCCACACCTAGACTACATCAAGCGGGTAGTCGGCTTGCCGGGCGATACTGTTATTTATCGGAATAAACAGCTTCAAGTTAAACAAGCTTGCGATATTGTTGAAAATTGCTCAGGATTTCAGACTATTGATTTAAAGTTTGAGAGCAGAGGAGATGCATATCAGCAATTTGCACCATTAGAAAAATATACAGAGAAATTGGGCGATGTTAGCCATCAAATATATCGTACTCAAGGCAGAGCCAGTTCTAATCGTTATTATTCTCAGCCAGGAACACAGGTGGATGAATGGATTGTTCCTCAAGGACATTACTTTGTTATGGGCGACAATCGCGATAATAGTGAAGATGGAAGATATTGGGGATTTGTACCTGAAGAAAATTTAGTGGGCAAAGCCGTTGCAATCTGGATTAGTTTTGAATTTGATCGTGTGCCTAGTAGCTGGGTTCCAGGATGGATCCCTACTGGTGTTAGGTTTGAACGTGTTGGTGGCATAAAATAAATGCCACTTGTTAACCCATATCTACCTTTATATAAGCGCTTGGGTTACACCTTTGCCCATGAGTCTAATATAGTCGAAGCTTTAACCCACAGAAGTGCTAGTAAACAGCACAATGAGCGTCTGGAATTTTTAGGTGATGCTATATTAGGAATGGTTATAGCGAAAGCTTTATACCAGCGTTTTCCTCATCAGCCTGAGGGCAAGCTAACTCGCATGCGTTCAAGCTTGGTAAAAGGGGATACCTTGGCCGAAGTCGCTAGGGAGTTTGAGTTAGGTGAGTTGCTACTACTTGGCCCAGGGGAGCTTAAAAGTGGTGGGTTTCGTCGTGATTCAATATTAGCTGATGCAGTAGAATCAATAATAGGCGCGATTTATTTAGAAGCGGGCATGACTGAGTGTGAATCCTTAATTCTGAATTGGTTTGCTTGTAGACTTCAAGCGCTCGACCCAGAAGCTGTTTCCAAGGACGACAAAACTCGCTTGCAAGAATACCTACAGTCAAATAAACACCCTTTACCTCTTTATGAGGTGACTGAGATTAAAGGTAAGTCACATGACCAGACTTTTTATGTTGAGTGCAATGTAGAAGGTTTAAAAAAGGCGGTGGTAGGTACAGGTAATAGTCGACGTAGAGCAGAACAAAAAGCCGCAAAGCAAGCATTTGAGAAATTAATTAATGATAGATAATAAGCCTGATGAAAAGTCGATTGTCGACACTCACTGTGGAATGATCGCCATTGTTGGACGCCCAAATGTGGGTAAGTCGACCTTGCTGAATAAACTGCTAGGTCAAAAAGTGAGTATTACTTCTAGAAAACCGCAAACTACTCGTCACAGAATAATGGGTATAGACACTGTAGATAATCGTCAGGCCATTTATGTGGATACACCCGGATTACACATTGAAGAAAAACGCGCTATAAATCGTTTTATGAATCGCGCAGCATCGAGCTCAATTGCCGATGTTGGTTTAGTACTGTTTTTGGTTGAAGGCACTAAATGGACCGATGACGATCAAATGGTGCTGACCAAAATACAACAATCAGGTTCTCCATGTTGGCTGATTGTGAATAAATCAGATAATGTTAAAGATAAAGAAACTATGCTTCCTCATCTTAAATGGTTGGGTGAGCAACATAGCTTTCAGCAAATTATGCCTATATCAGCAAAAACAGGTAAAAATGTCGAGGAGTTACGTGCCTTAGTTCTGGATACTTTGCCCGAGAGTGAATTCTATTTTCCAGAAGATTACATAACAGACCGTTCAAGTCGTTTTATGGCATCTGAGATTGTTCGTGAAAAGCTGATGCGTTTTACAGGAGATGAGTTACCATATTCTATCACCGTGGAAATTGAACAATTTCTTCTGGCCGAAAATGGTATATATCGTATAAACGGTTTGATTTTGGTTGAGCGTGATACTCAGAAAAGTATGGTCATTGGTAAAGGAGGACAGCGCCTTAAAACTATTGGTATGGAAGCTCGAAAAGATATGGAAGTATTGTTTGATTCAAAAGTTTATTTAGAACTTTGGGTAAAAGTCAAGTCAGGCTGGGCTGATGACGAAAGGGCACTTCGTAGCTTAGGGTATGGATTAGATAACTAATCTGCGACCCTGGGTTTCATCCTAAAAAAATAAGAGGCAACAATGCGTTCAATCAGCGATATTCGAAGGGATTACACTCAAGCCGGGTTAGATGTCGATGATTTGACCCCCGAACCATTTACGCTTTTCGAGCGCTGGTTACAAAATGCAATTGATGCAAACTTGGCTGACCCAACTGCTATGACAGTCGCAACAGTTGATAAATCAGGGCAACCTTCTCAACGTATAGTGCTCTTAAAAGATTTCGATAAAACAGGATTTGTTTTTTACACTAATACGGGTAGTCAGAAAGCTCAAGATTTAAGCCAAAATAACAAAATTTCGCTGCATTTTCCATGGCACATGCTTGACCGTCAGATCAAAGTTACAGGTATTGCTCATAAACTAAATTCAATTAATGTGGCCAAATATTTTATGTCACGTCCTAAACCTAGTCAGATAGCTGCATGGGCCTCCGCACAAAGTCAGCCGATTAATAGTAAACAATTACTTATGGATAAATTTACTGAGGCAACTACTAAGTTCGCTAAAGGGGAAGTCCCACTGCCAGAATTTTGGGGAGGATACAGAGTTGTCGCCCACCAAATTGAGTTTTGGCAAGGAGGAGAGCATCGTCTTCACGACCGTTTTGTTTATACTAAATCATCAGAAGGCCATTGGCATACAGAACGATTGATGCCATAACTATTTAAGGTGTTTTTGTGTTGATAGATAGCCATTGCCATATAGATTTTTGCTGTTTTGATCATGACCGAAACGATGTTTTAAATAGCTGTAAAAAGCTGGCAGTAGATACTATCGTGATCCCCGGCACTGAGGCCAGTCAGTGGCAAAAACAAATCGACTTGTGTCATTTGTATCCTCAACTCAGGTTTGCCTTAGGTTTACATCCATATTTCCTTAAAAGTTTTGAATCTTTACATTTGGTTGAGTTATCCCAGCTTCTAAACCAGTTCCAAGACAAGGTTCTAGCTGTTGGTGAGATTGGTCTTGATACTCATATTGATGTTGATTGGAAACTACAATTACAAGTATTCGAACAGCAATTGTTGATTGCTGAAGAGCGTATGTTACCGGTAATTCTGCATCACAGAAATTCACATAACGAACTTATACGTACGCTTAAGGCAAAAAAATTCACTCAAGGCGGCATAGTGCACGCTTTTTCTGGGAGTGTGGAAGTAGCAAAAACATATATTGATTTAGGAT